>Ga0126312_10000073_pt1 | contig 41093 bp, 47 predicted proteins | sample Plot104A_FD_92537 | JGI IMG/M metagenome (GOLD analysis project Ga0126312, IMG submission 92537) | Serpentine soil microbial communities from UC McLaughlin Reserve, CA, USA - Plot104A | ecosystem: Environmental > Terrestrial > Soil > Grasslands | place: USA: UC McLaughlin Reserve, Lake County... | reverse complement strand
TTGTTACCTGTTTCTCATTTTTCATATCTCTCTTTGACTTACATTTTACACAATATGCCTGTGTTACCAATATGAGGTAAATCTCGTGCTTAGATATAAAAGTAGCTGCTGTTGTCATCTTTAATCTAGCATTATTAAGTATCTCCTGACACATTTACCATTGAGTTATTATGCTAGTTACACAGAAGAATTGGCTTCTTAAAAAGAGTTTAATATTTAATCCAGAAGGTACACAGGATAACTCACAAAAAATATTGTGGAAATTTAAGCAATCATAACCTATTTTTGATTCTCATCATACCAAGCTTCTATCTCTTCGCTTGAAACATTCTGTTTAAATTCATGACAGTTAGTACAAACTGCCCAGATAAAATAATCGCTTTCTGAATAGTCCTTGAACTTAATCGATATATCTGCTAATTCAAAGTTATGTTCATGATCTTCTAATTCTATATCTTCTCTGAACGTAGTCCTCATTTTTCATATCCATCTTGAAAAGATAATGTAATAAATGTGATAGTAAAAATGTTATACGTCTAACGCTAAAACAAAATTGTTTCCCTTGAGTAGTACATATATAAAATGCAAGATGGATCTCAATTGAATTTGAAAGGATTCAATATCTTATATTGAAGATGAATCCCCTCTATAATAATTCATATTAGACACATCCTATTCGGTTTATCCTTTAGCACCGACAAATATACCTTCAATCTTTAATCGGATAAGGACTCTGCCGGTTTGAGTTCTCGCTCGCCCCACTCTTAGTCACTGCATCCTCTGCAATGGATTACTGAACTTTGGGTTCCTTAGAGTGTTGTACATCTCTTCCCAGGTCTACATTTCAGTATATGTGTAATATTACAAACCCAGAAGTGGCAATAAATCAGTCTCTACCCTCTCTAGTTACAGATCGTAATATATTAAGAGCTGATCCACTTCTAAACCACTCTAATTGTGATTCATTGTACGAGTGTTGCAATAACAAAACTTCCTCTGTTCCATAGTTATGGTGTAAAATGCATGTTACAGGTTTTCCGGGGCTGAGCTCTTTAAGTCCAATTATACTAATTAGATCATCCTCCAATATTCTATTGTAATCTGCTAAATCCTTAAAGGTAAGAGTCAGTATTCCTTGTTTCTTGAGATTTGTTTCATGTATTCTTGCGAAGCTTCTGGATATGACTGCTGCACATCCTAGATATCTGGGGGTCATTGCAGCATGTTCCCTGCTACTACCTTCCCCGTAGTTACTGTCGCCTATTATTATCCACCTCATACCTTTATTCTTATAGTCTCTTGCAATGTGGGGAAAAGATTCCATCTGTCCATTGAGGATATTCTTACCTCTCCCAACCACTTGCTCATGATATCCATTATTTGCACCAAGAAGCAAATTATCACTTATTTTATCAAGGTGTCCTCTATACATAAGCCACATCCCTGCAGGCGAGATATGATCTGTGGTACACTTTCCTTTTACCTTTACTAGGATTGGAAGTTTTTCGAAATCGTGTTTATCCCATTCAGCGAACGGTTGAAGTCGTTGTAATCTTTCACTATCTTCCTTGATAACCACATCTATAGAGTCGGGATCATCAGCTGGTTGTACATATACTTCCTTGACATCCTCGAATCCGCTTTGTGGAACTTCTTCTGAGATTTTAGGAGGTTTAAGTTGGAATGATGTTCCATCACTTGCAATCAATTCATCGCTGAGAGGGTTAAAGGAAATCTTTCCTCCAAGTGCAAGTGCTACAACTATCTCAGGGCTACCAATAAAATTCATTGTCTCCCGCCTTCCATCATTTCTTGCAGGAAAATTTCTATTATATGATGTGACGATGGTGTTGTGTTCTCCTTTCTTCAACTCAGGTCTACTCCACTGGCCTATGCAAGGCCCACATGCGTTTGCAAGGACGTTTGCGCCTATATCTTTTAGTAACTGCATTTGCCCATCTCTTTCTATGGTAGCTCTAATCAATTCTGAACCTGGGGTAACTTGTAGTGGTACCTTTGTTTTAATTCCTCTTGCTTTTGCTTGTTCCGCAATATATGCCGCTCTGGACATGTCCTCGTACGAAGAGTTAGTACAACTGCCAATAAGCGCCACTGATATTTTGTCAATATAATTATTGTGTTCCCTCACATCACTTGCCATCTTTGAAATAGGCCTTCCAAGGTCTGGTGTATGTGGACCGACTATATATGGTTCAAGCTTAGAGAGGTCTATTTCGATCAGTTGATCAAAATACTTTAATACATTGTTTTTATCTCTTAGAATTTCTGATTCTATTTCTGGATCCTGTGTTAACAGATCAAAATGTTTGTTAGCAAGATCTGCTATTGTTCCCCGTCCTGTAGACCTAAGATATATCTCTATTCTGTTGTCGTAGGGAAAAACTGAGGATGTGGCCCCGACTTCTGCGCCCATATTCGTGATGGTTGCCTTCCCCGTACAACTTATTGCTTTTGTGCCTGGTCCGAAATATTCTATTATTGCGTTAGTTCCACCTGAAACCGTAAGCTTTGAGGAAAGATACAATATTATGTCTTTAGGAGAAGCCCATCCGTTCAACTCCCCTGTAAGATAAACGCCTATGCGCTTGGGATACAACAATTCCCAAGGCAAACCAGACATTACTTCCGCTGCATCTAGCCCACCCACGCCTATTGCAACCATTCCAAGGCCGCCTGCGTTGGGGGTATGGGAATCTGTTCCAATCATGAGCTCACCCGGAAACGCATAGTTTTCAAGGACAACTTGATGAATGATTCCTGCACCAGGTTTCCAGAATCCTATTCCATATTTCCTACATGCTGATTCTAGAAATTGAAAAACTTCATTGTTTTCATAAAGTGCAGCCTTTGTATCCAAATCACTTCCTATTCTTGCTTGAATTAAATGATCACAATGAACTGTGGTCGGGAGCCTTGTTCTTTTCAGGCCTGATTGCATAAACTCAAGAATAGTCATCTGTCCGGTAACATCCTGCAATGCGACTCTGTCTGGGCTTAGTAATACATAGTCCTTCTGTGATTGAAGACCGTGTTCGTTGATAGAATCTATTTCATATAAGTGTCCTACAAGGATTTTCTCACTGAGAGTAAGGGGTCTTTTTACAAGCTTTCTAAATCTCGAAATATTGTCTTGCAACTTATGGTATACCTTGCCAGCTAATCTTGGCGTAGTTGCTACACTCACTTTATCAACCAGTTGTAGATCGCAGTATCACAATATATAGTTTGTAATCTGTAAATCGAAATTACATTTGATATATTGAAACTTCAAAACCCGTACGAAAGATCTACACTTTTTTGAGCAGGGTAGGAGTAAAATTTTGTTTTATAGATGGATTATCCCTTACTTGGAGAAGATCATGTAATAATATTCTATGGCGGAGTATATTCACCATAGCAATAGTAATAATATGCTGTATCATTTATTATTTTGGTTAATATAGCTCAATGGCTTTTTCGCAGAACAAAATTGGGAAGCACCATACCGAATCCAAAGCGGAAACGACCATCATAATGTTGCCTTCTGACGCTAATCCGAAAGGTAACGTTTTTGGTGGTGTCATCTTAAAGTATGTAGATTTGATTGCGGGTCTAGTTGCTAAACGACATTCTGGCCATGCAAACATTGTCACAGCTAGCATTGATCGAATGATATTTTTAAAGCCTGTTTTTATAGGTAATGCTTTGATTTTGTCCGCACGGTTGAACTATATTAGGCGTTCCTCGATGGAGGTCGAAGTCAATGTAGAAGCTGAAGATCTAGACGACAGTACTAGGGTCCATGCCGGGACAGCTTTTGTGACCACGGTCGCTCTTGACAAATACGGAAAGCCTACAGAGGTTCCCCCACTAATCTTAGAAAATGACGATGACAAGAAGCGTTTTCATGCCGGCGAATCAAGAATGTTATCTAGGTTAAAAGAAGCAGGCAAAATACATTAGTGACATTTATACGAGTGTGCTTTGGTTGCTATTCGTGAATATTAGAAAGCAGCAAATAATCTATACACTTTTTGAGCAAAAAGAAATCATTTCGTAGACAGTTTTAGTATTGTCATTAACACCTTGTTTGGCTATCGAATCGTAGGTATGTATAGTAGCGTAATTTAGTTCTTAGTATTTACTAGGGCAACTGATTCTTCATCTAAACGCATCCTTTTTTTAATGAACTCTCTATATGCAAATGCTCACTATTATTACTAGGAGTCCATGAGATACTCAATTTGTAGACCTCGCGTGACTGACATTGACATTAATCAGGCGGATCGGCACAAAAGATCATGGAATTTCTTGTTTGGTAAATTAAAAATCTGCTATTAAATAACTCAGGCCATCCACATCAGTATTTGTCGGAAGAACACATGAGAGCATTATATTATATCTGCAAAATTATGCAATCTATAATAATGAATATATTGCAAAAAGTCCCATGGGCTGCAGAAATAGTTGAATGAAAACTACCATTCTACTTATCATGAAAAGAAAATTTTCTGCTGTTCATCATCATAGTTACAACCCGTTTAAACGTATTTGAAGCGCCGCATGAATCTATTTGGCAGTTATATTTGTATTCGGGTTTTTTTGTCTCGTTCTTCATATGTCTTCTCTTGATTGATGCTAGGATTATTTCTTTGAAAACCTGTAACAGACCACATCTGGCTCCGTATGCTCCATTTCTGTTAATTAACCAAAACATTTCACTAGGTTCATAAGTTGCTGGAAAAACTATCTTCTTAGCCCAAATGGCTTCGTTTGAATAATAATGTCCTGCTATGCGTATATATCCCCTAGAAAGGGCTCTCGCAACATTTGCAAATTTAGTGCACGAATAACATTTATCGTCGTAGATAATTAAAGGCCTTGAGAAAATCTCAGACTTGTCCAAAGCAATAATATCTGTATTCCTCTTATATCATAATACTCTTTCTCCAAATAACGAACTTATTTAGACCGTCGTGTGATGTAAAATAACAATCTAGGTTTCACTAAGCAAACATTCTATTATGCTTTATTGACAAACCTAATATTGGTAATTGAAACACAATTGGGTAAATATCGTGTTACCTAGATGAGAGTGCTATTTTTAACCGCTCATCTGCCATTTCCTCCTTTTAGTGGTGGCCGTAGACGTGAATTTGAATTGATATCTCGATTGAGCAAAAAATTCGAAATACATCTGTGCTCTGTAACCAAAACCTGGGAAATAGACAACACCTATGTAAACAACATGCTCAGCTATTGTTCAACCGTGAATCTCTTCAAGGCTGTTCCTGCAGTTATGCAACAAGGCATACCGTACTCCTTTCAAATGAAAAGACATTTGTCTCATGAGGCCAGATCTCATATATCTCATGAACTGGGAAGGCACTACTACGACATCGTCCACGTTGAAGGATATTATCTCATGCAACTCCTTCCATCAAAATTGCAGATCCCCATAATATTAGTTGAGCATAATATAGAATACTTATTAACATTACAAAGATTTATGCTATCAACATCATCTCAAGAGAAATCTCGTTATTGGCAGGAGTATGTCTATACTCTAAAGTGGGAGCGAATATTTTGGAGGCGAGCGAAAATATGTGTTACGCTTACCGTTGAGGACAAAATTGCTATGAAAAGATTGGAATCTGATATTAACATCAAGATGATTCCTGACGGTATAGATCACCTAAAAGATAACGGTGCACATAAAAGGCAAGGAAACATATTGAATAGTCACATCGCTCGTGCTATGGGCTCTCGCATTCTCTTGGTTGGTAATTTTGCATATGAACCAAATATTGATGCTGCGCTATATTTCTCTAATCAAATATTTCCCCTTGTCCTACAAGCTGTTCCAAATGCAAAACTCTTTATTGTTGGAAATGAGCCTCCGCCACAGATTCTCTCTTTGAGATCTAATAGACAGATTGTAGTGACGGGTTATGTAGAATCCGTCATTCCTTTCTATAGAATGGCGGATGTTGTTGTTTGCCCACTTAGAATAGGAGGAGGTATAAAAGTAAAAGTTTTGGAAGCACTATATGCCGGAAAAGCCATAGTTAGTACTTCTGTCGGAGCACAAGGACTGGGATCGAATACTCGCCAAGCTTTAACTGTTGCTAACGACGTAACTCATTTTGCCCAAAGCGTAATTCGACTCCTACAAGATCCAGAGGAACGACTTAAACTTGAGCGTAACGCTTTGACTTATGCTAAAAACCTACCCACTTGGGATCATGCTACGCAAGCCTTCGTGAAATGCTATGAAGAAACGATTTCTTGTAGAAGGAAAAAACAATTAGTCAGATAATATTAAAATTTTACAACACGTATTAACGTTTGTAAGATTTAGACATCCCCAACAACATGCTGATGGTTTTAATATTGTTTAGGTCTCTTGCCTTGCAAATCCTATTGAAGAGTCAGGTACTTGTAATACGCAATCTGCAATAAACAGTTTAGAGCACAAACGTTCTTGATTGGTTGCACAGTAATCTAGAATTAGACTTAATGCTGCCTTGTTTAGATCAAATATAATATATAATAGTGAATATTTTATTGAGGAGGATCTTTTGCTATGCATAAAGCCACAATTTCTATCGCTTTACTAGGTACCTCATTAATCCTCCTGATAATTTATGGAGCGGACGTTCTATCAGCCTCAATTGCTTCCCCAGAGGGGGTAAGGGGAAAGGGCTTTTTGCCATTTGAAGAGCAAGTTCGAGGAATATTTTTTGGAGGAGGAGCTGTAATAATGTCAATTATTGCTTTTATAGTTAGTGGAAAAGTGCCTGCAAATACAATACCCATATTGCTGTTTATTAACGGCGGACTAATAATTATGGGCATAATTGTAACCGTTTTTCAAGTCAATCTTTCTTCAGAAGATATAGGAGGTATGGGACGTACTATCGGTTTTACTATAATATTTGGATTATTATTGATTGGACTAGGAATTTGGAAAATAATTTCAGATCGAAAGGTCCTTTCAAAGCAAAAGCCATCTTGATCTGCCCCCACTTTATATGTGAATGGCACTATATCTATATTATTTGAAGAAAGTATCTCGGTCTACCAATTTGGGAAGTTCTGATGCATGACTAGACCTATTTACGTTCACAGATCAGAACATAAATACGCAGTTATAATGAGAATGAATAGGTAAATGGTATATAATTTCACCATTTTTTTCCTGCGCTCTGACGTGCATTGTAGTAGAGGTATTGCTGAGCATATCCACAATACTTACCAAAGTAATCTCTGGCATTTTTTGATAGGATCTTGTATTCATGAGCTGCTATTTTTTCACCAAATACTTTTCTTTCCCTTCTACTGAAGTTTTTGTCATTATTGTCAAAAAGCCATCTGTAATTTTGATACAATACTCTCGCTATCCAAACATCAATAGGAAAAGCTTCGAGCTTATCTAACGAGAACAATAATATGCAGTCAGCAACTTTGTTTCCTATTCCATATACTTTCAATAGTTCATTTTTAGCATCATAATACGAGAGTCTTGATAAAGAATGTATATTGAGACTGCCATTAACAATACTTTCAGCGACTGCTTTGACGGCTTTGGTTCTATATCCTAGACCACAGAGACGCAACTCCTCGTCGGACGTCCTGTTTAAACGCTCAGCAGAAGGAAAAGTAAAAAACTTCTTGTCATCAACAATTACTTTAGTTCCAAATTTTCTACTAAGATTCTTAAGCATTCGTCGGATCATGAAAATATTAGTATTACTTGCACATGCAAATGAAATCATACATTGATGGGGTTCTTGGCGCATAAGGCGAAGTCCTGGATATTTACTTATTAATTCGGATACTAGAGTATCATTAGAGAAACTTGAGAAAATCCTACTTATGTCATCATCAAGCCTGAAAACCCGCCTTTCCCAAGAGGGAAACTGTGGAAAAGAGGAGAATTGTATTTCATCCTTATTGTCATCAATGTTAAATTCAATTTTCTTAACCAGAGCAGCAGATCTAGAGTCAAACAGCTTTAGTACATATTCCCCGTATATGCCATACCAGGAACTACCATGTTTATCCCATAGAAATGTCTGACCACTATTGATGCTGATTTCAGGATTGAAATAGGAATATTTATTTGGGTAAGGACACGAAAGAGGTTCTGACAAAGCTCTCACTAACAATTATTAACAAAATATTTTTTTAAAAGGTTAAGGAACTTTTTTGGTCTCTTGATTTATCTTTTTCAGGTCAGCATACAAATCCTGAATTATTTTAGGAATTTCCTTTCTCGCACAAGCAACGCAAATTTGTTGCAAGGATAATGGATATGCAAAATATTTCTCGTTAAGACCAATATCTTTTCTACATGACACACATCTTTTTATTTTATAAGGATCGGTATTTTTAGTTATCACACGTAAAAATAACTGATTAATCGGCGCAATTTATACATTACATTAGTTGACCAATAATTCCTATCATATTAAGAGACACGGTTAGAAGATAGTAATAATAATAATTAGGATCGGGTGAAGTGGAGTATTATTACAGTTCTATAAGTTCACCTGCGTCTGGAGCTTTCGCATCATACCCATATTTCTGTTTAATTTCCTCTGCAAACTTTGTGCATGACGGACCATCTCCATGAACAGTCAGTACCCTGGGGTTGCCTTTTATGCGATCTAGGATCTCAAATAACTCACTTCGACTGTTATGTCCTGAAAACTCGAAACGCTTTACATCTGCCAAACACTTTCTGACCCTTCCATCAAATATTGTAACCCGTTTCTCAAGCAAAGTCCTACCAGGAGTGCCCTCTCCTTGATACGATACTATTGCGATACCATTCTTATTGTCTTTCGCCATTTCTTGAAGGTAAAATACTGCTGTACCTCCTACTAGCATTCCAGCAGGTGAAATTATTACGCATGGCTCTCTTATAATCTTCTTTCTTCTGTTCCATCCGCTAACCCATTCTGCCTCTGTTATTGCTTTCTTAAAAATTTCGGGATCCCTTAAAAATGTTGGGTGTCTCATCATAATCTCATTTGCCTTAAGGGCCATTCCATCCATGACTACCTTGTGAGAAAAGTTATAGGTCTTTAGAACACAGGCAATTTCCTGTGCTCTTTCTACGGAAAATGCTGGAATAAATAGTGTTCCCTTGCGTTCTACTACTTCATAAGCAAATTCTAACAACTCAGTTTCGGATTGCTCACGGGGTGTTTGTTCGGTTTGAGAATACGTACTCTCTATAATCATCAGATCGATGTCATCGAGATTCAGATCCGCTGGTCTAAGAAGCTTTGAACCTCTTGTATTTATGTCACCCGTATAGAATAGTCGCTTCTTATCATGTTCCACAACCACAGTCGAACCGCCCAGTATATGACCAGACTCATGCAAGGTTACGTTTATGTCATTTATTTCGTACTGCTCTCTATACTGTAAGCTCTTAGAACGTTTCATCATTGTTACAAGATCAAGGTATTCAAATGGTAAATAAAATCCAGAAATCTTTATCATGTCCTCAATGAGCAATTGGGATAACTCAAAGGTTGGGAAAGTCCCAAGAGCTTGTACTTCTGTAGATTGTGACAAAAATAGAGAAGGTACAAATCCTGAATGGTCCAGATGAGCATGACTAATTACAACAGCATCAATATCTCTTGGTTTAACATGTATAGGAAAAATAGGTTCTCTTTTAAGGAGAACGCCATAGTCCATTAATATATTAGTGTGATCCGCATTTACGAGGAAGGCCGAACGACCAACTTCCTTAGCTGCACCTAGAACAGTAACTTTCAACTTTATTCTAAAAATTATTATATTAGTAAATATTTTAAGTCTTTCATTATCAATTGAAATTAATTGTTAGATCGTTTAATGGTTCTCATGGGGTCTGTGTTAATCTAATTTCCCACAGGCTAGCGTTTGCTTCTATTTCTGAAGTAGGTTCATCCAATTCTTCATGATATCTAAATCCACATTCATCCAAGACGCTTTCAAAGTCATAATGTTCTTTTAGGAAATTACGGTCTTCTTGCTTAATGCATTTCATGAGCGCAGATCTGACAATGTTAGATTTAGAAGGCTTGCTGTATACATACCATAAGTTATGCGCGGTACGTAATTTAGATAAACTCTGACGGGTCTCGTCAGAGATACATGTATAATACCTATTCATAATCTCTGTATTCACATCATCCCATGAGGGAGTTCTCCATGTTGCGATTCTCTCAAAACCGTGGCCATCATACTCTGCTCCGAGACTGAGACCTTGGTCGATAGTAGTAATTACCACATCAGTCTTGGAAGCTACCTTGTCTCTAAAATCTACTCCCGGTTCCATCCAACCTACAAAAATTGTGTCGTATGTATAGTCTATATCCCATTCAGCATCTGAGACGTCAATAAAGTTTGGCTTTGGCTTATTGCATGAATAAAAGATTTCGGCATTTTTTTCAATTCCTCTAGCATTTGGAAGATATTCTCTTATCTTCTCAAGAAAATCGCCATACCCGCATCCGATATCCAAATAGCTTGGATTACTCGAAATAGCTTTTGCAATCAAAACAACACGAATTACATCGACCTTTCTATATGTAAAATAACTCCCGCACAGGAATGGAAAACTATAACGCTCGTGATGAGGAGAAACAGCATATTGTCTGAAAGTATTGAGTGCTGTTATAGCTTTTTGTACATCTTCACTTTTAAATGGCATTTCAGATGTTTTTACTGCAAAGCGACTATTAATTTCACTCGTAGCAATGTGTTATTGATAGAATGTAACAACAGAACTATGCCTTTACATAGAATTATGACTTTGATCAGTCAAATATTATTTCCCACAATCGTTTATCTTTGTTTGGTAATGAGGGTAGCATTTCCATGTAATGGAATCCGCATTCATCAAGCACGGATTCGAAGTCAAATTGTCTTTTCGAAGATGGTTCATTTTCCTTTGCAGCACACGACTTTAGGCAGGCAACAACTTCGTTTGCTATACTTGGTCGTGCGTATATATACCAGAGATTATGAGCAGCACGCAAATGAGCTAAGCCATGCTTGTTTTGCTCTGATAGTATCGATGAGGGCGTATAATATTTGTTCATCAGCTCTGTGTCCACATCTATCCAAGAAGGTGTTCTCCACCAAGCTATTCTATTAAGCCCATATTCCTCATATTCACATCCGCCATCAATACCACATTGACCCCCCTCATCAAATGTTGTAACTATGCATTTAGCGAATCTAGCCACATGCCTTCGAAAATCTACTCCTGGTTCCATCCATCCCACGAAAGCTAGATCATAAGTCTGATTTTCTAGCCACTCGATTGCAGTTGAATATATATAATTTGGTCTAGGCCTTCCAAAGGCATAAAATATATTTGCTTCCTTTTCGATACCTATAGCATTTGGAAGATATTCTCTTATCTTCTCAAGAAAATCGCCATACCCGCATCCGATATCCACGTAAGTCGGTGTACTAGAAATTGAGTTTGCAATACTGATTAACCTGACAACATCAACTTTGCGGTATGCAAAATACGAGCCCGCAAAGAACGGGAAGATATAGCGTTCGTGATGAGGGCGATGTTTATGTGAAACAAAATTTCTATACTGTAGGTAGGCATCATAAAGATCATCAATTTTAAACGGCATAATGTAAGTAACTTTTTGATCCATTAATTGCCTAATATGTTTAGTTTACTGAAAAAATGAACATGGAGATTATGAATAGATATGTACATGCGATTTACATACGATTCAATAATTGTATTCATCATTGTATTATGGGTTATTTTATCTAAATTGAAATAACTTCAAAGAAATCAAAAGGCTTATTAACCTTTGCCAAGTAGCTTGGTAGCATGGTTAGGACATATGAGGAGTGGTGGAACACTGTTCCAGCTGATTTGAAACAGAAAGCTCGTAAAGGTGATGAATCAAATAAGCCGTTGCTAAATCAAGTTAACTATGTTCTTTTGCATCTACATTTAGCAGGCAAACATGATGCCAAGCCATCCCATGAAGAGTTAAAAGACTGGCTGCATAGTGGTCAAGTAGATGTGCTTAGAATGACGAAAAAGTAAAAAAAGAAGACAAAAACATCTTTTCTTATTCTTCTTCCTATTTCTTTATCGGTTCAAGCTAGCAAAAATGTATCATTTATATCCTGTTTATGTTTTTTAATTGTTATAACACTGTTTTGTAATTGGCATAGCGTTTAAATAGTTTCAAAAGTATGCACCTGTAGTGAATTACTAGATGCCAATTGCTATACTTCCAGACGTTGATGAACAACGATGTATAGGTTGTGCTCTCTGTGTAGAGATTTGTACTGCTCTTGGTCCAGATGTACTAAGAGTGAAGCCAGTGGAAGGTTGGAAAAGGGGTAAAGCATTTGTCTTTTATCCAGAAAGATGCATCTCTGATGGTGCCTGTATAGGTGTATGCCCCACACATGCGATCTTTTGGATGAGACCAATGGAATATACTGCAGGACAACCAGTTCCTCTACACAAGAACGGTGTCTTCTCAAAGGGCTGGGAAGAAGGCTAGCGCCACCAAAAAATCGACAAATTTCAATCCCTCTTTTACATTTTTGTGTCTTTGGTTCTATAGTTGTAACTAGTGTTAGGCGGAGATTTTTCGGTCTTAAAGATAGACCTAAAAAGTATAAGTGCAATGCATAGAAGATATACTTTGAAGATGTTCTATTGGTAGTAGAATATCTTCAGCTATAGGTTTATCGTTAAGTGAATAGAGCCGATTTTTCAGTATCGCACTTGGGGCTAAAGAGCGGTTACTTCTACAGCTTTGAACTCAATTACTTCCTTTGAAATGTATTTTCTCTAATTCGACGCCGATATAGCTAGCTGTAAACATTCTACATCCACCGCAGTTATGGAATTAAATATAAAATACTTATTCTTGTGAATGATAGTTTTTATTCTATGAAAAAGATTAATCTAAGTTAATGAACCACATGCCTATAATGGCTACAGGTTCTTCTTCTTTTCCGCAGTTTTTCCCGAATCCTGGTTTATCGCCCTCTCTATCTCCTTCTAATTTTATAGTACAAGATTTTGCTGTAATTATGGTAATTGCGGCGATAATGTTGATCATCACTTACAAGTTGAGACAACCAATGGTAATTGGATATATCTTGGCAGGAATGGTAATTGGGCCCTACACACCACCATTTACTCTAATACAGAGCGTAGAAACTGTAAATGTATTCGCAGAGTTAGGCATAATTATGCTTCTCTTTGTCATAGGGACAGAATTCCCTATAGCCAAATTAAAATCTGTCAGTAAGACAGCCCTCATAGTTGGAATACCTGAATCACTTGGAACTCTAGTTATTGTATTTTTTATTGCTCAAGCATTGGGCTTTTCATTGTTTGACTCTGTGTTCATAGCGTTAGCAATGTCCATCACAAGCACAGTAGTCACAATAAAAATTTTAGAAGAGCTTGACATTCTAACGGATCGCTCGTCGGTATTAATCCTAGGAGTCTTGATTATTGAAGACATCATTGCTGTGAGCGCTCTGGCGATACTGCAATCAACAGCGGTTGCTGGCGCCAATCAATCAGTATCTATTATACAGATTACGCTTTCAATTGGAGTTGTTCTGGCGTTCATAGGAAGCATATTAGTTCTCGGATCCAAGTTTATACCTAATGCACTAGATAAAGTTGGCAAAACCAATGACTATGCCTTGCTTCTTATAGTGATTCTCGGTCTAGCGTTTGGGTTGTCGTTTGCCGCGAGTGCATTGGGACTATCGGTCGTAATAGGAGCCTTTTTAGCAGGAGTTCTCGTCGCCGAATCTAAAACAGCTGCTATAGCAAAGGTCATTACAATACCGCTGAGGGATGTATTTTCGGCACTGTTTTTTATATCAATAGGAGCGCTTATGGATATATCATTGGTACCTTTATTCATCGTTCCTGCGATGGTGCTTATTTTGTCCTCTTTTGCTTCGAAGCTGCTCATAGTAATTGGAATTCTTCAGTTCAGAAGGTACGATTATGGTACGTCCTTGAGAACCGGTCTTGGATTATCCGCCTCTAGAGGAGAAATGTCATTAATCATAGCAAAAGGTGGTCAAGACATCGGCGCCATTTCATCTTCTGTGCTTCCTATCTTAGGTGTTGTTACAGTAGTCACTACTTTTATGGCACCATATGTAATCAAGTTTGGAAATAAAGTTAAATTTTTTTCTGGTGCCGATAATGGTTGATAACTTGCCCCCTATTAAGTCTTTTATATTTAACTTAGAATATCACGGCTTATCCTTGACTATTCTTGTATGGTTTATTAGAGGTAGTTTATGAGAACTAGATTTAGATTAGTTATTACCGGAAGTCCAGGTGTTGGGAAGCATACAAGCGCAAGACTCGTTGCCAATAAATTCCGAGGATCTAGAATCATAGACATAAACAAACTGGCTATAGCCAACAACGCAATTTTGGAGGGTAAAGACAGATACGGAACAAGTATTGATATAAAAAAAGTCAGTAGGCTCATTGAACATGAAGCTAAAACAAATAGAAAAGACCTTATCCTTGTAGGTCATCTGGCGCCTTATGTAATAAATCCTGAAGGAATAAGTATAGCTATAGTTTTGCGACGCTCGCCATATGAATTAATTTCAGTTTTCCAGAAAAGGCATTATAGCCCCGAAAAGGCGAGAGAAAATATAGCTTCTGAGATTCTTGGAATAACGCTTTATGACTCATTAACGGCCTTCGGAAAGGATAAGATTGCTGAAGTAGACACGACGGGAGAAATGCCTTCACAGACTTTGGACAAAATTGTTTCATTATTACAACAAAAATCGAGACCACAGTTTGGATATATAGATTGGCTACCTCTTGTGAATAGGAATAATGATTTACAGAGATTTCTTGAATATTAAAGCCTATTCTATTTGCCTCATTGGTTGTCCTCCACATTCCCTTCTTTGAAGAAGGTCACAGTACAGCAGAACTAAAACATTATTGGTTAATATTAGATATTCTCATGAATCCATACATATATTACCAAAGCTATATTCATATGAAAATATATGACTGCGGTAATTCTCAGAAAATTTGGAGAAGAGACAGTTCAGTTCTTGGGGAAGAAGGTGTCTATAGAAACTTCGGATCAAAAGATATACAATGGAACTTTGGCTGGTATCGATGAAAAACTTGATGTTGTGTTGGATAACGTAGAGGGCCACGGAATTCTCAAATTGATCCTTAATGGTTCATTTGTTAAAGAAATAAAATTAATGGAAAAACCATTTGATTTTAAATCTCTCTCTGATCGACTTTCTAGAGTGTTTCCAGGTTTAGTAAAAATCAGGGAAGATGTAGGGGCTATCATAGTAATGGACAAAATAAAAGTTACACAAACGGGAATTGAAGAGGGCTCTGGACTTGCAGCAGATAGGGTGAAAGCAATTTACGATGAATTCATGAGAGAAACAAAGAAATCTAGTAGGCCTTAATACACAGATCGCGACTAGGTTACTAATAATAACTTTTAATTAATTAATAAAGATTATATAAAATTATATAAATTAGTTATTAATAATTCTCTTGTATTGCCTATCGTGAGTGTATCGTTAAATGAGGGTATAATGACTGAAATGGACAAGCTACAGAAGGCTCTTGGCTTTAGCGGAAGATCCGAGATTGTCAGAGCAGGAATACGTAACATGCTCTCTGAAGAGAAGCAGCGTAATGATTTAACAGGGATGCTTCATTCCTTGCTCTTGGTAATTCACGATGAAAAATCAGATGATGAAATAAGTAATATGAGACATTCTTATGATAGACTAATAAACACACATTTACACAGCAAGATTGATAGAAACAGATGCCTTGAAATTTTCCTTCTTAGAGGAGAGGCAGAAGAAATTAGGCATATGACTAGAGACTTTCAATCAAATAAGAAAATGGATAATGTTAGGCTAATTCCCATGTAGTAGAAATATCATTTGAAGGAGCATAGTAAATATGAGTTGGCCATTATTGCCTCGAGGTAGAGAGATGAAAAAAATTCTGAATCCATTAGGGGGCATTTAAATAAAATTAGGATTTATGCCCCGAGACTATAAATTTAATTTTAGAACTCCACTTAAAAGTGGGTCTCGGATGTTAACAAAAAAAATTGAACCTAACAAATGAATATGTATATGGAAAAAAGAGGACATAGTATCACAGTTAGTGCGGGTTAGTTGCGAGTATGGCCACTTGGGAAATTTTGGAATTTGGTTTCATGCAACGGGCACTGATAGCCGGGATTGCCATTTCTACCGTCTGTTCAGTCGTAGGATTATTTCTTGTACTTAGAAGACAATCCTTGTTTGGTGACTCTCTTGCCCATATGGCCTTTGGGGGTATTGCGATAGGCATGTTTACTAATAGCTACCCACTTTGGACTGCCTTTGTTGCTTCGATTCTAGCCGCTCTAGGTATTACCAAACTACAACACTCAACAAATATACCTGCTGACTCAGCCGTGGCAATAATGTTATCTTCCGGTCTGGCATTAGGCATCCTTCTCTTGAGCCTATCTGAGGGGTTTTCTGTAGATCTTTTTAGTTTTCTATTTGGCAATATTCTGTTAGTGAGTTTGGAAGACACTTTGCTAATCTTAATCATGACGGCAACAGTCTTGGTGTCAGTATCGATTCTTTACAAGCAATTCCTATATATTACATTTGATGAACAGCAGGCAAAAGTTAGTGGATTAAAAGTATTAAGCCTTAACTATGTTTTCATAGTTCTTGCAAGTTTAACTGTTATTGCCTCCATGAGATTGGTAGGAATTCTACTAATCTCTTCATTAATTGTAATTCCCAATATTACGGCGATGATGTTTGGGGCAAGCTTTAGAAGAACTGCACTAATTTCTGTCTTCATTTCAATGATTTCTGTTGTATCTGGGATAACTTTATCCTATATACTCAATTCTGCCCCAAGCGGAACGATAGTGCTGATTTCTATCTCTGTCTTTCTATCGACATTTGTTGCAAAATATTTAATCAAGATACGTAACAAAAGATAATCAAAACCAGCAATATTATTAAAAACTGAGAGTCGAACTTTTACAAGACATATTGATTTATTATAATATATTATTAATATTATTAAGCTAGTTATTATAATATATTATTAAGCTAGTACGAACATGTCTATCTCAAACTGTTCGCTGGCGTTCAAGGCTACTATGAGTACACAATTCTGGTCAATTAGGCATCTTAAGTAATTAAAATGACTAAGGAAGCCGAGAATTGTATCTGATGATGACCCTATTCTGATAATATTACGTGAGAATGTATCTTATGAGTCCGTAGTTAACATATCAGTTGTCTCAAATATTTTCAACTATGCACAACTCGTCCTATAACTGGTTGAGTTAAATTTCGTCGAGAACTGGAAAAAACTATAGGCATTTAACCTTTGATTGCTATGGGTGATATATATTCAAAGTAATCAAACATCAGATGCTGTAGTGTCAAACAATTCGGTAGGTTTTCATTTAATATGAAGATTTTTATATGCTAAATGGCCAATTGAAGATATCTTTTGTCATCAGAAAAAATTACTCAAATAGGATTGCCAATTAAAACCAAAAATAATATAATTGACGAAATCTTTGACACAATTCTGGCATATGGCGAAGGCGGCATCTCTCAGACACAAATTTCCAAGATATTTTCTCTAGATAGCAGAGATAGCTCCAGGCTTGTCGGGTCGTTAGAAAAGCAATCGTTGATAACGCGCGAAAAAATGCTTTACAAAGGGAGATGGACGTATAAACTAGTTGTAAAAAAGTCACCTCCAGGACCACAATATCGAAAATCTATCGATATAGAATGCATCGAACAAGCACCATGCTTTAGCTGTTTATATGAACATTCATGCTCTCCGGAGGATGATACAAGTCCATATAATCCTGCCAAGTGCATTTGGATCGAAGAATGGGTATTGGCGACCAGCAGTCGTTTGCTGAGTTCAAAGCAAGAGCAGGAATCTTATAGAAACTCCTTGTCCCAGGCCTAGCCTGAACAACTAGTCAATAGAAGCATTAAAGATCATCGCTAAACTGCTTGTCTTGTAGCGTGATTGCAGTTTCAATTCTGGCTACACCTTGAACCCCCCAAGTAATATCAGATGGACTATTGGCAATTTTATTAAAAATAGCCTGCGTAGGTTGTGGACTCACCTGAAATAACGATGTCAAATCTATAGATTGATGAGGCAGAATTGTTGGTCTTCCGTTAGGTGGGATGTCCTCAAAGGAGAGTATTGAATTACCTAATCGGGTATTGTCCGCGAATAAATCATATTCAATCTTCGATGTTGTTACGGTATTATCTGTAGGGTTAGTGAGATGAAATACAACGTCAATTTGTCCAGGCTTCTGCTCTTCGCTCGCAGACACAAATTTTACATCGGACAATTCGACAGTAATTCTATCAAGTCCAGTTGCAGTCAAATACGAAATGTATGGGAGGGCTATAATTGCACCCGCTACAGCTACTACGGCCAGCATAAGAACTATTCGACGTCTCGTCAAAAACATACAATGTTCAAATTAAGATAATGGATGATTGAATTAAAACATTTCTGCACTCCAATTCAAGTGATAGGCATAATCGTACAACGCTTTTATTTATGCTGATTACACTATGGAGAGAGTTTGAACAGGCATGGTTCTTCTTACTGAAGGGCTACTAATTTGGTTGCACCTTGTTGCTGCTTCGATCTGGGTTGGGGGTTCCATTTTTCTTGGTGTGGTTCTTTCACCAATGCTCAGAACGATTACAAGGACAGTAGAAGAGCGAATGGTGATTTTGATAAAGGTTGGGAGGAGATTTAGCTATATTGCTATACCGTCCTTTGGGGTTCTGATCCTAACTGGCGTTTATAACTCACAATCTTTCCTATTTGAACCAACTACATTATACCAAACCAATTATGGTTGTCAATACTGATTTTGTTATTAGCAGCATTTCTAGATGTTGGAGGACTAGTTTAAATTTTATTTATATGACAAAGGCTATCTCGTACGTAGATTACATCCCTTAAGCTTTGAATATTAGACTTGGTGAGAATAACTAACTCATGTGAGAGTTTAGTTCCATTGGCTATTGCTATAGCGTAAACAAAACATGGGTAGTGTTTACGAATATTCTTATTAGAGACTCTTTGCTAACGCAGTGACAATATTCGTACTCTAATCAATCATTTTCTTTTATAGTAGCCTCATTGGGTTTGTTATTTACAACCGTGGATATCTTCTGATCCTTTTCTTTGGTTAAATTGCTCTTATTTCTGGTATTTGAGAACTCATTTGCTATTGACTTAAGTTTTTCTACATTCTCTGGCACTGTAGTTTTTCTAAGCTCATCCACTAAAATGCCCTTTTTTCTTGCAAAACTAATGCTACTAAATCCAGCTTCTTTTAATTCCGCCTTTGAAAAACCTCTTGCAGACCTGACGAGTTCTATGCCTCGAATCCGACGTTTAATAATAGGATAATTTGTACTCATGAGGAAACTATTCTTCCGTGTAATAAAAATGGAGAGGTTGCTTATTATTTTACCGTTATACTTAGCACTTAATTGTTTAGAACCTCACAATTCTACATCAGTTATTAGAATTATTAGACTTGTTACAAACCAACTTGTTATATAACCTGCCTGAATGACTATAGGTCAGATTTTGAGCGTAATTAGACAGATCAGGTCCCAACATTTCAGTTGCTTTTTCGAGTGGTTCCGTATAACAATAACGTGTATATATTTCTCCTCTATGACAAAAGGTGATAAAGACGACGCAGAACCTTGACGAGAAAAACAGTGTGAACGTATCAATAGCGGTAGGAGATATAAGGGTAGAATTTAATGGATCTCCGGAATCAGTCGTGAGATCAGCTATTGGTTTTTTAGCGAAACAAATTCCAGCAATTGACCTTGCCCAGAAGATTTCATTAGATTATGCAGTTACCGAGCTCATTAACATTTACTCTAGCTTAATTAAAATTACTCCTGAAGGTCCAAGAGTAATTCCAGAATTAGATGACGCAGCAGAAGGAAAGAAATTGTCTGATAAGGAGATAGTGATGCTTCAGCTGGTAGCGTCGAAAATTGCTAAGGATCTCGGTAAAGTTCAGAATGATGGCATGCAGCTTTCAGAAATTTACAATGCAACTTCAATTAATCCAAGATCAGTAAGCTCCCGACTGTCAGAATTGGTGAAAGCAGGTTACGTTTTGAGGGAGGCTCCTAAAGAGGACATTGACTATGTAATCTACAAAATCACCACACAGGGCATACACTGGCTAAATTCGGTTATTGGTAAAAAACTAAGGTAGTATACGACCTCTGGTGCTTCACCTAGGCGTTCGGATTTCAGAAGGAGGCTTCTTTTGTATATAACGGTAATTTCTCATAGAACCGACTCTGCTAAGAATGTTCTCTCTCACCATATCTGTAAGTGAGTGAGAGACTGCCGTTCTATCATAATTGTATCCACGTCTTGACAATTCTTCATGAACATTTCCCAATAGTTTCTCTGTTTCAAAATATCCTTCGAAGAGCAAATTCTCAAGCAGGCTTCTGCAAGTAGAGCCACCCTTTTGTGCTGTTTTGCGATGGGCATCTGTTGGACCCATGTTCGGATTAACTAAATTCATATTCATTGTTGTTTTTAGTAATTCAATTTCCCTTTTAATTTCATTAATTTGGAGATCTAACGTGGGATCGTGAGGAGATACATTATCAATGCTGGAGAGAACATTTTCTATAACCTCTCTGATTTTAGTTTCAACGCATGAGACTTCAATCTCCCAGTCACGATGTTTGAGTTTAATAGTTACCTCAATAGGAGAAGATGCATGGGATTCGCTCATGGAAATCTAAACAACCAAGTTCTTTTGTCTAAATCTAATTAGTTGATACGCATTTTGATAATGGGCAAGATGTTCATGTTGCGCAACATTAATAAACATCACTTTGTCTATACTGTTGAACAACATGCACACACAAATAAATCTTATGCAAGATTCATTAGGATGGAAGCATTTGGAAGACATACTTGAACCGTCTGTAGGACAGTGTTTATCATTAAACTTGACCAACTTCTTAAATGGAAGACAGATTATTTTTAGTAATGGAGAATCCAGACTCGTTCCGATTCAGGGGTGGGCCAGGAAGAACAAACACTCATGTACCACTTTAACGACCATCCAGCCCTTAAAAGAAGAAACAACTATAGTGGCGATTGACTCAAGCAGTATTCAGGTCGCTGAAACCGAGGAAGGTGTCCTATATGCTGTAAAGAGCGGAATTGCAATAGCAACTCGAGGTCAAACACAAGCACACTTCAAGATAGGCCCGATACTATTCTATTTGAGTGAGGATACTCTCAAACATTCTGAACTTGATCATCGAATAACGAAGCTAATCCTTTTCGATAGTGAATCTGCAAAAAGGTTAATTAGAGTAAGGGTAGAACGAGCTATCCAGTTAGAACTTTCACACCATTTTACCGATGCCATATTACTTGTAGATGGATCATTAAGATCATCTGTTTTTGAACACAGAAGCCATACGCTAAAGAAAATTGTAGAAAACGGTTCTCTTTACAAAAATACAGTAGCTGGAATAAGTAAAATTACGAAGCTCAGGATCCTTGATAAAATTTCTCTTCCCTTGACAAAAATCAAAGACCCTGGCTATATTGATGTTAATTTGATTATTAAGAGCCTAGTTCGGAACACCATTGGGGATACCCTTTTAGTAAAGTTTGGATATAGCTACACTAGTCCCATATTACGCCTAGATATTGCTACTGCAGATAAAGATATATCACTTGGAAAAATACTAGGAAATGATTCAATTGCTAGGGGTTATCCAGAAACTTTGCAACTTGCACATCATATTTCAACTTTCACGGGTACTGAAGTATCTTGCCTCAAAAGCTATGTTTTGAACAAGTATGACGTAGTAGAGCTGGCATCAGAGGATATCCGCAAAAAGCTCCTAGGTTCTATCCTAATATGAAAATTCTGTACAAGAACAATACAGATGAACTCATTTTACTTGCAATGAAGTCAGACACAGCAAGGAAAGGTGATTATTTGCTTATTCATGACCAAAAATCAAACAAGAAGATGATAGTTCAAATTTATAATGAAGAATATCTCTCCTCTCAGTCATTAATTGAGGACATAGTAAAAGATGAAGTTGTAGTAGCGTCAAGCATAGAAAACCTACACGATCCTTTAGACATCGGTAACTTGTCACGGATGATTAGAGATGCGAGATTGTTTAAAGCAAAGATAAGAGCGAGTATCGATTCAGAATCTAAATTCTCGAACGAGGTAACGTGGCTCCCGTCCAGAGTATACTCCAAGATAAACAGAATGAAGATTTCTGAAATAAACAACCTTGTCAAGAGAACAGGACTTTATTCTATTCACCTTGGTAGCAGTGGATGGGATGACGAACAATTTGAAATTTATGCAGAGGATCTTGATGGAAAGTTAAATATTGTTACTGGAAAAAAAGAATCTGGAAAATCTCATCTTTCAAAAATACTTATCAAAACATTAGTTGAATATGGAGCATTTGTAATTGTATTCGATTTGAATAATGAATATGGCGGATTAGCTTGGAATGGAGACGGAACATTATCTACTTTACATGAGCAGATTACTATGTTAGAGCCTGGAGGAGGCTTGGAATTTTCTCTAGATTATTGTGGCAACGCTGCCATTTCTAGTATGCTCAAAAATGCCTTGGATATGCCTGCTGCTTCGCTAAGAGAATTCTTTCGAATATGGGACTGGTTAGAAAATAAGAATACATTAGATATGGAAGCTCTAGGCAATGCAATTAATACATGGAATACCAATGAATTAGTACGAGATGCATTAATTTCAAGATTTCACGCAATTTGCTCATCGGGCCTATTTGTAAGTACTCTAAATACTAGTCATAAAGGGTTGAGATTTGAACAGCTTATCTCAAAAAAACAGGGATTGGCTCTAATATTGAATATGGGTAAGGCAATGCCAGTTGTCAGGAGAATGATAGTAGAATTGGTACTGACAAAGGTAGTCGAGCTTCTGGAAAAAGGCATTATTCCACCTATATTCTTGTTTGCTGAAGAGGCGCATCTATATATCAGAGACACATACTGGGAAGACATAATAACCAGAATGAGACATTTTGGAATCTATACCACATTTATTACAAACCAGCCAGACGCAATTAGTGACAGTGTTTATCGGCAGGTAGACAATATTTTCTTGTTCAATTTTACCAACGATACGGATTTAGATAAGATATCAAAAGTGTCTTTAGCAGATAACGAAACTGTGAAATCCATAGTTAGAACCTTACCCCAGCGCCAATGCCTAGTTATTGGAAAGGTTGTACGTGACTTACCAATGGTTGTAAAGATAACACCTGCGGACATAATGGCTTTAGGTCAAACTAAAACATTCTTTAAAACGGAGTCAAGGGTACAGGATGTCTCTTCTGTTAGCTGAATTCAGTAATTCTACTTGATAACCTTACCGCCACTACCACGTTCTTTGCTACCAATATCTATTGCCTCGTTGACAGATGAAATAAAGATTTTGCCGTCTCCTGGCGATCCAGTACTTGCTACATCTAATATTGTATTGATAACATTGTCCACTTCAGAGTCCTCAACTATGGTAATAATACTAGATCGGACCGAAAACTCAGATGTAAACCTTGAAGTTCCTCTCCCAGATTCAACCATAGGTTTTTCTCCTTTTCCTCTGCCCTTAGCATCTAGGACTGTGCATCCCCCAACTCCAGCGTTTTTTAATGCTTCATTTACAGCAAGAAGCTTTTCACTCGCAATTATGGCTTCTATACGTTTCATATTGTGCTATAAAATGATATAATGATATAAGGTTTTCAAGCAATATCTGAAGCTAAATAAATATAACCATATATGATTAAATAATGAAATTATCATAAATAAGCAAAATTAGGTCATATTAGGAAAATTATGGACAAGAGCTTTCGCTAATATTCAAAAATAGTCATACACTTACTGATAATTACAAATAGTCAATGACTTACATCTCACCATCCAGGCGATCATAATGTGTTTACATGTACATTACTGAATTTCATCTAATCTAGTTGCATTGTTAAATTCAAATCCTTTGAGATCTTGGCTCTTACAAATAATACATCTATGGCTACAGGGCATATTAGAGTTGGTTGGTTCATATAGGAACGATTTGGATTTGAATTAAACTCACGTATTCAATGCCTAAGAATGCAAGCGGATAGGACTTCGTAGCTCGTAAGCGAGTTCCATGTTTCACGACTACGATAGCGACATAATAAAACCTGGATCCTGATTTCTTCCATCGTCAAACGAATTTACAGTAGAATTGGACTAAAATTTGTTCTATTCGGTGAGAAATGAGAGTTTTTAAGTAATCTCACTTTATATGGTTTAGACTCTTGGAGAATAACAATCTAAGCCCCATACTTAAGTGGGCAGGAGGGAAAAGAAGAATTGCTCATTTCTTAAGCAAGTTTTGTCCAGAAGTGATTGAAAGATACTTTGAGCCTTTTCTCGGTGGGGGGTCATTGTTTCTCTACCTAGCCCAGACAAAGCCAAGATTCAAAGCGGTATTGTCAGACTCAAACACGGACCTTATAAATGTCTATAAATATGTGAGGGATGATGTTAGAGGTTTAATTGCTATCTTAGATGTGCACCAATCAAAATATTACAAAAACCCAGACAAATATTATTATTATATGCGGGACACGTACGCACCAACCAAAGACATAGAAAATGCTGCTCGCTTGATTTTTCTGAATAGAACATGCTATAACGGTTTGTATAGGGTAAACAAGTCAGGGTTTTTCAATGTTCCACATGGAGCCCATCTCAGGCCCACCATTTGTAATTGCCAAAAATTAATCGCCTTTTCTGAAATATTGCAGAGAAGCGATGCAGAGATTATTTGTGATAACTATAGGAATGTGATTCAAAGATGTCAACACTCTGACGTTATCTATCTGGATCCTCCCTATCATCCGTTGAGCAAAACAGCTTATTTCAAAGATTATACAAAAGAAGAGTTCGGCAATCTAGATCAGGTTCTTCTGGCCAAGGAGTTTAAAAGACTGTCCAATATAGGCTGTATAGTATTATTATCAAATTCAAGTTCTTCCTTCATATTTGACCTGTATCAACATTATAATATAATGACAATATCTACAACTAGGCAGATAAACTGTGATGCCTCAAATCGTCTCGGACATCAGGAGCTTTTGATTACGAATAAAAGATTAATAGCTCCCAAATCTTCCGCAAATTATGCACAAAAAATTGTCCCAAATGTAGTCAATCTTTAGAATGCATGGGATCAAGGGATTGTTGGTGCTTTAATTTAGGAAAATGTTATGAAGTAGAAGAAAAAATTTATGACTGCATGTGCAAGAATTGTTTGTCCAGAAAAAAAGGACCTAAAATTAAAGAATATATATCAAATAAAAATCCTGTCGTATTAAAAGAGAGTCTTTTACAGGACAGGCAAGGACAGAATAGTATGGAGAAATTGTTTAAGACCTCTAATTCTATACTACAGAAGTTGCATTTTTCACGTAATCAAAAACTTTTGCATTGACTTTCTCTAGCACGGATCTGTCGTTGGTTATTATATTTTTAATAAATTCATCTGCGACTACTATAACTTCATCAAATTCATTCCTTTTAAGAAATTCCTTAAAAGAGTCTACAAAACTTGGATAGTCATTTGCTTGATAGGTTGCTGATTTAGCGGCCAAGTTATGCGCCGCCGGAAAAATATCAGATATTTCTACGGGAATAATTCCAAGAAACTGGTTATAAGTACAAATTTGGGCCTCAGGAAATTTTTTTGCCAGTTTCTTAAAATCTTGTGTCATATAGAATGGGTGAACACACGACTCTGGATATAAAATGAGTCTTCTATCACCACGATGTTTTTCCCTTAATCTAAATTTAGAAACCATCTCTCTAAAGCGTACGGCCTCTGGCCTAAATTGATCTATAGGATCAAAAAAGAAAATGGCCCGTTGTTTAAAGAGAGGCGTTCCTTCCCTCAATAACTCGAAGTTCTTTAAAATTTCCACCGACTCCATAAGCTTTGGGTGTGAACGGCACTTTTGGATGACATACTCCCACAATCGCCCGTCTACAATCGCCTGTTTTACAGAGGTAATTTCTGTTTTTAGGATATACAAATTATGCTTTGCTATTTCTGTAGTTCTTATCTCTTTATCGTTTTGGAGTAATTCCTTCGCATTATTGTATTTAGTACAGACAGAGCAGTGACATGGCAAGTAGGTTAGGTCCTCTAGTCTAGCGGTCCCAGTTGCATGCATATATCGATTATCTTTAGCATATAACATATAGGATGCAGAATCAAACATGTCGCAGCCTAATGCAACTGCTAAGGGGATCGTGAGTGGATGTCCAGCACCGAATAAATGAATTGGTTTGGCAGGTACTACACTTTTCGCTGAAGCTATAATCTGTGCTAGGATAGAAAATTCATAAGCTTCCATAATCTCCACAGGGCTTCCTAATGCCATAAGACTAAACCCCATTTTATCGAGTTCTCTTGCAGAATGCCTAACCAAGTCCAGATGCTCAGCTCCTTGTATGGGCCCAGCCCATATTGGTTCCTGCATACGGTTCTCTTCTATATTGTGGCTAAGAGCTTTATGATCGGTACTTTTATCTAGTAACATGTGAAGTGTATCCTTTGCATTTGTAAGCGTCTGCTCAACATAATTCCTGGCAGTGTAATAGTCTAGGCCATAGCCAGTAGGTTTGTCCAGCGGTACACAAATGTCACTTCCAATTTCCTTTTCGAATTGTGCAATCACTTCGGATTCAATATCTATGGATCCGTACTCTAGGACCTGATAGCCGCCTGAATCAGTCATTACAACTCCATCAAAGTTTACAATGTCATGGATTCCTTTTTCTCGTGCTCTATCTCCATAGTGTTGTAAAGCAATGTATGCATTGGTAATAATGGCATTGAAACCCAAGCTTTTCAAAAACTTGGGACTAATAGTCTGGCGTACTGGATGAACAACCGGGAGAAAAGCTGGAGTTTCAATAACTCCATGTGTAGTTTCTAACCTTGCTATACGAGCAGCCAGGTCAGTACATTTAACCTCGAAGGCCACAGGGGATTGGGATAATTTATCTGATGTGGCAAATTCCAACAATATCTACAGAATCATAATTATACAGATACTATAATAAAGAATACTTCTTTATGGAGAATATTATTAGCTTGAGAGGGGAAGGTAAACCCCCAAGAAAGGAAGTTATTTTCGAATAATCAGGTATAATGTAGGTATTTATTAATACAAAATTTAGCCTAAAGCAATAGGTATCATCTAGACCGGGTGGCTAGATATTAAGAACTATTAATGCAATAAAATTCTTAAAAGAATGAGCTGACCAAACATGCCGAAAACCAAACCTGATCACTACCGCCAATACTTAAAATGGCTTTTTTGTATTTCAGAATCATGCCTCCATAATAAAAATGAGATATTATATTAAATGCAAGCTAAATCCTACGCAAAGACAACAATTAAGAGAAGGTATTAAATCTATGTCTCTTGCTAAAGGTAAAATATTCTATGAAGGGATGCAAACTGCATTAAGAGAAGGTACAATAGATGATAACGATATAGTACATTTTGTTGAAATCTGCTATTGTCTGGAAGGAGGTTTATATCCTATGGCAATGGAAATTCCAACCTTAAAAGAATACTTTGACAATATTGTAGAAGTAAAAGACGCCCGCTTACGAGACCAATGTACTATGGAGTGTGAGTTCTGCGATCGTACTAGGAGTATAAAGCTTCCAGGTAAATCGTTGTCGGACGAACTGGATATTACAAAAGAGGAATCAAGGAAGAATGATAACAAGTTTGTAGATATTGGAAGATTAAAACTTAACAGGAGAAAACAGCAAGAGGGTATAGAATCCCTAAGAAACTTGTTATATAATAGCAACTACAATATTAAACCTGTATTTGCAGGAGCAGCCATTTCCGGCCTTTTTGCAATATTCTATGACGGTGAAGATTTCTTTCGAATAAAAAATATTTCAGAAAGTGAAGAAGCTCGCAAATTGCTAGAAGGTGTTGGATTGGACGTTTATGATACTATATCTTCTATAAAGCAAGCGGCAAGAAACTCTCTTGCTAAATCTGATAAACGTTCGAATGTTGTTTGAAGTATTTTGAGTGCTTTATACATCGAGAGGTTGAAAGTCTACACGAGAGAATAAAATGTCGTATATCAAACCGCTGACCTGCAATTGTGAAACAACCATGTATTTCAGCTGTTAACCTTTTCTTCCTGCGATGTAATCTTTAGTATTGTACAATTAATCTCTTGCCTACCAAAAAACCACATAGAAAATGATTTTTGAGTACTATGTACGCGTGTGATCATTAAAATATGATAATACCTTAGCACAAAAATCTCCAATAAATTTTATTTCATTAGGACTAGTACTATGCATATACACTCTTGTGAACCCTGCTTTGAAATACTCTTCTATTGGTTTTATACAATCTTCAATTGATGTTACTATCATTGTCGACTCTTTTATCTTATCATCGGAAACTTCATCTTTTGCTTTTCGTTCTAGCTGTCTTGGGTCACTAATATTCAAATCAAACACATCATTAATCAATGAGGCTCTCCAGAATTCTGTAGATTTGAAAGCTTTATCATAATCTTCAGAGTAGGATATTTTGGACTTAGCTATTTTTTCCAAAGAGTTTGGATTCTTACCTTTCTCAATTGCAGCCTTATCAAATATATCAAACATTTCTTTTGACTTGTCCGGTTTTGGTGTTGTAATTAAGCCATCTGTGTATTTTGCAGCAGTTTGAATCGCTTCTTCGCCGCTTGCTGCCATGTATAATGGTATTTTCTCCGAAGAAGGAGGCGTGTAGAGTTTTGCATTCTTGATTTTAAAATATTGACCATTAAATTCTATAAAACTACCATTCTTACCGTTATTCTCTTTTTCCTTCTTTGACCCTTCCCATAGCTTTCGTATAATTTGAATAGCTTCAGTAGTTCTAGCTAGTCTTACATCTGCAGACGGCCAATCAAACCCCACTGGAACCTCGTTCATTGCTTCACCTGTTCCTACATCTAGCCCTATTCTACCACTGTACAGAACATCTAAAGAAGCAAAAGCTTGCGCAATTATGGCTGGATTGTAACGATATACTGCTGCAGTCACTCCTGTGACAAACTCCATCTTTTTGGTTCGCTCAGCTGCGGCAGCTAACCATATTCAAGTAAAATTACCATATCCATTATCATGCCACCAAGGGTGAAAATGATCACTCGTCAGACATGTTTTAAATCCACCGTGTTCGGCTTCAGTTACAAACTTGAGTAGATCTTGCATCGAGTACTGCTCTTGAGATGCCCAATATCCAACTATACTGTCCGGCTTATTTGACATGAAATTCTCCCTCTATATTCTGTCCATGATAATAGTTTATAATTGAGTGGTTCTGGTAGAAAAATGAGGCATAATTAGGAGTATTTCCATATTTGCATATTTGCATACCTGATGGAGTATTGTATTAGAGGCTGCAAACGATGAGACAATAATGTCATTTTTGTTAGAATCAGAGAGTAAAGGTATTTTCGTAGTGTGACTCCTAAAGTATTTCCAATGAGTGAAACAGCTAAGATAATTGAAAAACTGTCCTAAGGCGGAGTTTCATTATACATACATATACTATTTTTTACTCTTTCTTGTCTTACTAGTAGTTGTTGACGATTTATTATCTGCCTTCTGCAAAATTGTGAGCATTCTTGCTTGCTCAATACCAGTAATAACAAGGTATCTCTTTTGGATCAAGAAGACCTATTTGAACTAAAAGTGATGCTTGATCCCAATAGATATGTTCTGCTCTATCTTGTTACCATTAAATTTCATGATAACTACATGTGGAAGCTCTACGTACTTACCTGTTGGTGGTATTCCAGGTAGCATAAATTTAATTTCTCTATCATGAGTAAAACTCAGAACAAGTTCATCAACAACCTGATCTTTACCAATTGTACGCGAAATGCGTACAAATTCGTATCATCAGGCATTTTACCAACAAAGTCATTCTTGTAGAAGTTGTATACTCCATCATATGCAACACCTCCAGTTAATACAGGTATATGATGTACGTATGGTTCTTTAACCATTGTCTTCATTGTTGCTTTCACATCATGCTTTTCGAATTCACATTGTATGTATTCATCGAATATTGTACCTAGGTTAATTTGATTAGGACGAAGCATATTTCTATGACGCTGTCTTTGTCTAACATAGCTGTTCTTTTTTGTATTATTACTATTTCTGCCAACAACCATAAGGAATCACAAGAAAGCAGAACAATGGCTGTTTAATTTCTTTTTGCCTATTCCTCAAACATAGCCTTATTGTAGGATTATTATTATCATCAATGTTAAATATCCATGCTACCGTATTCTAGTTTTTAGCTCGCTGTTTTTCAGTTTTTTAGCATAACTATTTATCAAATGATTCACCTTCGACGAGAAATGGATTTTCAAAACTTCTTGTTAGTTATCACTAATAGTACCGGAGATTGCATCTGTATCTTCATCTTCGGTATTTCCGCTGGAATTGATGTGGCTCTACATATCGTAAGCTACTTTTTTGGAGCCAAAATTGGGAGAGCGACAGCTCGCCAAATGGAATATCCCTATCCTCAAAATAGCCAACGTAATAGAAACACTTAACTGAATGTAGTAGTTGTAGTTTATACAATAAGTCTAAAGTACCTACTAGGTGAACTAAAGTCTAGCGACTGCATATGCAAGGAATATTTACTTCCGAAGAGCTGCTAAGATACTCTAAAAAGTTCCTTTGCGGCCTGTATGGGATGGCTCATGGTAATCCAAACAATAGTGTAAAAGGTTTTGATGTCTTTTTTAAAAATGTCAGCCCAGAAGCATATGAAAGACCATCATTTGGATATCAAGCAACAAGTGAGATTATACAAGAGCTTGCACAAAAAGGGTTAATTGAAAGAGACACACCAGAATACATTAGACTAACTCAGAAAGGTTTGGATAAATGTAAGGAAGATTGTTGTTGATGATGTTGATGATGTAAACCGTACTCTTTTTTCTTTTTTGATTAACACTAATATTAGTATTGATTCTTATCTATTAGTTATCTATAGTCTTGAGTTTTTGAATAATTTGCTAATCATCTTTTGCTGCTGAAATATTAAAGGAAAATTTTTCAGAGTAATTACTTATAGCAACCTTTTAGAAGTACTATCTCAATTCAAACCTAACTTCTATGACCTCCTATTCGGGAGTCAAGTAAAATTCCTCTATTTATTTTGGATACTGGAATGAGATTAACTTATTCAAAGACAATCGATCCATTCTCAAAACCTTCAGGTAATTCAATTATATTAACTAACTTGGTTGAGTGTAAAGCAAGTTCATCGTTAATTGAGTTTTCTAAACAAGGGTTTGTACCTCTGTAATCCAGTCACACTTGACATTGTACTTTTCATGATGCTTTTCAACTGACTCTCTGCTTGGAGCTTCAAGAAAGCAAAACCAGAGATCAGCTGCCCTATTATAAAGCACATTTAGCTGTTTAACTCCAAATTCATCTGGCGGAGCCCCTTGAAGTTTCCTTATCGTACTCTCATTCACATTTGTCAATGAGTGAACATCAAGGAACCTAGAGACCAAAGCGTTATTAGCCATCTAGAGGTTGGTATCGAAAGAAATTATAAAAACTTTTTATAATTGGGACTGGTATTTCGGGATATTCTGTCCTTCACTTCGTCTGTATGGAAAATAAAATAAGGAAATTGATTATTATTTTTCTATAGGATTAGTAATCATGTTGCCCATTCTGTCTATGAGCCATCATAGTTTTTTACGTTAGGTAAGTATTTGAGGACAAGCCATGTATAAGAAGACCTCTCACCTATTCTACAGTAAGATATTATCTCCTTATCTTGGGTTATTCCTTTTGATTCGTATAACTTCTTTGACTCGTCAGCGGACTTGAAAGTAACATCTTTATCATTGATAGCCAGAACTGGGGAATATGGTTTCTTTTGGAGGTTTGACTGACTTAGGATCACTTAATATTCTCTAAAGTTTATTATGTAAAGCATATTTAGAATGAACACCTGCAATCAGGGGTCTCTGATTAGTGCATTAAAGTTCCTTTAGCCTATTCTTTTCATTTTTGATCCACAATTAGGACATGCAATTTTATTATGTTCTCTTCCGCAGCTCATGCAATAGTACTTTAATGGCCTGCTTTGATTACCAGACAAATAGGATGAAAGCGAACCAAACAATTCTTTTATTCCGTCGCGCATACCTACTCCATGTCTTTTCATCAAGCTCCTCGTTCTAAATAAGTTAACCAGAATAAAAAGACCAAAAACAGAAATAAAGTCGTAGGGAAATGGTAGCAAGAAAACTAGAACAAGACCAATACTGAGGTAAATTCCAAGCCACTTTAACCGATCGATGGTGAAACGTTTGGTATTATTATCATCGCTCATAGGATTACACCACATCATTAATACGATAAACAATCTATTAAACAAATACTATACTTACGAATTTCGAGCTTCACATATTGAGTTAGCTAATTCCCTTCTTAGAAGATCGTTAGACCTAGTTCATAAGGGTAATAACTCTCCAGCTCTAAGGCCTGAAATTGTAGATTGAATATACAGAAAGATAGACCAAACTATATCAACAATAACCCAAGCACTTTCAATCAATGTTGAAAGTAAAAATGAACCAAATGAGTAACTTACCCCTTCAATTAGGGCAAACTCTAACCTCTAGGTGATGTTACCTTTTTAGGACGGCATCGTACAAAGAATTACGACCATAACAATAAATCAATCAATGCGATCAGATCCATGCTAATCACTTATCATCTAATAGAAAGATTGATATTGTAAGTTCTTGAAATAAAGAAATAGGTAGTAATGGCTAAATGCACAAAATGTGGAGCTGATATCACTTCAACCGGCTACGACACAGAAGAATTAAAACTTCCTAATGATGTCACCGGCTACCTGGTTTCGTGTAAGCAATGTAAAACCATTCTTGGAATAGTTCAAGAGAAGTAATACTAATAAAAATGATAAAGAGAAAAAGACCCGACGAAAACAGATTAATTACACCTAGTATTATCGTGATGGTTGCTGAATAAACGATAACCCTTACTTATTGAACATATACAGGTTCTTATGATTGGTAACTGGCATATTCGAGTTTTCCCCTAGAACTTTTAAACTTCTACAATATTCAGATAGTGACATTATGATAGGAATTCCTAAACTGTGCACATTCTGAAGGTTTGTTAGAAACACTCCTTCCAAATTGTGATTACTTTACCTATGGCGGCGGAAACCCGAACATCAGGATAGAAGTTGCTGGCTAAGAGTCTGTTACTCTGCTGCTATACACTAACTTAACAAGATTCAGTAACCAATGCGAATAGTATCTTTCTCTATTGAGTCAGGACCAGATAGTTTTGGTTGCCATATATTTTGTTCATAAGCTCTTAGTTCACTTGAAACACCGTCTGCTATTGTTTTTGTATAACCATACATATCCCGTTCTATAAGATTGTCATGTGTTCGTTCCTCTATTGTTTTGTATCTAAGTTCACGAGATGCCTCGAAAATAGGTTTGAAAATATTCGTAGTAAAGACGTAGTTTACTATTGTCTTTATTCTGTCATTGAAGTTCATGACCTATTTTTTTCCCATATAGAAGAAGTCTATTTTGATATAGAAATATTGCTTCTCTCATTGCTACGCCTCCGCTGTTTGCAGTCACATGAACTGTAACTCAGTCAGAAGGAATAAGAAAGCCAATCCATAATAATTATTATTGTTACTATCTTTCTGTTATTAATTATAGTGTCTGCAAAAATATTGAAAAAGCTAATAGCTGCGATGTTCATGCTTATAAAAATAGTGGCCACCCTATGGAACAATGTAGGGAAGGCCAAAAAAATAGAGCTTTTATGAGACATTTTACGATCCTATTGACGTTTTTAGTACAAACCATCGTAAAAATAACTTTTTATTTTTGCTAAATCGTTATCAAGCATTCCAATTTTTTTTGCAGTTAATCCTGCCTCCCAATGGTTTACATTGTTAAGGATAGATGCAATATTAATCAGAGAATCTATTGTTGGAGTTTGAACACCTATAACTTTAGCTATAGAAGTAATTGGTACAAGACCATAGCCTATATCTTCTAACAGATATCTATGATCTAGTTTTCTGAAGTCTGCACTCATAAGGAAGTATGTCTGTTTCACACACCAATGTCTGAGAAATACCAACACTTTTAAGAATTTTAGATACAAACAGCGCGGCTCCAGTGTTACTACCATAGAGCATAACTATTCTTCTGTCATTACTATTTTGGCTCTTGCGAAAGGCAGCCCCTAACAACATAGCATAGACTTCATGTACAGATGAAGGAGTTATAATAATGATTAAATCTGCATTGGTTATGGCTTCTTCAAAACCTGTGGTTGCTTTAAGTCTAACAAAACCTTCTCCTTTAAAGCCAGAATACTCTATTCCACCTTTATCCAGAATTGGCCTAAGATGTTGAGGATTATATGCAGAATAAAGAGTAACATTAAATCCAGCCAGTGTCAAATCAACCGCGGATGCACAACCACTATTACCAGCCCAAGTATTGCAATTTTTGTCAGTGCTAATATAGATAGCTAACAGTGTCTGGCTAAAATATTCTTAACCGTTTGATTAGAATCTAGAGTTAGTGTACTCTCATATAACATACAAACATGTCACCAACCGGTGTTATCTACAACTGCTACTACTGTAGCTAGCAATAAATAAAATAGACAAAATTAGAAGTGACTATGGAGATTCACATGCATGTTAGTAAATACAGAAGACAGGATCAAAGAAGTTGTTAACAAAGATCCAGATAACTTGCTTGTGTAGAAGGCAGAGCCAGAGATTTTATCGATTTTTAAATTTTGCAGCCATCACCATTATACCATAAATGTGAGGTCAGTTAGTAACCTAATCTGATATAGGCCAGAAGTAAATATTAACGCATTAACTCAGAATTTATAATTGCTGATTGAAAATACATATACAATGTCAATGAACAACTTCAAAAAGATTTCACGGTGCTTAAAGTAACCAGATATGGTTCGGATAGAAACCCAATCTACACAATAGAAGATGTATAATGGAATAAATATAATCAATTATGAATGGCGATATATTTGTACAAATCCTGTGATAATTGGGTTCTCTTTTAGAAACTGCTTCTATAGATCTTTGAAGTTTGAGATCTCATACTATTATCTTGCAGACACCTTCTTTCTTTCTTTATTTCTTTGTTACATTTATTCTACTGTTCTTATTATGGTAACGCAGCAATTTCATTTTTTGTTTCTGGTACCAGTGGAGCTTGGGTTAGGGTTAGGTTTACCTGCAAAGGATTTGACAGAGGCGCAGTCTTTGCCAAGTCAGTAAACTGTACAACTGCTATTATATTCTGCATTGTACTGTTTGTTATTGTAGTTGCATGACGCTGTGAGCCAGTTTGATTCAAAATAAAGCCATCCGAAGAAGAAGATGTTTTTATTAATGTTCCATTCGTTGCATATACTTTCATAACTGAATTTATCCTCTGGTTACCAAGAGAAGAATCATCTACTACATAATTTACAAGCATATTAACTTGATTTCCTTCTCCTCCGCTAAGAGGTATAAACTCTGCAGTATCTAACGTTATAGAAACCTCCTGGCCATGATAGGCAAATGCTACAAAGGGGGAAACCAGGAATAATACTATACAATACAAACTCATAGCTATTATCAGGCCGGCAAAAAGTGAAATAGTCACACTCATTTTCATAATCATACCAGTTAGCTGCTATATGAGCCTAATGATTCTTGATATTCAGTCATTACCAGTTGTGAATGATAAAGTTTTGTCAACCAATTGAAGTTTATTTTATGGAGAAAGAATCCAAACAACAGAAATCTCATTAGCCACTTAATGAGATTTAATTTTCATTTAAATTCACCTTTAGATCTGTTTAGTATAATATCCATTAGCACATATCATTCGGAGTTTATCTGCGGAGGATTTTGCATCATTACTATTTGTAAAGACCTCAAGGGTAATTGTGCTATCATAATTAACATTCTTTAGGGCTTCAAATGCTTTTTGATGATCTATTAAACCTGCGCCTATTGGTAGGTGTTCATCTCTGTTTCCATGATTATCATGCCAATGGACATGAATTATTTTATCTTTGAATGTGTATATGTAATCAATTACAGACTTCATACCTCCAGAGGTGAAAGCGTGAGGAATATCTAGATGAACAAATAACGAATTGACATTATCAATAATATATTTGAATTCATCTATATTGTGTATTCCATGTGAAAATGGGACATTTTCTAGCATTACTTGCATTTTATACTTATGAGCATACCTTACAATTTCCCTAAGACTTCTGATCATATTATCTAAAAGGATCTTCCTTTTTTCTCCGTAAAACATACCATTTAGATTAGCATGGAAATTTATGAGATCTATGCCTATTTTTCTTGCTGTTTTAATTTCTCTCATGGCCTCAAGAATCCAGGCATGTCTAACATACTCATAATCTGAACATAAATCAATCCAATAGGCAGTATGGCCAATTGGCTTTTGTTTGAATTTCTGAATCAGACTTAGGATTTCATTCTTTTTCTTTTCGATTATTAGAGGATTACCTTCTGGTCCTTCTATGCCTACTTCTACATATTCGAAATCTAGGTCATATATCTTTGATATTTCACCTAGAATTTCATTTGAAGGATTAGTAAGTAGGCCATAATATGGCATAAGCTTCAGATTTCAGACCTTTAATGATGGAGAGAGAGTACCACTAAATATACTTAATGTCTATGGTAGGACCTAAACCGCTCTAGATAAAAAGCTTAAACGTACCGGTCCCATGATATATCATAATGGATATGCATTGGGAAAGGGTTCAGATAATGCTAGTGGAAATGGCAGCTTAGCCGAGGAGCAACCAAACCTTTTTGCATCTGTGCCAAGGTTTTAATCAGAAGACAGCGGCAAGAAGCTTCTATAATTTAGCGAAAATGGTGCCTTTGTTTGTCACTATTAGTTACATCCTTTCCAGTAAACTCTATGAAAGCCTATAGATATTCACTGCAATAGAGGTCATAAAACTTTTACAATAAGGTTTGTCAATAATAATAATGATAATAATTCAGAATGTTTGGCAAGGCAAAGTGTAAACTCTGTGGGGATAATGTTAGATTTGCATTAAGACATTTAAAGGAAAGACACCCAGAGACATTAAAAGACAGAGACATAATAAAATTGAATATGTCAAGGATAATGGAAAAATTTTTCAAATGACGCCATTACAGTAGGGGAATTGAATACCCTCAAAAATAACAATATACGCAGTCAATAGTAGTCCATTATCGATTGATGGCCACACATTCATTGATGATCTGAAATGTGGCTGTAGTCATATACCTAATAGAATAAGGATTTTGGAACCGAGAAAGCCCTAGAGTCTTAGCTTTTGACACTGCCGCCGTCACAATCCTATAACTACCAAGGGTTGTAATACCATATGATTCATCTATTACTACTTTTTTAATATCTATTTATTATATGAACTAGAGTTTGCTAGTGATTCCATATTATTTTACCCTACGAGGTTTTCTTTGTACTACTACCAGGCCGTATCCATATAAAATAATAATCAAAGTAACTAGAACAAATAACAATAATCGTGTAACACTAAATAGTTAAAGCACATAGATGGGTAGATAATAAAAACATGTAATGAATGATAGATTATTGCTAAAAATTGAACCTCTTTGCTTTTAGGATATTAGTATTGTTATTGTCTGCAAGCATTGCTGGTCTTTCCCAGATTGGTGGTATTTTTAATAGCAGCAATTTGGCGGCATGGGCTCAGGCAGTACCTTTGATTCCTATACAAACAGGCAATTCTACTCTGGATCAAGGATTGCCCGTATTTTATGATTGTATAGAAGAAACAGTGGATGAAAGTTTCAGTGAACAGGAACCAAACTATTTTCATGAAGAACCAACAAAGGCAGAAGTTAACGGCTGTTATTACAATGTTTTTGTAGTTAATGGAAATAACCTGGAGTCAGCCAACCAAGTAGATGATAGTGACGACAGTAATGATAGTAAAAATAGTGATGAAAAAGCTATAGTAATGATAGAAGAAGATGACCAGAGTAGTGAAAAAACTGGATTACAGAGGGAAGACCCAAATGAAAAACCACAGCATCAGGAATCGGCAAGTTTCATAGTAACCCCTGGTAGTTGGTGATAAGGAAGAAGATGAATAATACCAATAAATCCCTAAGCATCCTTGGCAAGGTAAGAAGTTACCATCATCATAATCATAATCAACAGGTGCTAATATCAAGAAATGTACAGGTCAGAACTATTCTTACTGTTGCAGCAGCATTATCTATAGTTGTAATCTATCAAAGTGGACTGTTAACAGATGCTGATGCCCTGACAAGATATTATAACTGTACAACAAGAGCTGCAAACAAGAATGGTACTTTATCTCTTCAAAATGCTGACAACTGTTACGACTTTATTTTCAAAGGTGCCAATGCGGCAGAGAAGGAGCTACAAGGGTTAAACCTAGAAAAAACAGCAACAAAATAACAACAACTACAATGAATGCCTTCCCATTCATTATTTTTATGAATATTGGTGTTTTTGTTCTCTCTACTCTATAGAAAATATTATTTTTGTACATCTTATATAGTCTTAGTACTTTAAGTAAGCAGGCTGTTAGAGCAACTATGGACTGAGTAGTAGTGGCATTGAGCTATCTACCGGAGGATTAAACAAATCAGGTCGTTAGTATTCTTGTAAGTAATACAGCAGTTACCCCTTATAATGGGGAGGGCCGCTGGAATCTGTTGTTTAATTTTGTCTTTTCCTCTTATATTGAGTAATATACCTTCATCTACTAAATTTTGAAGTGCTTCTGTCATCTCCCAATGTCTCAGATAAGTTGAAGATTCTTTTGCTAAATCTAGTGTCGCATTAGTAATATCTTTAATATCATAGGGAATTTCATTTACAAGTTTTTTATTCTTAACACCAGGAAAAAAGAACTGTTCAGGTGTCATGTTTGTTGAACCTAATACAAAATAAGTAAGGAAGAAGTTTATTTTTGATTTTGAAAACTTTAGAATTCTATCAGCATATTTTTTTGGATCATTATAGGTTATTACAAAGTGGTAAATTTTTGCTACGCATATAGTAATAATTTCATTTATAATCTGCTTTTCATCATCTGTTAGATGAGCGTGGTTTTTGGTCTTTTTAGGCATAAAATACCTAAAACATTAACGTATTATTAATGTCGTTGTGATTATATGTCCAAAAGACATACTGTGTCAACTAGGCACGAGGTATATACACAGCTTCAAAATCATGGTAAATTTGGTGAATCATTTAGTGATCTTCTTTCTAGAATCCTAGACTTTTACGAAAACAGTCTCAGGCACAGATATCCAGCGATGGAAAATGATGAAGGTTTATCCAAAATTTGACTACCATTACTATTTCTGACTTTCTTAGTAGGGATTGCAAAATGAATGAACATAAGAATTGCCATGGACAATGGTCTGGATTCAGATTTCAGGTATCGTGCTATTGTAAATGTCATAATAAAAAACATAGGGCGTTAGTAGAGGTTGAGGGACCAGAAACTAACGCCGCCGGAAATGATGCGCAGCAGCCATCTTTTATGGAGGGAATTCCACATACATGACTACTATAGATATTTTACCGTACGATAAAGATAAGTGTTTTGATTACAATAACAATTCAAGTTTAATACCATTAGAGACATTGTTCAAATACAGTAACATTGGTTTTAGAATAATACCACTAGGTTTAGACTCTAAGACTCCTGCTATTAAATCCACTAACCAAATTTATGACAATTCAGATTATTGGTCTATAGAAAGTATTAGTCAAGAACAGAATAAATTCCGTAACATTGCAACCACTTTTGGTAAGGTGCATACAAAAGATGAAGATGGAGAAGTTCTATATCTCAATGGCTTGGATATAGACAGTGATGACATTCTTAGGATTCTGTTCGATTTACTCGAAGAACTAAAATCAAAAACATTCATAACAAAAACCAAAAAAGATTGGGGTTATCATGTTTACTGGTTAAGCCATAAACAAAATCCTCCTATAGGCACTAGCAAATGCCGACCTGGATAAGAGTTTGAGATAAAGACAGATAATTCCTTAGGACTTTGTACATTACCTCCAAGCAGACACAGAGATGATCCCAATTTCAGATATCATTGTATAGGAAAAGAGGATAAAATCGTAATTGATGATACACTTTATGATAGAATATTAGATTTACTCAGAAGGAAATGTCTTATTCAGTCTAACCCATCCGACGACTATAATGACAACGGAAAAGCGACAAAATCAGATCCAGACTCAGTTTACAGGATACTGCAAGATGACAAAATAAAGCAGATAGTTTCTGACATCAAAGAGAGCTATCAAATCTAAATAATATCTGGCAATAATATCTCCATTAATCCCTATTGAATATAATAATAAAACACGCTTCAGGTTAATAGTATACCATCCTACGATTGTATCGTCCTTCTCTATACCTTATTTAACATTGATCGAATACTTCAAATCATCATTGTAAAATAGTATGCCAGTAGTGGGATTAGTCAAGGCTCAGTAGAAATCATCACTAATGAGAAAAGATTAATCATTCTATGCGTGTTATAGGCGATGCATCTGAATGATAGTTCTCTATTCTGTGTTCTTACCAACCTCGAAGTAATGTGTTCAC
>Ga0126312_10000072_pt1 | contig 41133 bp, 42 predicted proteins | sample Plot104A_FD_92537 | JGI IMG/M metagenome (GOLD analysis project Ga0126312, IMG submission 92537) | Serpentine soil microbial communities from UC McLaughlin Reserve, CA, USA - Plot104A | ecosystem: Environmental > Terrestrial > Soil > Grasslands | place: USA: UC McLaughlin Reserve, Lake County... | reverse complement strand
TCGCTAGACTCCTCGCGGTCCGTGGCCAACATCGCCTCACAAGAAAAGCGGATTCACCGGGCGGAGCGGGAGCGGCTCGAGAATCGCCGCCGCACCTCGCAGGTGAAGACCTGGTTCCGCCGGCTCGAGTCCGCCGTCGACGCGGGTGACGTAGCGCGCGCCGACGCGGAGCTGCGGGGGCTCGTCTCGAAGGTGGACCGGGCGGTGAGCAGCGGCGCGCTCCACCGCAACAACGGCTCCCGTAAGAAGGCCCGCGCCGCCGCGCTGCGCGCCAGGCTCTAGCGGAACCTCCGACCAAGGGTCACCCGCCGGATTCGGCGGGCCGCGCCGGAGCCGGGCAGGCGGCGCCGGGGGGCTAACCGGTGGCCCGCGTCAGGGCGAGCGCGAAGGCGGTGTCCTCGTCGAGGGACGCCTCACCGCCGCCGCGTAGCTCGACCTCGAGGTCGGCGAAGGCGCACAGCGCGCCCTCGAGCGCCTCTCGCTCCGCCTTCTTCGCCGCCGCGATCGTCCGCTTGGCGAGCCAGGGCGGCGCCTTCAGGGCCTCGGCGGCCTGGGATTCCGGCAGCCCGGCGTCGAGCAGTCGAGCCGCTCGGTGGACCTCGCGCAGCCTGCGCACGATCGGGTAGACGAGACGTCCCGGGCGCTCGTCACGCGCGGTCAGCCTCTCCGCGAGCGCGAGCGAGGCCTCGAGATCGGCTGCCGCCACCGCGTCGGCGAGGTCGTAGGCGCCGGCCGATTCCTCCCCGGCCGCGTGCTCGCGCGCGTCGGCGGCGGTCGCGCGGGTCGCGGGGTACAGCGCGAGCGCCAGCTTCTCGACCTCACGGGCGAGCCGCTGCTGGCTCGGGCCGGCCAGCGCGACGAGCGCCTTGGCCGCGTCGCCCTCCAGCTCCAGGCCCTCCTCGCGGGCCCTGTCGGAGGTCCATCTCGGTAGCTGCCACGGCTTCGGCGCCGGGTACTCGCGCGCCTCGCCGCCGGCGCTCTCCACCGCCTTCGCCAGTTGCTTCAGCGGCTTCCCACGCACGATCAGCACCAGGACCGTGTCCGGGGGGAGCTCGGCGAGGGCGTTCTCGAGCGGGCCCAGGTCGCCAACCTTCCAGGCGCCGACGTCCTCGACCAACAGGTAGCGCGTCCCGGTGGCGAAGCTGAGCGCGGCGAGGGCCGCCACCACGTCGCCGGGCTCGCTGTCGCGTGCGTCGAAGCTCTCGAGCCCGCCCGGCCCCCGCTCGGCCTCGGCGCGGGAGCGCACGCGGGCGCGCCAGGCGTCGATCTTGGCGTCGTCGTCGCCGGAGATCAGGTAGGCGGGCTTCGGGTCGGGCACGGAGCCGAGTCTACGAGGCGGGGTGGACCGCCATCCGCCCCGCCCGCACGGTGAGGCTCACGGTCCCGTCCTCGTCCGTCCGCCAGGTCTTGACACCGGCGCTTCGCAGCGCGGCGAGCGTCGAGGGCGCCGGGTGGCCGTACGTGTTGTGGGCGCCGACCTCGATGCCGGCCACCCTGGGCCTCAGGCGCTCGAGCAGCTCGGGGAGTCCGGGATCGGCGCTGCCGTGGTGGGGAACCTTCATCGCCTCCACATGTGGCAGGTCGAGGGGGAGCAGGGCGTCGCTCTCGGCGTCGGCCGACAGAAGCAGATCGAACGAGCCCGCGCTCACGATCGCCACGACGGCGCGCGGGTTCGGATCCTCGGGGGCCGGACCGGGCGGACGCGGAGGCGGCGAGAGGATCCGAATGGTTAGGCCCCCGGCTCGGAGCGTCAACGGCGCCACTGCGAGTACCCGCTGGACCCCGCGCCGGTCGGCCTCGGCCTCCACGGCGCGGAAGCTGGGATCCCGGGCGCCGTCGCCCCCGTCGAGCAGCATGCCCACCGGGAAGCGCTCGAGCACCTCGGCGAGCCCGCCGTGGTGGTCGCGGGACTGGTGGGTCGCGACCACGAGGCTCAGGCGCCGCACCCCGGCCCTGCGCAGGAGGCGCACGACGTGCGCCTCCGGCGGTCCCCCGTCGAACAGCGCCGCCGCCCCGGACGGATCCTGAATCAGCGTCGCATCCCCCTGCCCCACGTCGAGAAAGCGCACGGTCAGATCACTCGGCGGCGCCGGCGGAGCCAGGAGCCGCACGGCACCCAGGGCCGCCGCGGCCGCCGCCGCCGCGAGCATCGCCCCCCGCCGCCGGCGCGGCAGGCGGCGCCACCAGCCGGCAGCCTCATCGGCCCGCGTTCCGGCGCGCCGCGCCACCCGCCGCAGGCCCACCGCCGCGCCGGCCAGCAACGCGTAGGCGGCGAGCATCCCCGCCGCCGAGCCGAGCGGCAGTCGGACGCGAGCGCCGGGGAGCTCGGCCGTCCGCTCAGCCACCGTGCGGAGCCAACCGAGCAGGGGATGGGCAACGCCGCCCAGGGCGCTCGCCAGCGGCGCCCCGGCGGGGCCGAGCTGCCCGAGCGCGGCCTTCAGCATCCCCAGCCACATGATCGGCGCCACTACCGGCAGGGCCACCAGGTTGGCCGGCAGGGAGGCAAGCGGCACCGCCCCGAAGTGGTGGGCGAGGAGCGGGGCGGTGGCGAGCGTGGCGGCCACCGTAACCGCCGCCCCCTCGGCGGCGAGTCGCACCCACCGCGGCGCCCGCGCCTCGCTTCGGCCGGTCGGCCGGAGAAGCGCGGAGCGGATCGGCGGCGCCAGCCACAGGATGCCGGCCACCGCGGCGAACGAGAGCTGCCAGCCGGCGTCGCCGCATACGCGGGGGTTCACCGCGAGCGTGACCGCGGCCGCGAGCAAGAGCGAGTACGAGCGGGACGCCGGGCGAGACGCCGCGAGGGCCACGAGTCCGGCCCCACCCATCACGGCGGCCCGCTGGAGCGAAGGTCCCGCCCCGGCGAGCGGGACGTAGACGGCAACGAGGGCGAGAAGCGCCGCCGTCCGCCACGTGCCGCCGACCCCGAGCGCCGTCAGCAGCGGCAGCGCGAGCGCGCCGAGCAGCATGACGTTCTGCCCGCTCACCGCCAGCAGGTGGGCGAGACCGGAGGCGCGGAAGTCGTCCCGCACGGGCTCGGCGATCTGCTCGTCCTCCCCCAGGACCATGCCGCGCAGGAGTGCGCCGTCGGCGGAGGAGAGCCCCGCGTCCACCGCCCGCTCCGCTCTTCGCCGCATCGCGTCCACGGCGCCGGCCGGGCCGGCCCGGCGCCGCCCGGTGGCCCTGACCGAGGAGAGCTCGAGCTCCGAGGCGAAGCCGCGCCGGCGCAGGTAGGCGCCGAATCCGCCACGGACCGTCCGGACGCGACCCCGCACCGCCACCTCGGCGCCCGGCGCCACCTTCGGCCACGGCACCCAGTGCGGGACGCGCCCGAGCATCCGGGCTCCGGCCGTGCGACCGCGCGTTAGCCGCAGCTCGACCGACGATCCAAAGGGACCGTCCCGCGGCCGTGACAGCACCGTCGCCGCCCCGGCCAGCTCGGTCCCGGGTTGAAGCGCTCGGCCGGGAGCGTCGATCGCGGCGAGCCGGGCGGTCCCAAGAGCCGCACCCGCGGCCACCAGCCCGGCGACGGCGAGCGCCAGGCCCGGCCGCCGCACCGCGGCGAGCCCCAGGGCGAGCAGCGCGGCGAATGCGAGCGGCGCGCGCGGCGCGAAGGCGGCGAGCCCGAGCCCGGCCGCGAGCGCCGCCATGCCGAGATGCCAGCGCCAGGCCCAGGCGTGATCGCCGAGACGGCCGAGCAGCGCGGTTCGAAGCTCGGTTGGGGCGCCCGTGCCCGTTGCGCCGGCCTCGACGCTCGGCGTCAGGGGTTCACCCCCTCCTTGATCGCCGCCAGGCGCTTCTCGCCGATGCCCTCGACCTCGCGCAAGTCCTCGACGGAGCCGAGGCCGCCGTGGGCCTGTCGGTACTCGACGATCCGCTGCGCCAGCGTCGGCCCGATCCCATCAAGGCCGTCGAGCTGGTCGACGGTCGCGCTGCCGAGGCTGATCGGGCCCCCGGCGCCACCACTGGCAGTCCCCCCACCGACCGTGCTCGCCGCCGCTGCACCCACCCGCGGGACCACTACCTGCTGGCCGTCCTCTAGCCGTGCCGCCAGGTTCACGGCAGTGAGGTCGGCCTTCCGGAGCGGCCCGCCGGCGCGCTGCAAGGCGCCCGCCACGCGCGAACCGCTGGACACGCGGTAGAGCCCCGGCCGGCGCACCGCCCCGGCGACGTGCACGTACACCGTACCGGCGCCTCGAGGGCCGGACGCCGTCGCATCGCGCTCGACCCGCACCGGCGCCCCCGGTGCGTCGGGCTCGTGCGGGCCGAGCAGCTTGACGCCGGCGACCACGACAAGCACGGCGGCGACACCCCACGCTAGGAGCTGTAGGCGCGGCTGCTCGGGCATGCCCGCAACGTAGGCCCGGGCGCTCCACGGGTGGGTTGCGAGCGCAACGGAGCTGTGACGTGTTTACGACGCCTCCGTTGCACCAGGCGGCGTTCGGACGAGCTGTGCCGCATAGCAAGGGCAGGAGCCCGGTTAGGCAGTACAGCGGCCGCGTCGAGCGGTTGGGAACGCGCCGGCGAAGGACGGCGCGCGCGGCCCGCCGGCTCAGCGCACGTCGAACGCCCGCCGGCTCAGCGCACGTCGAAGCCGCCCAGGCCCTCGGGCTCCTCGTCCGCCGTCTCGACCTCGGCGACGTCCGCGCCGCGTGGGCCCTGGTAGGCGAAGGAGACCATTCGCTCCACCGCGCCCGGCGGCCCCTCGAAGACCGCCTCGACCGTGCCGTCAGGCCGGTTGCGCACCCACCCGGACACGCCTGCGGAGCTCGCCTCGCGCCGGGTGGAGTCCCGGAAGAAGACACCCTGGACCTGGCCGTGTACCACGACGCGCCGCCTGATGGCCTCCTCGTTCATCGCCTATAAGGTGCCCCCGGATGGACGCGACGACACCCCCCGAGCCCGCCTGGGGCGTCGACTCGGAGTACGGGCGGCTGCTCGACGTGCTGGTCTGCCCGCCGGACAACTTCCGCTGGCTCGCCACGAGCGCGATCTCGCGGGCCACGCTCGAGAGCGGGCGCTCCTTCGAGCCCGCGCAGGCGAAGCGCCAACACGCGGAGATGGTCTCCGCCTACGAGGACGCGGGCGTGCGGGTGCACTTCCTGGAGGCCGACCCGGCCCTCCCCTACCAGGTGTTCGCGCGGGACTCGAGTGTCATGACGCCCGAGGGCGCGATCGTCACTCAGCTTCACCAGTGGTGGCGCCGGGGCGAATACGCGCCGGTGATCCGCTTCTACCAGGAGAACGACATACCGATCCGCGCCATGGTCACGGCCGCGGCACTGGAGGGCGGGGACTTCATCGTGGTCGAGCCCGGCGTCGCCGTGATCGGCAACGGCGAGGAGCGCACCCAGGAGCCGGCCGCGCGCCAGCTGGCCAGCTGGCTCGAGGCCGACGGCTGGGAGGTGCGCATCGAGCGGATCCCGCCCCACTATGTCCACATCGATGTGCTCATGTGCATGCTCGGCGAGCGGCTGGCGGCGGTCTGCATCGACGCCGTCTCGGGCTCGCTGGTGCGCTGGCTGGAGGGCAAGGCCGTGGACATCGTGCCCGTCTCGCTCGAGGACGCCTTCGGCCTCGGCGTGAACGGGGTCTGCCTGGGCGGCGACCGAGTTCTCTCTACCTCCGCCTCCACGGCGCTCAACGACCAGCTCCGTGCTCGGGGCATAACCGTGTACGACCCTGATCTCTCCTCCTTCACCCTCGGCGGCGGCGGCGCGCACTGCCTGATGCAGGCGATCCGGCGCGAGCGGGTGAGGGCATGAGGCAGGGCGTGGGCGTGAGGCGGCGGCGGGGGCATGAGAGAGCGCGCGTGCGCATGAGCCAGCCGGTGTGCGCATGAGCCAGCCGGTGTGCGCATGAGCCAGCCGGTGTGCGCATGAGCCAGCCGGTGTGCGCATGAGCCAGCCGGTGGGGGCATGACACAGCGCGCCGGGGCATGAGCCCGGACCCGCGGCGGGTCATCGCAGACCTGCGGGAGCTCGACCGCCGCACCGGCGGCCCAGGCGGCGCACGCCGCGTTTGCTGGACCCCGGTGTGGGAGGAGGCGCGGCGATTCCTGCGCGAGCGGCTCGACGAGATCGTCGGGGTCACGGTCGAGCTGGACGAGGCCGGCAACCTGTGGGCCACGCTGCCGGGCGAGCGCGGCGAAGTGGTGGCCGTGGGCTCGCATCTCGACTCGGTTCCGAACGGCGGCTGGCTCGACGGCGCGTTGGGGGTGATGACCGGCCTCGAGGTGCTCCGCGCCCACGCGGGCGGACGGCGGCGATCAACCCTCACGCTGGTGGACTGGGCCGACGAGGAGGGCGCCCGCTTCGGGCGCAGCCTGTTCGGCAGCTCGGCCGTCGCCGGGACGCTCGACGTCGACGAGGCGCGCGCCCTGCGCGACGCCGAGGGCCGCCCGCTCCCCGAGGTGGTGGCGGACCACGGCGTCGACCTCGACCGCGTCCTCGAAGCGGGCCGCCGCCGCGAGCGGCTGGCCGCCTACCTCGAGCTGCACATCGAGCAGGGCCCCGTGCTCGAGCGCGAGGGTCTGCCGGTGGCCGCCGTGTCCGGCACCTTCGGGGTCGAGCGACACCGGCTGGTGTTCAGCGGCCAGGCCTCACACGCCGGGACCACGCCCATGGAGCTGCGCCACGACGCCGGCCTGACCGCCTCCATCACCGCGCTGACGGTCGAGGCGATCGCGCGCCGCAACGGCGGGGTCGGTACGACGGGCGCGCTCCGGCTCGACCCCGGCATCCCAACGGCGGTGCCGGGCCGAGCCGAGCTGCTCGTGGACCTGCGTCACGGCCAGGCGGAGCCGCTTGCGCGCATGCTGGCCGAGGTCCTTGCCGCCGCGGAGCGCGCGGCGGAGGAGCGCGGGTGCACGGTGGGCGCCGAGCACGTATGGAGCATCGAGCCGATCCCATTCGACCCCGGCCTGGTCGCGGCGGCCGAGGAGGCGGCCCGCACGGGCCGGACGCTGCCGAGCGGCGCCCTCCACGATGCGGCCGAGATGGCGCGCCACGCCCCCACGGCGATGCTGTTCGCCCCCTCCACGGGCGGAATCAGCCACGCGAAGGAGGAGGACACGCCCGAGCCCGACCTGGAGCGGGCGATCGCGGCGTTCTGCCGCCTGGCCGAGAAGGTCGTAGCGAGCTAGCGACCCGGCTCGATCGCCACGCGCAGCGTCCGGAGCAGCCGGTCGCTCGAGCCGCGGAGGCTGCCGCCGAGCTCGAGGGCCCGCCGGATGTAGTCGAGCGTCTCCGCGGTGAGCCGCTCGCCGGGGAGCACGTTCGGGACCCCGGGCGGGTAGGCGGCCAGGGACTCGGCCGCCACGCGGCCCACCCCCTCCTCGGCCGGCACCACCTCCTGAGGGCCGAGGAAAGCCTCGCGCGGCGACATCGCCAGCTCGCCCCAGGGCGGGGGCGGCGCGAAGGCCACGCGGCGGCCTCCGTCCGCGCTCGGGAGCCGCTCTACGGCGCGCGCGAGCGCGGCCACGAGCCGAGCGACCGACTCCGCCGCCGGCTCGCCCATGCCGAAGACGGCGACCACCACGTTCTCCCCCGCGAGCTCCATGTTCACGTCGTCGAGCTCGTGCAGCAGACGCGCGATCTCGTAGCCGCTCGCGCCGGTCCCGCGCACGTCGATCGCCAGGCGCAGCGGATCGTAGGCGTGAACGCCAGGCGCCCCGACCAGCCGCTCGTCGAGCACCTCGAGTCCTGGGATCGCGCGCACCGCCCGGCGCGCCTCCGCCAGCGCGCCCAGTGTCTCGTCGAGCAGGCGCTGCCCGTCGACCGCGGCGGCGCGCCGGGCGGTGTCGAGTGACAGCCCGAGCAGCGCGCTCGGGCTCGTCGACTCGACGAGCGTGACGCAGCGGTCAACGAGGCTCTCCTCGATCCGGCCCCCGTGCCCGAGGTGGACGATCGCCGCCTGGGTCAGCGAGCCGACGATCTTGTGGACGCTCGAGATCACGAGATCCGCCCCGAGGGAGAGGGCGTGGGCCGGCAGCCCGTCGTGGAAGGCGAGGTGAGCCCCCCAGGCCTCGTCCACCACGAGCGGTACGCCGTGGCCTTGCGCCACCTCGGCCAGCGCGGCGACGTCGGCCATCGCGCCGAAGTATGTCGGCGAGACCACCGTCGCCCCGACCGCACCGGGCGCCCCGCGCAGGGCGGCGTCGAGGGTCTCCGGCGCGAGGCAGTGCGCGATGCCGAGCTCGGGGTCCACCTCCGGGGCCGCGAAGACCGGCCGCAACCCGGACAGGACGAGGGCATCGATGGTGCTCGAGTGGGCGTTGCGCTGCACCACGAGCTCGCGGCCGATGTGGGCGAGCGCCAGGAGCGCCACGTGGTTGCCCTGGGAGGCGCCGTTGATCAGGAACCAGCTGCGCCGAGCCCCCCACGCCTCGGCGGCGAGGTCCTGGGCCTCCTGAAATGGAGTCGGGTCGGGCCCCACGTCGATCCCCTCGAGCAGCGCGGGGATGTCGAGCGCCAGCGCGGGCTCCCCCAACGCCTCGACGAGCCCCGGATCGGCACCGGGGCCGCCCTTGTGCCCCGGCACGTGCAGGCGGCCCGGATCGCGCTCGGCGTACTCCCGCAGCGCGTCGAGGTAGGGGGTGCGAGCCTGGTCCGCGATCGGCGCGAGGCTATCGACCAAGGGCGGCCAGGGCGGCCGCGACGCCCTCCTCGGGCGACTCCGCCGGGCGGACGCCCTCCACCGCCCAGCTGCCCAGGCCGATCACCGGCTTGCCGGCCTTCAGCGCCAGCGCGATCTCGGACAGGGTGCCGTAGCCGCCCGCCACAGCCACGAGTGCGTCCGCCGCCCTGGCCACGAGCGCGTTGCGTGCCTCGCCCAGCCCCGTGGTGAGGGCCACGTCCACGTACCGGTTCGCCTCGCCGCGCTCGAGCCCGGGCAGGACCCCGAGCGTCGTACCCCCCGCCTCCTTGGCGCCGCGGCAGGCCGCCTCCATCACGCCGCCGAGCCCGCCGCACACCACCACGGCGCCCCGGCGGCCCAGCTCGCGTCCCACCCGCTCGGCCGCATCGCGGGCCCCCGCTCCCGCGTCCCCCGGGCCGACCACGGCCACGTAGGGGCGCTCCGTCAGGCGCGCTCCTCGGGGGGCACCCGGCGGGTCTCGGGATCGTCGGCGCCGATCGGGCCGCGGCGCTCCTCGTCCGGATAGAGCTCGTCCTGGACCTGCGGCTCGGCCCCGCGGGCCTCGGCGGGCGCGTGCGGCGGCTCCGTGGTCGGGCGCGGAGCACGGCGTCGACGCTCCCGTCGCTCGACGCCGACGGCCAGCGAGATCCGGGCGGTTACGAGCGCCGAGCCGACCACCATCAGCGCCGAGCCCCCGAGCGCGAGCCACAAGCCGAGCGACACGTCCCGATTGGTCCCGGCCGGCGGGTGGTTGAGGAGCTGCGAGCCCACTATCACCAGCGCCGCCACCCCGAGCGGGAGCGCCGCGCCGGCGGGCAGCGGCCCGCCCGAGAGGAGCCCGCTCCCCTCGGCGAGCGCGACGAGCGCGGCGAGGGCGAGGGCAACCAGCACCAGGTCGAGCACCTCGAAGACCGTGAAGCCGCTGAAGTCGTCGTACCAGTCGAGGAACAGGCTCACGATCAGGAGCACCGCCCCCGCCGCCGCCACGAGCGGCCCGATCTCGATCTCGCGGTCGCCGCGCACGGGCCGTTTCTACCGCACCACGAAGTTCACGAGCTTGCCGGGGATCACCACGGTCTTCACGACCTCCTTGCCGTCCAACCTGGCCGCGAGCTTGCCGGAGCCGCGCGCCACGCGCTCGTGCTCGTCCTCCGGAGCTCCCGGGGCGATCTCGAGCCGGTCAACGAGCTTGCCGTTGAGCTGCACCACGAGCGGCACGGTCTCGCTCACGAGCAGCTCCCGGTCCGGCTCCGGCCACGGCCGCTCCCAGACCCGCTCGCCGGTCATCCGCTCGTAGACCTCGGAGCCCAGGTGGGGGGCGAACGGGAACACGAGCGAGCCCGCCACGGCCAGGGCGAAACGCACGTGCGAGGGGTCCGCGTGATCGCGCTCCTTGTAGATCTCGTTCACGAGCTCGATCACGGCGGCGATCGCGGTGTGGGTGGCGAAGTGGTGCCCCAGGTCGCGCGTGACCTTGTCGATCGCCCAGTGCGCCTTGCGCACCAGGGCGGCCGGCTCCCCCTGAGGCTCGGCCGGCCCGTCAGGGGCCTCGTGCGCCGCGCGCCAGAGCCGCGAGAGGAAGCGGTGGATGCCGCTGATCCCCTCGTCCGACCAGTCGCCCCCCTCCGCGGGGTGACCGACGTAGAGGATGTAGCAGCGCGTGGTGTCCGCCCCGTAGCGCTCTACGTAGTCGCTCGGCGAGACGACGTTGCCCCTCGACTTCGACATCTTCGCCCCGTCGCGCGTGACCATGCCCTGGGTGAACAGGCGCGCGAACGGCTCCTGCACGTCGAGCAGCTCCATGTCGGCCAGCGCCTTTATGAAGAAGCGGGCGTACATCAGGTGCAGGATCGCGTGCTCGACCCCACCGATGTACTGGTCGACGGGCATCCAGCGTTTCAGGACCTCCCGGTCCCAGGGCGCCTCGTCGTTGCGGGCGTCGCAGTAGCGCAGGAAGTACCAGGCAGAGTCGACGAAGGTGTCCATCGTGTCGGTCTCGCGGCGGGCCACCCCGCCGCAGCGCGGGCAGCTCGCGTTCACCCAGCCCTCAGCCGTCGCCAGCGGTGAGCGGCCCCTCGGCGCGTAGTCCTCGACGTCGGGGAGCTCCACCGGCAGGTCCTCCTCGGGCACCGGCACCATTCCGCACCGCTCGCAGTAGAGGATCGGGATCGGGCAGCCCCAGTAGCGCTGGCGGGAGAGCAGCCAATCGCGCAGGCGGTAGTTGATCGCGGCCCTGCCCAGGCCGCGGGACTCGAGCCAGGCCGTGATCGCGCTCTTCGCCTCCCGGCTCCGCAGGCCGTCGAACTCGCCGGAGTTGACCAGCTCGCCCTCGCCGGGGTACGCCGCCTCCCGCGGGTCCCCGCCGGCCACCACCTCGCGGATCGGCAGGCCCAGCTTGACGGCGAAGTCGTAGTCGCGCTGGTCGTGGGCCGGCACGGCCATGATCGCGCCGGTGCCGTACTCCATCAACACGTAGTCGGCCACGAACACCGGAATCTCCTCACCGTACACCGGGTTCGTGACGGTGCGGCCGAGCGCCATGCCGGTCTTCTCGCGCGCCTCGGCGCCGCGCTCCTCGGCCGACTCCGTGAGCGAGCGGCGCACGTACTCGCGCACCTCGGGCGAGTCGTTCATGCGCAGCACGTCGGGGTGCTCGGGGGCCATCACGAAGAAGGTGGCGCCGAACAGCGTGTCCGGGCGGGTGGTGAACACCGGATAGTCGGCGTCGAGCTCCTCACAGTGGAAGACGACCTCGGCGCCCTCGGAGCGCCCGATCCAGTTCTCCTGCATGGTCACCACGTGCCGCGGCCAGTCGATCGACTCGAGGTCCTCGAGCAGACGGTCGGCGTAGGCGGTGATCTTGAAGAACCACTGCTCGAGCGAGCGCGGCTCCACGGGCGTTCCGCAGCGCTCGCAGCGGCCGTCGATCACCTGCTCGTTGGCGAGGACGGTCTGGTCCTTGGGACACCAGTTGACGCTCGCCTCCTTGCGGTAGGCGAGCCCGCGCTCGTAGAGCTTCAGGAACAGCCACTGGGTCCAGCGGTAGTAGCTCGGCTCGTGCGTGCCGAACTCGCGCGACCAGTCGATCGAGATGCCCCAGTCGCGGAACTGGCGGTGGAACTCGGCGATCGAGGCGTTGGTGGACTCGCGCGGGTGCTGGCCGGTCTTGATCGCGTGGTTCTCGGCGGGCAGCCCGAAGGCGTCGTAGCCGAGCGGATGAAGCACCCGGTAGCCGTTGCGGCGGCGGAAGTGCGCGATGGCATCGCCCACCGAGTACACCTTCAGGTGCCCGATGTGCGGCTCGCCCGAGGGGTAGGGCAGCATCTCGAGCACGTAGCTCTTAGGCCGATCGTCGGGCTCGTTGGAGACGTGCCAGGTGCGCTCCTCGGCCCACACCTTCTGCCACTTGGGCTCGATCCGCTTCGGGTCGTAGCGGTCCATGGGACGCTCCAGGGTAGCCCTAGCGCGCCACCACGCGGGTGGCTGCGGCCTTCCAGCTCGCGATAACCCGCTGGCCCGGGGCCAGGTCGAGCGCCCGCACCGCCGCCGGGGTGACCTCGGCGACCAGCGGCTGCCCCGCGGCCAGGCCGAGCCGCACCCGGTTGCCCACCTCCGTCAGCGAGGCCACCTCGGCCGGCAGGTGGTTCTGCGCCGAGCCGGGATGCGCGGCATCCGGCGGCTCGAGCGCGATCTCCCACGGGTAGACGCTGACGGCGACCTCGCCCCGCCCGCCATCCACGCTCGTGACCTGGCCCCCGCCGTCGAGATCGACCAGGGTCAGCCCGTCTGGCCCCGGCCGGGCGACGCCCGTCAGCACCACCGCGCCGGCGAAGTCGGCCACGAAGGCGGAGGCCGGGGAAGCGGCCAGCTCGCCCGCGAGGCCGAGCTGGACCACCCGTCCGCGGTCGATGACCCCCACCCGATCGCCCAGCTGGGCGGCCTCCCCGAAGTCGTGCGTCACGAGGAGTGCCGGGACCTCGGCCTCGCGGATCACCGAACCGAGCTCCCGAGCGGCGGCGGCGCGGGTGCGGGAGTCGAGCGCCGAGAGCGGCTCGTCGAGCAGCAAGGCGTCGGGCCGCCGAGCGAGCGCTCGGGCCACCGCCACGCGTTGGCGCTCCCCGCCCGAGAGGCTGCCCGGACGGGCGTCGGCGAGCCGCGCGATGCCGAAGCGCTCGAGCAGCTCCCGCGCGCGCTCGCGGCGCTCGCTCCCGCGCAGCGGGTAGGCCACGTTGCGCCAGACGCTCAGGTGCGGGAACAGCGCATACTCCTGGAACACGTACCCGCATCGACGCTCCTCCGGCGGCACACTGACGCCCCGCTCGGTGTCGAGCCACACCCGCCCGCCGCAGGCGACGCGGCCGCGCGCCGGACGCAGCAGCCCGGCGGCGATGCGAAGGACGGTGGTCTTTCCGGCCCCCGAGGGCCCCGCCAGCGCCAGGCACTCCCCCGCGGCCGCCTCGAGCTCGACCTCGAGGATCAGGCCGCCCAGCTCGGCCCTCGCCTCAACGCGCAGCACCGCCGAGAGCCTTGACCGACAGCAGGATCGCGGCCGAGAGGATCACGAGGAGCCCGGACAGGGCGAGGGCGCCGTCGAAGTCCGTCGAGAAGCGGTCGTAGATGGCGAGCGGGACCGTCTGGGTCACGCCCCGGAACGAGCCGGCGAAGATCAGCGTCGCGCCGAACTCGCCCAGGGCGCGCCCGAGGGCCAGCGCGCCGCCCGCCGCCAGCCCGGGCACGGCCGCCGGCACGGCGACCCGCAGGAACGTGCGGGCCTCCGAGGCCCCGAGCGTCCGCGAGGCGTCGAGCCAGGTGCGATCCAGGGTCTCGAAGGCCGCCTGCGCCTGACGTACGTAGAACGGGGAGGCCACGAACGTGAGCGCCACCACGACGCCGGCGGTCTCGAGCGCCAGCCGAATGCCGGCGTCCTCGATCGCGCCTCCCAGGATCCCCGACGGTCCCAGCGCGGCGAGCAGCGCGATCCCGGCCACCGCGGGCGGCAGGACGAGGGGCAGCTCGACCAGCGTGATCGCCAGCGTCCGGCCGGGAAAGCGCCGCGTGGCGAGCAGGTAGGCGGCGGGCGTGCCGACCCCGACGATGATCGCCATGGAGATGGCGACCGTCCTCAGGCTGAGCAGGAGGGCGTCCCGGGCGCTCTCGTCGCCGAGGCTCTCGACGAGCCGGCTGGGCGGCGCGTTGAGGAAGATCGCCGCCACGGGCAGCGTGAGGAAGGCGAGCGCGACGACCAGCGCCATCACGAGCAGGGCGGGGAACCAGGCCCGGGCGGTCACGAGGAGGGCGGCCGGCCGAAGCCGGAGTCGAGCAGCCTCCTCGCGCAGACCCCGTGGCGGAGCCCGGCGACGTACCCCCGCGCGACTCCGGGCTGCCGCGCGCCCTTCACGACCCCGGCCCCGTATACGACGGTGGGCCGCAACCGTGCGGGAAGCTCGATGCCATCGAGCTCGTCCCGGGCCGCCTCCACGTCGCTGCGGTAGACGAAGCCCGCGTCGACCGCGCGCTGGGTGAGCTTGCCGACGATGCCCTTCACCTCAGGCTCGTTGGAGCGCACGTGAGAGAGGATCGCCGCGCCCTGGCCCCCGGGCAGGCCGGAGAGCACCTCGCGCGTGTATGAGCCGATCGGGACCGAGGGCGACCCGACCGCCAGCGTGACGCCCTGTCTGGAGAGGTCCCCGACCGACCGCACCTTGCCCTCCCCGGCCGGCACGGCCAGCACCAGCTCGTTGGTGGCGAACTCGACGGGCCTCGAGAGCCGGCCCTCCTTCCGCAGCGCCTTCGGGAGCCTCGTGTTGGCGGAGGCGAACACGTCGGGCTTCGCCCCCTGGCGGATCTGGGCGGCCAGCTCGTCCGAGCCGGCGAAGGAGAGCCGCACGTCCGCGGCTCCGAACGAGTCGCTGCAGGCGGTCAGCGCTTCGGTCAGCGACGACGCGGCCGACACCAGGAGGCGCGGCCTGCTGGGGTCGGCACCGCCGCAGCCGGTCACGAGCGCGATCCCCGCCATGAGCGGCGCGACTCCCCTCACGCGCCTCCGCGCTCGATCATCACCGACGTGGCCTTGACCGCTCCGGTGGCGGGAACGCCGGGCGCGAGGCCTAGCTCCTCGACCGCGTCGCGGGTCACCGCGGCGGTCACGCGGTGGGGCCCCGCCTCGATCTCGACCAGCGCCATCACGCCGTCCACCTCGACCGAGCGGACGACGCCTGGGAAGCGATTGCGCGCCGACAGCGAGTCGCCGGCCCTGTGCCTGCTCGGTCGCGCGGCCAGGCGCTCCACCTCCTCGGGCGGCACGCGGCGACGGCCCGCCCCGTCGCGCACGGTGCGGAGCTTTCCCGCCCGATCCCAGCGGCGCAGGGTGTCGGCGCTCACCCCGAGCGCCCGAGCCGCCTCTCCGAGCAGCAGGCCGTTCATATATGCCTAAGCATTGCATAGGCATGGCCGGTGAGTAGCATCGAAGGCTGTGTCGAAGGCCGAAGTCGTCGAGCGCCATCGCGCGGCCGGAGGCGAGCTCGAGTCGAGCGCCGCGCGGCCATGAGCATCGCCGGCCCAATAGAGCGAGACCGCCCGGTCGCGGAGCTCGAGGAGCGGGTGACGCCCCTCGAGCTGTTCTTCGACCTCGTGTTCGTGTTCGCGATCACCCAGGTCACCACGCTGATGTCGAACGACCCGACCTGGCGCGGCCTCGGACAGGGGCTGCTGGTGCTCGCGGCGCTCTGGTGGGCCTGGGCCGCCTACTCGTGGCTCACGAACGAGATCGACACCGACAGGGAGACCGCGCGCCTCGCCCTCTTCGGGGTGATGGGAGCGATGCTGATCGCCGCGCTCGCGGTGCCGCACGCGTTCGGGGACGACGGCGTGCTGTTCGGGGTCGCCTACCTCGTGGTCCGCGTGATGCACCTGATCGTGTTCGCCGAGTCCTCGCGGGAGGTCAGCGCCGCCCAGGCGATGCGCCGCCTCTCGGCCACCGCTGTCCCCGCGCCCGTGCTGCTGGTGGTGGCCGGTTTCCTCGATGGAACGGCGCAGGCCGCCCTGTGGGTGATCGCGCTGAGCATCGACCTCGCCGGACCCTATGTCCGGGGCGTGGAGGGCTTCCGCGTGTCGGCAGGCTACTTCGCCGAGCGCTTCGGCCTGATCGTGATCATCGCGCTCGGCGAGTCGATCGTCGCCGTCGGCGTGGGCGTCTCCGGCGCCGAGCTCGGCGTCGGAGAGGTCATCGCCGCGCTGCTCGGCATAGCCGTGGCGGCGGCGCTCTGGTGGTCCTACTTCGACGTCGTGGCAGTGGTGGCCGAGCGGCGCTTCCGCGAGGCTCGCGACCTCGCCCAGGTGAAGATCGCCCGCGACTCCTACAGCTACCTCCACCTGCCGATGATCGCCGGCATCATCCTGCTCGCGCTCGGGATGAAGAAGACCCTCGGCCATGTGGAGGACCCGCTGACGACCGTCCCCGCCGTGGCCCTCTGCGGCGGGGTGGCGCTCTACTACGGGGGCCACATCGGCTTCCGCCTGCGCAACGTCGGCACCTTGAACCGCCAGCGTCTAGTGGCCGCGCTCCTCCTCGTGGCCGCGATCCCGCTGGCCAGTGAGATCGACGCCATCTTCGCCCTGGCCCTCGTCGCCGCGGTATGCGCCACGCTCGTGACCTACGAGGTCTTCCACTTCCGGGACGCCCGCGCGCGAATGCGGGCGGCTGGGTGAACAGCCGGGACCCGCGAGCGCGAGCTTCGAAACGACGTCGGCGCCGTGCTGGGAGAGCTTGCGCAGACCGAGAAGTGGAGCTGAGGGGACTCGAACCCCTGGCCTCCTCGCTGCCAGCGAGGCGCTCTTCCAGCTGAGCTACAGCCCCGGGACGCTCGTAATCGGCCGCCCAGTCTAGCGCCGTGCGCTGCCCGTCATGGCCGCCCGGCGAGCGATCACTCGGAAGGAGTAGCGTCCCCCGCCGCCGGCACCGCTTCTCCGAGGAGGCCCGATGACCGCAGCAGCCGAAACTCGCGAAGGGACCCCCAGGCACCCGTTCGCGGCCGCCATAACGGCGCGCGACCGCGCCGCCCTCGAGCCGCTCACCCGCTGGCTGGCGGGGCCCGGACGCCGCTAGGTGCGTCCCTGGGGAGAGGAGCCCGCGGGCCGCTTCGAGGAGCTCGTCTTCGAAAGCGCGGTCCTGCGCGACAACCCGCTCGACGACCCCCACGAGCGCCCGTTGTGGGTGTACCTGCCGCCCGGCTACGACGATGACCCGGAGCGGCGCTACCCGTCCGTCTACATGATCCAGGGCCTCACCGGCCAGCTCGACATGTGGCGCAACCGGTCGGCCTTTCGGCGCAACTTTCCCGAGCTCGCGGACGAGCTGTTCGCGTCGGGCGGAGCGCCTCCCTGCGTCGTCGTGTGGGTGGACTGCTGGACCTCGCTGGGCGGAAGCCAGTTCCTCGACTCGCCGGGGACCGGCCGCTACCACACCTATCTCTGCGACGAGGTGGTGCCCTTCGTCGACGAGCGCTACCGCACGCTGGCCGACCCCGAGCACAGGGGGATCGCGGGCAAGTCGAGCGGCGGCTATGGCGCGATGGTGACGCCGATGCTGCGGCCCGACCTCTTCGGTGGGCTCGCCACACACGCTGGCGACGCGCTGTTCGAGACCTGCTATCTACCCGGGTTCCGCGCCTCGGCCCGCGCGCTCCGGGACCACCACGGGGGCTCCTTCGAGCGTTTCTGGGAGGACTTTCGCAGCCGTCCCGCGCTGTCGAAGGACAGCGACATGACGGTGCTCAACGACTGGTGCATGGCCGCCTGCTACTCGACGGACGAGGACGGCACGGTGCGGCTCCCCTACGACGCCGCGACGGGCGAGTTGATCCCCGAGGTCTGGCAGCGCTGGCTCGACTGGGACCCGGTGCGAATGGTCAGTCGACACGCAGGCGCGCTGCGCGGGATGCGCGCCATCTACATCGACGCCGGGAAGCGCGACGAGTGGTTCCTGGACCTCGGCGCGGAGGCCTTCCGCGGCGCCCTCGAGCGGATCGACGTCACGGACGTCTTCTTCGAGCTCTTCGACGCGACCCACATGGCGATCGAGTACCGCTACCCGAAATCGCTCGAGTACCTGGCGAAACGACTGGCGCCGTCCGGTTAGAGCCGAGGGCTCGGGCGACGTTCGCCGCGAGCGGGTGTGACTGCTCAGCCCACCGAACGCGCCGGCGCCTCGCCCCAGAGGTTCTCGAGCCGGTAGTACTCGCGCGCCTCGGGCGTGAAGATGTGGACCACGCAGTCGAGGTAGTCGAGCAGGATCCAGCGCGCCTCGCGCTCGCCCTCGGCGCGGCGGGGCAGGAGGCCCTCGTCGTCCTTGAGCGTGCGGTAGACGGCGTCGTGGATCGCCTTCGTCTGGCGCTCGGTGTTGCCCGAGCACACCACGAAGTAGTCCGTGTAGCTCACGACGTCGCGCAGGTCGAGCACCCGCACGTCGATCGCCTTGCGGTCGGCTGCGATCTCCGCGATGCGCTCGGCGAGCGCGGCGGGCTCGGTCGCTGACGCGGCGCGCTCGTTCACGGGGCGGGCGACGGGGTCGGGGCGCCGTAGAGGGCCTTGGCACCGATGAAGCTCGCGACCTCGTCGGGCACCAGGTAGCGGATCGGCTTCCCGGCGCGGGCGCGCTCGCGCACCAGCGAGCTCGAGATCTCGATGCGCGGCATGTCGAAGAACACGACCGCGTCGCCGCCGGCCAGCGCCGCGAGCTCGGTCTCGACCCGCTCACGCGACCAGTTGGTGCGCGCCGCTACCGCGACGTTGGCGAGCCGCAGCACTTCCTCGGGCTCCCGCCACGATGGGAGCGAGGCCGCCTGGTCGCCGCCGAGGATCAGCACGAGCTCGTCGCCCGGGGAGCGCTCGCGCAGGGTACGCAGCGTGTCCGCCGTATAGGACGGCTCGGTCCGATCGACCTCGTGTCGGGACAGCGCGAAGCGCGCGTCCGTCGAGATCGCGTGGTCGGTCATCCGCAGACGCAGCTCGGGCCCCGGGTCGTGCTCGATCTCCCGGTGGGGGGCAACGCCCATGGGCATGAACACGACCGTGTCGAGCTCGAGCTGGGCGTATGCCTCCTGGGCGCACACCAGGTGACCGATGTGCGGCGGGTTGAAGGCGCCGCCGAGGATCCCTACGCGCAAGCTACCGACGTACCTGCCCCGAGCCCTCGACGACGTACTTGTAGCTCGTCAGCTCGCGCACCCCGATCGGGCCGCGAGCGTGGAGCTTCTGGGTGGAGTTGCCGATCTCGGCGCCCATGCCGAAGACCCCCCCGTCGGTGAAGCGGGTGGAGGCGTTCACGTACACGCAGGCGGCGTCCACGCCCGCGCTGAAGGCCCGTGCCGAGTCCATCGACGCGGTGACGATCGCCTCCGAGTGGCCGCTGCCATAGCGGTTCACGTGCTCCACGGCCTCCTCGACCGAGTCGACCACCTTCACCGCCAGGATCAGCGCGTGGTACTCGGTCTCCCAGTCCTCGTCGGCGGCGGGCGCCAGCGAGTCGGCGAGCTCGCCCGCCAGCGAGCGCGCGCGGCGGTCCGCGCGCAGCTCGACACCGGATTCGCGCAGCTCGCGCAGCACGCGCGGCAGGAAGGTGTCCGCGGCGTCGGCGTGCACGAGCAGAGTCTCGGCGGCGTTGCAGACGCTCGGCCGCTGCACCTTCGCGTTGACCGTGATCGCCACCGCGTCGTCGAGGTCCGCGTCGGCGTCGACGAACACGTGGCAGTTGCCGGCCGCCGCGTAGATGACCGGTACGGCGGCGTGCTCCTTCAGCGCCGCCTTCAGGCCCTCGCCGCCGCGCGGGATGATCAGGTCGACCACGTCCTCCTGGGTGGCGAGCTGCCGCAGCTCGTCGCGCTCGCCGCCGGTCACGATCGACACGGCGTCCTCCGGCACGCCCGCCGAGGCCACTGCGCCACGCGCCACCTGGGCGAGCACCGCGTTCGAGTGGGCGGCGGTCGAGGAGCCCCGCAGCACGATCGCGTTGCCCGACTTGAGACAGAGCGCCGAGCAGTCGATCGTCACGTTCGGCCGCGCCTCGTAGACCACGGCCACCACGCCGAGCGGCACCCGCACGCGGCGCACGTCGAGCCCGTTCTCGAGGGGGTGGCCCTCGATCGTCTCGCCCACGGGATCGGGCAGCGCCTCGATCGCGCGAACGTCGCGGGCCATGCCCGCCAGGCGCGCCGCGGTGAGCTTCAGGCGGTCGAGCAGACCGGCGTCGAGCCCGGCCTGCTCGCCGGCCTCCATGTCATGCGCATTGGCCTCGAGGATCTCGGCGGCGCGTCCCTCCAGGGCGTCCGCCATCGCCCGCAGCGCGGCGTCCTTGGTCCCCCTGTCCAGGCGCGCCAGCTCGCGCGAGGCAGCCTTCGCGGCTGCGCACACCTCCGCGACCGATCGGGTGGTCGTGGCCATGCGAGCGATGGTACCGAGCGCTCAGTCGAGCACGAAGTAGTCGCGGTGGACGGCCTCCTCGGTCGCGCGCGGCAGGAGCTGGCGGACCTCGGCGGTCTTCATCCCCTTGATCCGACGCAGCTCGTCCGCGGAGTAGTTCACGATCCCCTTTCCGATCGGACGACCGTCCGCGCGCACCTCCACTGCGTCGCCCGCCTCGAACTGGCCCTCCACGTCGATTACTCCGACCGGCAGCAGGCTCGTTCCCCGCTCTCGCAGCGCGCGCTCCGCCCCCTCGTCCACGGTCAGCCGACCGTGGGTGGGCTTGGCGTACTTGAGCCACAGCTTGAAGCTCGAAACGCGGGCGGGCTGGGGCCGGAAGCGAGTGCCCGACGGCTCGCCCGCCAGGGTGCGGCCCACCGCCGCCGGGTCGGTGCCGTTCGTGATCACCGCCGGGATGCCCGCCGCCGTCGCCATCTCGGCGGCCACCACCTTGGAGCGCATGCCGCCCGACCCGAGCGGCGAGGTCGACACACCGATCTCGTAGCCCTCGAGCTCCTGAAAGCTGGCCACCTCCCGGATCGGCTCGGCGGCGGGATCACGTCGCGGGTCGGCCGTGTAGAGCCCCTCGGTGTCGGTGAGCAGCACGAGCAGGTCGGCGCCGAGCAGGATGGCCACCTGTGCCGCGAGCAGGTCGTTGTCGCCGAACGAGATCTCGTCGGTGGTTGTGGTGTCGTTCTCGTTGATCACCGGCACGACCCGCCACGCGAGCAGCCGCTGGAGGGTGTGGCGGGCGTTCACGTAGTGCGTCCGCGCCGACATGTCGAAGAACGTGAGCAGCACCTGGGCGCTCGGCACGTCGTGGGCCTGGAGCAGCTCGTCGTAGGCGCGGTAGAGCTTCCCCTGACCGACCGCGGACGCCGCTTGGAGCTCGTCCATCGACGACGGCCGCATGGGCAGCCCCATGACCCGCATTCCCCGCGCGATGGCGCCGGAGGTGACCATCACCACCGCATCGCCGAGCCGATGACGCGCCGCCACCCGCTCGCAGACGGAGCCCAGGACGTCGCGGCGCACCTCGCCGGCGTCGTCGGCGACGATGCTCGAGCCGAGCTTTACGACGAGTACGGCCATCTAACCGCCGGCGAGCTTGAAGCGGCCGTCCTCCTTCTCGAGGCGCAGCACCTGGTCCCGGGCCTGACCCTGGGTGGCGAGCCTGACCCTAACCGTCGCGCGATCGCCGTCGACCGTCGTCTTCTCGATCCGCACGAGCTCGAGGTCGACGCCCTTGAGCGATGCGAGCTGCGACTTGCACTGCCCCTCGGCCCCGTCGCCGGTCGCCCCCGTCGTCTGCTCGAGGAAGTCCCGCGTCACGAGCTCGTCGCAGAACTTGTCGGCGTCGTGCTCGTTGGTGGCCTTGACGAAGTCCCTCACCGTCCGCTCGGCGTCCTGCCTGTCGTTCGCTCCGCCGCACGCGGCTAGCATCGCCGCGAGGGCCAGCGTGGCGAGGTGCGGGCGTCGCACGGGCATCGGGTTCTAGCGAAACGGCGCACCGGGGTCGAGCTCGAACACGACCCCCCCGATCTCCACGTCGTCCCCGGGCTCGAAGCCGGCCGCCTCGAGGGCGCGGATCACGCCCATCGCCCGCAGGCGGTCCTCCACGTAGCGCATCGCCTCCTCGTTCCCAGCGTCGTGGCGGGCGAGCAGGCGCTCGACGCGCCCGCCCTCGACGCGGAAGGCCCCCGGGCCGGCACGCTCGACGCGGTACGCGTCGCCGGCGCCCGGGCGGTAGACGCGGTGGCTGGCCACCGCGGGCTCGGCGGCGAGCTCCTCGTCGGGAGGCACGTGCCTGAAGATCGCCGCGCGCAGCGCGTCGAGGCCGAGCCCCGTGGCGGCCGAGGTCAGCACGACCTCGAGGGCTCCCGTCCGGCTCCGCCACTCGGCGGCGGCGCGCCGGGCCTCGTCCGCGGGAACGAGATCGGCCTTCGAGAGGCAGAGCAGGCGGGGCAGCTCGGCGAGGCCGCCCCCGTGGAGCCGCAGCTCATCCTCCACCGTGGCGTGTCCCGCGATGGGGTCGGAGCCGTCCATCGGCGCCAGGTCGAGCACGTGCACGAGCAGCCGGCAGCGCTCCACGTGGGCGAGGAACTCGTGCCCCAGCCCCGCGCCCCCGCTGGCCCCCTCGATCAGGCCGGGAATGTCGGCGAGCACGAGCTGGCGCTCCTCCGAGTCGAGCGTCCCGAGCACCGGCTCGACGGTTGTGAACGGATAGCCGGCACCCTCGGGGTGGGCGCGGGTCAGCCGGCCGAGCAGGGAGGAATTGCCGGCGTTCGGCAGGCCCACGAGCCCGGCATCCGCCAGCAAGCGCAGCCGAAGCTCGAGCCAGCCGTCCTCCCCGGGCAGTCCGCGCTCCGCGAAGCGCGGGGTCTGGCGGGTGGGGGTGGCGAAGTGCTTGTTGCCGCGTCCGCCGCTGCCGCCGCGCGCCACCACGGCGCGGGCGCCCGGCTCGAGGAGGTCCCAGCGCACGCCGCGCTCGCGGTCCTCGGCCGCGGTGCCCGGTGGCACGCGCACCTCGAGCGGCGCCGGGGTAGCGCCGTGGCGGTTCGCGCCCTCGCCGTGCCCGCCGCGCCCGGCGCGGAAGTGCACGCCGCGCCGAAAGGAGCCGAGGTCGCGGAGCGAGGGGTCGCAGACCAGGGCGACGTCGCCGCCACGCCCGCCGTCGCCGCCGTCGGGCCCGCCCTTCGGCACATGCGCCTCGCGGCGGAACGAGACCGCGCCGTCACCGCCGCCGCCGGCCTGTACCCAGATCCTCGCGCGGTCGTGGAACACGACCGCGATGGTAGGGCGCGTCCAGCGCTCGGATGGAGATCACGCCCGGCCGCACGGTCGACAGGGCGCGCGACACGTCGCCCTCGAGCGCGATCTCGCCGAAGCCCTCGCCCGGCCCATCGACGCGTACGTGCCGCCCGTCGATGGTCACGTCCGTCTCGCCCTAGGCGATGCGGCCAGTGAGGCGGGGTGGCGCCCTCCGGCTAGCCGCCCGAGTGCCGCCCTCGGCTACTCGCCGGGAACGACCGACACCTCGCGACCGCGGCGGCCCGTCGAGAACCGCACCACGCCCGCGTCCTTGGCGAAGATCGTGTCGTCCTTGCCGATTCCCACGCCGTCGCCCGGCTTGAAGCGCGTGCCGCGCTGCCGCACGATGATCTCGCCGCCGCTCACCGCCTGGCCGGCGAAGACCTTCACGCCGAGGCGCTTGGCGTTCGAGTCCCGCCCGTTGCGGCTCGAGCCGAGTCCCTTCTTATGAGCCATCGTCGCCCTTCTTCGCCCGGGAGCGGCGGGCGCCGGTCGCGATGTCGCCGATCTCGAGCCGGGTGAGCTCGGAGCGGTGGCCGGAGCGCCGCTTGTAGCCCTTCTTCGGCTTGAACTTCAGCACGCGGATCTTTGGCCCGCGCTCGTGGCCGAGCACGACGGCCTCCACCCGGCCCTTGCCGATCAACGGCGCCTTCTCGCCGTCGGGCCGCACCATCAGCGGCTCGAGATCGAGCTTGGCGCCCTCGTCCGCTTGTAGGCGATCGACCACGATCGAGTCGCCCGTCTCCACGCGGTACTGCTTGCCGCCCACCCTGACGATCGCGTACATACGCCGCAGAGCCTAGCGACCACCACGGGCCGCGAGGCGCCGAGAGGCGCTTCCCCGGGCGGGGGTGAGGCGCCTTATGGGTTCAGATGAACCCAAAAAACGACTCACCCCCGGCGGGCCCTCGCGCGCCGCCGCGGAACCTCCCGCTAGGGCGCCGGGGAGCCCTCGCCGGCCGGACGGCGCCCGCGGCCGCCGCGCCGGCCCCTGCGGCGCCGGCGGCGCTGCCCGTCCCCGTCCGCGGCGGCCTCGCCGCCGTCCGGGGCGGGCGGCTCCACGAGCGATGCCTGCGCAGCGCTGCGCCCGACCTTCTCGATCCGCACCAGCGTCCGCTTCCCCACGAGGGGCCCGGCGCCGGTGACCGAGATCACGTAGCCATCGAGCTTCGCCACCGCGTCGTCCTCGTTGTACATGTGCGGCTCCTCGATGAGGACGTGCACCTCCTCGCCCTCACGGAACGGCAGGGCGCGCTCCTCGACCTCCTGCCGGGAGCCCTCGAGGCTCACCGCGAAGTGATCGATGGGGAGCGCCTCGCTGCCCTCGAAGTGGAAGTGCTTGCCGGTCTCGGCCTCGATCTCAGGCAGCGGGCCCGGCCGGCCCTGGCCGCCCACGAGGATCGACGCGACCTTTGGGTGGAGCTGGACGAGGAACGCCTCCGGCCGGGGCCGCTCCAAGGCCAGCTCGCGAAGCCAGCGCTCGGCCTCGATCGCCACGGTCTCCTCCGAGAGCACGACCCCCTCGCCCTCGCAGGTCGGGCAGGCCTTGGTCAGGATCTCGCGCACGCCGTCGGTCACGTTCTGGCGCGTCATCTCCACCAGCCCCAGCGGGGAGATCTCGACCACGTAGGTCTTGGTGCGGTCCTCATCGAGCGACTTGCGCAGCGTCTTCAGCACGGTGTCGCGGTTGCGCGCGCGCGACATGTCGATGAAGTCGATGACGATGATCCCGCCGATGTCGCGCAATCGCAGCTGGCGCACAACCTCCTCGGCGGCCTCGAGGTTGGTCCTCGTGATCGTGTCCTCGAGCCGGGCGCCCTTGCCGCGTCCCGTGAACGAGCCGGAGTTCACGTCGATCACGGTCATGGCCTCGGCGTAGTCGATCATCAGGTAGCCGCCGCTCGGCAGGTCCACTCGCCGCCTGAGCGTCGACTGGATCGCCTGCTCGACCCCGAACCTGTCGAACAGTGGCTCGTCGCCCTCGTAGCGCTCGAGCCGCGCGAGCAGCTCCGGCGCGGTCCGGTTGAAGAACGACTCCAGGCGGTGGTGCTGCTTCTCGTCGTCGACGATCGCCCGGTCGAACTCGCGCGAGAAGATGTCCCGGACGACGCGCACCGACAGGTCGGCCTCCTGGAAGACCATGTCCGGGGCCGTCGTCTCGGCGGCGCGCTTCTGGAGCACCTCGTACAGCTTGTGCAGGTACTTGATCTCGCGCTCGAAGTCCTCGCGCTTGGCGCCGGAGGCCGCCGTGCGCACGATCGCGCCGCCCTCGCCCAGGTCGATCCTCCCGGCGGCCTTCCGCAGCCGGTCGCGCTCCTTGTCCTCGAGCCGGCGCGAGACCCCCACGCCCTCGCCCTGCGGCACGTACACGAGGTATCGCCCCGCGATCGAGAGCTGCATGGACAGGCGCGGACCCTTCGTCTTAAGCGGGTCCTTGACCGCCTGGACCAGGATCTCCTGCCCCGGCTTCAGGAGCTCGGAGATCTGCTTGCCCTTCTGACGCCCGCCGCGGCCGCGGCGAGCCACCTGCACGCCGGGGATGACGATGTCGTCCGCATGCAGGAATCCGTTCTTCTCGAGGCCGATGTCCACGAAGGCGGCCTCGAGCCCGGGCAGGACGTTGTCGACCTTGCCCTTGTAGACGTTGCCGACTATGGAGCGCGATCCGCGGCGCTCGATGTAGAGCTCGCCGACGCGCCAGTCAGCCTTCTTCTGTCGCTCCTCCTTCTCGAGGATCGCGACTCTCGTTTCGCCACGGTCCACCGTGACGAGCACTTGCTTTCTCAAAGAAAATCCCTCTCATAGAGCTAAATCTCGGCCCTTGGCCGCCGCGACCTCGCGCGCCTGCGCGTGGATCGACTGGAGCAGGCCAATGGCCAGGAAGGTTGTGATCACCGACGAGCCGCCGTACGAGACGAGCGGCAACGGGATGCCGGTGATGGGCATGATCCCTAGCGTCATACCTACGTTAACGAAGACCTGGAACATCAACATGGCGGTGATCCCCCCGGCCACGAGCGTGCCGTAGAGGTTCTTCGACATCGTCAAGATCCGCAGCGACCTCCAGATCAGCAAGGCGAACAACGACAGGATGATGGCCGCGCCCGCGAAGCCGAACTCCTCGCCCACCACCGAGAACACGAAGTCCGTGTGGTGCTCGGGAAGGAAGTTCAGCTTCGTCTGGGTCGCGTCGTCGCCGCGCCCGGTCTTGCCCCCCGCTCCGATGGCGGTCAGCGACTGGTTGATCTGATAGCCCTGGTGCTTCGGGTTGTCCGTCGGGTGAAGGAACGCCGTCAGACGGTCGGCCTGGTAGGGCTTCAGCACCTGCACGCCCCCCGCCGGAGCGGCGACCAGCACCACGACCACCGCCGCCACCGCCAGGGCGCCGAGGGCCGCGAAGTGGGTCCACTTCGTCCCCGCCACGAAGAGGACCGTCAGGGCGATGGCGAGATAGACCATCCCCGAGCCGAGGTCGGGCTGCCCAACGACCAGGATCGCCGGGACGAGCGCCAGCAGCATGATCCTGCTCGTGGTCTCGCGATCCCCGAGCCGCCGCATGCGGTCGACCATGAAGGCCGACAGGGCGAGGATCAGCAGCACCTTGCCCACCTCCGACGACTGGAGGTTGAAGAAGCCGAGCTCGATCGAGCGCTTCGACCCCCGCGCGGAGTAGCCGATCGCGTAGACCAGCAGGATCAGCCCGATCATCAGCCCGTACACCCCCGCCTTCCACTCGCGGATGCGCGAGTAGTCGACGCGCGTGAGCAGCAGCATGAGCACGATCCCCATGCCGGCGTAGGCGAGCTGCCGGTAGAGGTAGTAGTTCGGCGACCCCGGGATGTCGTCGCGGGTCGCCGTGTACACGACGTAGATACCGCACGCGATCAGCCCCAGAGCCGCCAGCAGCAGCAGAGGGTCGATCCGGAGAAGGTGCCGTCGGGGCTCCGAGAACCCCGTGACGCTCGGTGCGAGGGGAGATGCCTGCATCAGAAGCGGATCACCCTAGATGACCGGTTCGGCGACCGCCCCCGGGCGTGCGTGGTCGTGGGATCGGTCATCTAATCCGAGGGGCCCCCCGCCCGCGCCTTGTCGCCCTTCACGCCGAACAGCGCCGCCAGGATCTGCCGGGCCATCGGAGCGGCGGTCTCGGCCCCGAAGCCGCCCGCCTCGTCCGTGACAGCGACCACGTACTTGATGTCGGGGTAGGGCGCGAGCGCCACGTACCAGGACTGGTCGGCGCGACCCAGCCCCTTCTCCGCCGTTCCCGTCTTGCCGGCCACCGGGATGGGAAAGCCCTCGAAGACCGGCGTCGAGGTGCCGCCCGGCAGGCTCGCTGCTCCTCGCAGACCGTCGAGGATGGCCTGCCGGAACCCCGGGTTGATCCCCACCCGGCGCGCCGGCGGCGCGTCGAGGTCCTGAATCGCCCGCCCGGCCGAGTCCTCGATCCTCAGGCCGAGGCGGGGGGTAACGACCCTGCCGCCGTTTGCGACCGTCGCGTAGGCCACGGCCATCTGAAGTGGATCGGCGCGCAGGTCGCCCTGGCCGACCGCCAGGTTGATGTTGTCGCCCGCCGACCACGGGCGGTCGAGGACCTTCTTCTTGAACAGTCGGTTGCGCCACCTGGGCGAGGGGAGCGTGCCGGACTGCTCGGCCGGCAGGTCGATGCCGGTCAGCCCGCCGATTCCCAGCCGGTGCGCCCAGCGCTGGAGCGCGAGCCCGTCGCCCGCGCTGTTGGCCATCAGCCCCAGCCGGTAGAAGAAGACGTCGCTCGAGACGGTCAGCGCCGTGCGCAGGGCGAGCGTGCCGTGTGCGGCGCCGCCGGCGTTCTTGAAGGTCACCCCGCCCACCTGGAGGGAGCCGCCGTCGAACAGCGGCGTGTCCGGCGTGATGATGCCGCTCTGCAGCGCCGCGGTGGCGGTGATCAGCTTGAACGTCGAGCCCGTGGGGTACCCGCCCTGCGTGGCCCGGTTCGTAAGCGGGGCCCCGAGGTCGGGGTTCGTGAGGCGCTTGTAGTCCCGCTCCCGGATCACCTTGGAGAAGAGGTTCGGGTCGAATGAAGGCTGCGAGCCGAGCGCGAGCACCTCGCCGTTCTGGACGTTCATGACCACGAAGGCGCCGCGACCGGTGCCCCCGGCGAGCGCCGCCTGGCCGGCCTTCTGGACCCCGAGGTCGACCGACAGCCGGAGCTGCTCACCCTGCTGCGGACGGTCGACCGCCAGCTCGCGCTTGAAGTTCCCCAGTGCGTCCACCTGCACAAGCGAGGCACCGTTGCGGCCGCGCAGGAAGCGGTCGTACTGCTGCTCCACGCCCGACTGGCCAACGCGGTCGCCGAGCGCCACGCCCCTGTAGCGCGGGTCTCCGAGCTGCTTCTGGTTCACCTCACCCACGTTCCCGACGAGGTGGGCGCCGACCGTGTGGTAGGGGTAGCGCCGCAGGAAGACGCGCTCGACGGTGACTCCGGGCAGGTCGTCGCCGTGCTCGAGGATCCAGAAGACGACGGGCTCGGGGGCGTCCTGCTTGACGGTGGCGGCGGCGAAGGGCTCGACCCTCAGCTGCTTCCTGACCGAGCGAGCGATCCGCCTCGGACGCAGCCTGAGGACCCGACCGAGCCGCCTGTACAGGGCCAGGCGCTCGGCGCGGTCGGTGGGGAGCTTGTCGGGCGTCACCTTCACGGCGAGCCCGACCCGGTTCACGACCAGCGGCGTCCCGTCCCGGTCGACGATCTCGCCGCGCGGCGCCTGCACCTTGATCTCACGCCGCTGGTTGTCCTTCGCCTCGGCGAGGTACCTGTCGCCCGACAGGACCTGGAGGTACCAGAGCCGGAAGAAGATCACCCCGAAGGCGACCAGGGCGATGGCGCCGATGACGGCCACCCGGAGCGCGAGCTTCGGGGTCAGCGCCGGCCGCCGCTCGTTGTCGAGGTACATCAGGTGGCCGACCTCCTGCCCGCGTGCTCTCGGGGGCGCGAAGGGCGAGCTGGACGAGGACGCAGGACCGAAGCCTTGCTCGTGGCAAGGCGAGGTCCGAGGACGCCGTTCAGCGAAGGGATTCGCGTCATCCGAGTGTGCGGGGGTGGGTGGTTGGTCATCTGTGACCTACACCTCTAGGCCGCGCAGACCGAGCGGTCCGGTGTCGCGCGGTTCCCGGCGGCGGCGCCGGCGCTCGAACGGGTCAACCGCCAGGGCGGGTCTCAGCACCCGCAGGCAGAGGGCGAAGACGGGCAGCGCGAGCAGCGCGTCCAGCGCGGTGCTCGCGAGCATGTCGCGGACCACTAGCGGGCTCACCGTCGCCCCGATGTCGAGCATGAAGGACACCGCGGCGAACGTGGTGACGAAGCCGAGCGTGGCCGCCGCCGCGACGGGCACGGGCAGGAGGCCGTGCGCGGGGTCGCGGATCTCCCTGAAGCGACCGACGCCGTAGCCGACGGCGGTCAGGACGAGCGAGGAGACACCCATGGTCCCGCCCGCGGCGAGGTCGAGGAGCGCGCCGGCGGCGAAGCCGAAGGCGCAGCCCGAGACGCTCCCGGCGTAGTACGCCGTGCCCGCCACCACGAGCACCACGAGGTCCGGGCTCCCTCCCAGGATGCGCAGGTCGGCGAAACCCGAGAGCTGGAGGACCACGGCGGCGAGCAGGAGCAGTCCGGAGCGGACGAGGGCGCCCACGGTCAGGTTCACGGGACGGGCACCTCCGCGCTGCGCGTGTCCGGCCTGCGCGTGAGCACCTGCACCAGGTCGATCTGGCGCAGGTCGGCGAACGGCTCGATGTGCACGCGCTGGTAGAGGTCGACCTCGTCGAGGTCGACCTTCGTCACGCGCCCGATGGGGATCCCGCGCGGGAACAGCGACTCGACCCGCGAGGAGGTGAAGCCGCTCGTGACCACGGTCGTGTTCTCCGTCACCCGGCGGCCCTTCTGGATGTAGTCGAGCAGGAGGTCGTTGGGATCGCCCACCTCGGGGCGCACCACGCCGGCGGCCCCGTTCGGCATCACCTGGGCGGAGACGGCGCTCGATGCGTCCGTGATCAGCGTCACCTCGGCCGTTCCGCCGGTCACGCCCGTGATCTTCCCGGCGAGGCCGCCCGAGGCGATGACCGGCTGGTCCACGCGCACGCCGTCGTTCGAGCCCTTGTCGATCCTGAGCGTCGAGTACCAGATCGTCGGGGAGCGCGCGATCACGCGGGCCGCGACCGGCTGGGTCCCCTGCGGGTAGCCGGACTGCCTCCGAAGCCGGACGATGCCGCGCAGCTGGCTGACGTCGCGCTTGGCGGTCTGGGCCTCGGCAAGCTGGCTCCGGAGCTCCTCGACCTCGCCCCTCAGCTTCTTGTTCTCCCGCTTGGCGTCGAAGCTGTCGCCGACCCAGCCGACGAAATCGCGCAGCGGCTTCAGCGCCCTGCTGGCCCCGGTCTCGATCGGGGCGAGCGCCTCCTGAGCCCCGCGCTGCAGGGCATGAAGGACGCCGCCGCCCGACTCGCCGAAGTACGCCGTGAGCAGAGCGATCGACAACCCGACGAAGACGGCCAGCGCCGCCCGCCTGCGGCGGATCACCTTCTTGTCGAACACGCTCCGGGTCCTCCGGGCGCCGGCGCTACCGGCGCCGGCTGTTTCGGGAATTCTTGTTGCTGCGGTGGATGGCCTCGAACTCCTCGAGGCTGCGACCGGAGCCCACCGCCACGCAGGTGAGCGGGGACTCGGCGAGGTGCGCCGGCATCTGGGTCTCGTCGCGCAGGCGCTCGTCGAGGCCCTGGAGCAGCGCTCCGCCGCCCGCGAGCATGATCCCACGATCCATGATGTCCGAGGCGAGCTCGGGCGGGGTGCGGTCGAGCGTCTCCTTCACGGCGTCGATGATCGCCTGGAGCGGCTCCTCGAGGGCCAGCCGCACCTCCTCGCTCGTCAGCACGATGGTCTTGGGCAGCCCCGAGACGAGATCGCGGCCACGGATCTCGGCCTGCACCTCCTCGTCGAGCGGGAAGGCCGAGCCGATCTCGAGCTTGACCTCCTCCGCCGTCTGCTGCCCGATCATCAGCTTGTACTCGCGCTTGACGTAGTTGATGATCGCGTCGTCGAGCTCGTCGCCGCCGATGCGGATCGATTGCGAGACGACGATGCCGCCGAGCGAGATCACCGCCACCTCGCTGGTGCCGCCGCCGATGTCCACGACCATGTTCCCGGTCGGCTCGCCCACCGGGAGCCCGGCGCCGATCGCGGCGGCCATCGGCTCCTCGATCAGGTAGGCCTGGCGCGCGCCCGCCGACAGGCAGGCCTCCTCCACCGCGCGCTTCTCGACGCCGGTCACCCCGGACGGGACGCACACGACGACGCGCGGGTGGGCCCAGCGGTTCTGATGCACCTTCTGGATGAAGTGGCGGAGCATCTGCTCCGTAACGTCGAAGTCCGCGATCACCCCGTCCTTGAGCGGCCGGATGGCCTGGATCGTGCCGGGCGTACGGCCGAGCATCCGCTTGGCCTCGATGCCCACGGCGTGCACCTCCGCCGAGCGCGAGTCGATCGCCACGACGGACGGCTCGGAGAGCACGATCCCGCGCCCGCGCACGTAGACGAGCGTGTTGGCGGTGCCGAGATCGACCGCCATGTCGCGGCCGCCCATCCCGGTTAGGTAGGAGAAAAAGCCCATGGAGACGTGAACGAGCCGGAACCGAAACGAGGAGGCGCGCCCGGCTCGCGCGCGAAGTGTATCCGACTACCCCCCATCACTAGCAGGGCTTTCGGACGTGCCGATTCGCACGAACAGCTCGGGCGCGAGCGCGACCAGCGCGGCCACCGGGAGACCCACCACGTTCCAGTAGTCCCCCTCGATGCCCGCGACCAGGGCGGCTCCCCTGCCCTGGATCGCGTAGCCGCCGGCGCGCTCGCGCCACTCGCCGCTCGCCAGGTACCAGCGGAGGGCGGGTGGCTCGAGCAGCCTGAAGCGCACGCGGGTGACTGCGACCTCGGCCCGCTCGCCGGTGCCGGCGCGCAGGCAGATTCCGCTCATGACCTCGTGCGTGCGGCCGGAGAGCCGCCGCAGGAAGGTCTCGGCCTCGGCCTCGTCGACCGGCTTGCCGAACACGCGGCCGTCCAGCACGACCGCGGTGTCCACGCCGAGCACGCGCTCGCCCGCTCCGACGGCGGCCCCACGCTCCGCGACCGCGCGGGCCTTGCGACGCGCGTTCTCGGCGACCAGCGTGCGGGGGTCGCCCTGGCCGAGCTCCTCCACCTCGGGCGGCTCCACGCGGAACTCGACGCCGAGCTGCTCGAGGATCGCGCGCCGCTGCGGCGAGCGCGAGGCGAGTATCAGGGGCTCAGCCAAGCTCCGGGAGAGGCTCAGCCAAGCTCCGGGAAGAACAGCCCGATCTCGCGCGTGGCCGACTCCGCGGAATCGGAGCCGTGCACGAGGTTCGTCTGCACCTCGAGGCCGAAGTCGCCGCGGATCGAGCCGGGGAAGGCCTCGAGCGGGTTCGTCGCGCCGATCACCTGGCGGGCGGCGGTCACCGCCTCGTGTCCCTCGAGCACGAACGCCACCAGCGGGCCGCCTGTTATGAACCGGACGAGGTCCCCGAAGAAGGGCTTCTCGCGGTGCTCGTCGTAGTGGCGCTCGGCCAGCTCGCGGTCGACGGTCATGTGCGTGATCGCCACGATCACGAGGCCCTTGCGCTCGAAGCGGGCAATGGCCTCACCGGTCAGCCCGCGCCCGAAGGCGTCCGGCTTCACCAGGATCAGGGTCCTGTCCACGCGTTCTCCTCTCGTCGAAGCTTCGGCCGCCCGCGGGGGCGCGGCCGGAGACGCTACTGCTCGCGCGGGCGGGCGGCGGGCGACTCGACCGTCTCCTGCGGCGCGGGGCGCGGGCTCGGGCGGGCGGCGGCGCTCGAGGGCCGAGCCATGGTCCGGCGCGGGCGGGTGCGGGCGGCGGCGACCTGTCCCACTTCGGCCTCGCAGTAGGGGCATATCTTCCAGCGCGGGTCGAGCGGTTTCCTACACACGCCGCAGGGCTCCTTGAGGCGCCGCAGGCAGCTCGGACAGCGGAGAAAGGACTTCTCGATGTCGAAGCCGCAGTATGGACAGGCGATCTCCTGGACCTGCCCGAGCCGCGCCTCGGCCGCGGCTATCTCGAGCTCGCGCTCGCGGACGTCCTCCAGGTACTCGGGCGGGCGCACGATCAGGTAGACGATGGTGCCCACGAACGGGAACAGGGACGCAGCGGTCGCGCAGCCCACGAGCATCGGATCGGCGACGCGCCGCCGCGCGTCGGCGTAGGTCCAGTAGACCAGCGCGATCCACACCACCACGAGGAAGAGCAGCAGCAGGTTGACCGCGAGGTTCAGCCCATCGTTCTCGATGCCGAAGACCGCGAGGGCGCCCATGGGAGCAAGCGAGTGTACCTAGGAGGGGTTACAGGAAAAGCCGGCCCAGCGCGTATCCGATGCCGAAGAAGACGAGGATCACCGTGGCCACGACAAGGGCCACGAGCCCGATCATCGCCCCGAATCTCGGTCCTTCTCTTCCGCCCACGCGCCCGAAATCCTGCCACGGTGGGTGAGCGGGCGCCGGGCTCGGGCGGGGATCCGCGCGGCGTCAGAGCGTCGAGGCGCGGGCCTCAGCGCGATTGCGGACCAGATCCGCGATCAGGTAGATCGAGCCCGTCACGAGGACGGCTCCGTCCGGGCCGGCGAGCGAGCGGGCGTGCTCGAGCGCCTCATGCGGATCGGCCACCCTCTCCGTCTCCGGGCGGCCGAGCTGGTGAGCAAGAGATTCGAGCGTGGCGGGCGACAGCGCGCGCGGGTTCGCGCAGCGGGTGAGGAGCACACGGTCGAGCGTCGGCAGGAGCTTCGCGAGCATGCCCGCGGCGTCCTTGTCCTCGAGCACCGAGATCACGCCCACCCGCGGTCGGCGCTCGTCCAAGAGCTCGGGCAGCGCCTCGGCCAGCGCCGCCGCGCCGGAGGGGTTGTGGGCGCCGTCGAACACGGTCAGGGGCCGGTGGGCCACGACCTCGAGGCGCCCGGGAATGCGCGTCTCGGCGGCGGCGCGCTCCAGCGCGCGGGCGTCGAGGGACCTCCCCAGGAAGACCGCCGCCGCCGCCGCCGCCAGCGCGAAGTTGCGGCGCTGGAACCCGCCATCGGCACGCGCCTCGACGAGCCGGGCGTGGCGCTCGTCCGCCACGCGCTCGGCCACCCCGCGCGCCTCGGGGTCGAGCTCGCCGGTGACGAGCGCGCCCCCGTCGCGCACGACCGCGAGCTTCTCCTCGGCGATGTCGTGGATCGTCGGGCCGAGCCAGCGCGTGTGCTCGAGGCCGACGTTCGTGAGCACCTGGACCCGGGAGGGAATCACGTTGGTGGCGTCGTAGCGGCCGCCGAGTCCGGCCTCGATCACGGCAACCTCGACGCTCCGGCGGCCCAGCTCGTGGTACGCGGCGGCGGTGAGCGCCTCGAACTGGGTCACGCCGTCGTCCGCGTCTAGGGTGCGGTTCACGAGTCCCGCGGCGTGGGCGGCCCTGGCAACGGCGGCCGCGAAGTGGGCCTCGGAGACCGGCTCCTCCCCCACCTCGATCCGCTCGCGGAAGGAGGCCAGGTGCGGCGACGTGTAGGAGCCGACGCGCAGCCCGTGGCGAGCGAGGATCGCCGCCGTGAGGCGCACGGTCGAGGACTTGCCGTTCGTGCCGACCACGTGGATCGAGGCGAAGCGCCGCTGCGGCAGGCCGAGCACCGTCATCAGCTTGTGCATGCGGTCGAGCCCGAACCTCATGCCGAACAGCTCGAGGCCGAGCAGGTAGTCCTCGGCCTGGCGGAAGGTCATCCGCCGAGTCGCCGCAGCGCGTGGCGGTATTCCTCGAGCTTGCGCCGCTCCTCCTCGACGACCTCGGGGGGCGCCCGCTCGACGAAGCGCTCGTTGGCGAGCCTGCGCCCCGCGCGCTCGACCTCCTCGCGCAGGCGCGCGCGCCGGGCCGCGATCCGCGCATCCGCCTCGGCCGGGTCGAAGGCCTCGGAGGGCAGCACCTCCACGGCGCCGCCCGGAACGGGGACGGTGGCGAGCACCTCGCCCTCGCCCACCCCTTCGAGCGGAGCACTCGCCGGGACGAACTCGAACCTGGCCAGCCGCGCCACCTGGTGGGCGATGCCGTCGTAGCCGTCGGCGACGAGTCGCGCCGGGATGGCGACGGAGGGCTTCGCCCCCACCTCGTCCCGGTAGCGCCGCAGCTCGGTCGTTGCGGCGATCAGGCGCTCCAGGACCGGGTCGGCGGCGTCATCCACGTGACCAGGCTCCGGCCACGCCGACACCGCCAGCAGCTCGCGCTCGCCCGGAAGGAACGACCAGATCTCCTCCGTCACGAACGGCATGACGGGGTGCAGCAGGCGCAGCATCCGGTCGAGCGCCCAGAGCAAAACGCTCGAGACGGCGGCGTTGTCGCCGCCGTACAGGCGCGGCTTCGCGAGCTCGAGGTACCAGTCGCAGAGCTCCGACCAGAAGGCTTCATAGAGCTGGAGCGCGGCGGGCGACAGCTCGAAGCGGTCGAGCAGCTCGGTTGCTCGCGCGGTCACACGCTCGAGCCGGGAGACGATCCAGCGATCCTCCACGGTCTCGGCGGCGCCGCGGTCCGGCTCCGCGCCCTCGGCGGCGCCCAGAAGGATCAGCCGCGAGGCGTTCCAGAGCTTGTTGGCGAGGTCGCGTCCCTGCTGCACGCGCTGCTGGGAGAAACGCACGTCCTGCGTCGAGGACATGGCGAGCAGGCCGAAGCGCAAGGCGTCGGCGCCGTGGTCGTCGATCTCCTCGAGCGGGTCGATCCCGGTGCCGAGCGACTTCGACATCCGCCTGCCCTGCGGCGACTGGATGATCGAGTTGATCGGCACGTCCGAGAACGGCACCTGGCCCGTGAACTCGATCCCCATCATCACCATGCGGGCGACCCAGAGGAAGATGATGTCCCTGCCCGTGACGAGCACGTCGGTGGGGTAGAAGGCGCGCAGCTCGGCCGTGTCCTCGGGCCAGCCGAGCGTGGCGAACGGCCACAGCGCCGAGGAGAACCACGTGTCGAGGACGTCCGGGTCGCGCTCCCAGCCCTCGCCCCGGGGCGGGCGCTCGGCCACGTGCAGCTCGTCGCCGCGATACCAGGCCGGGATCTGGTGGCCCCACCAGAGCTGGCGCGAGATGCACCACGGCCTGATGCCCTCGAGCCAGCGCAGGTAGACCTCCGTGTGCGGCCGCGCCGGGTGGAAGCGCACGCGCCCGTCGCGCACCGCCTCGATCGCCGGCCGGGCCAGCTCGTTCATGTCGCAGAACCACTGGAGCGATATGAGCGGCTCGATGCGCATGCCGCTGCGCTGGGAGTGCGGCACGTCATGGACGTGCGGCTGGGTTCCCGAGAGAAGGCCGTCCTCGCGGAGGGCGGCCACGACCGCCGAGCGGGCCTCCTCCACCGTCAGGCCCTCGAAGCGCTCGCCCGCCGCCTCGGTCATGCGCCCGTCCTCGCCGATCACGGTGACCTCGTCGAGGCCGTGCTTGCGGCCGATCTCGAAGTCGTTCGGGTCGTGGCCGGGGGTGATCTTGAGCGCGCCGGTGCCGAATTCGGGGTCGACGTACTCGTCCGCCACGATCTTCAGCCGCCGGCCGACGAGCGGCAGGATCGCCGCCTCCCCCACGAGGCGCGAATAGCGATCGTCGCTCGGGTTCACGGCGATCGCGGTGTCGGCGAGCATCGTCTCGGGCCGCGCGGTGGCCACGGTCACCGAGCTCGAGGCCGACTCGAGCGGGTAGTCGACCAGGTACAGCGTGTCCTTCACCTGACGCGGTACGACCTCGAGGTCCGAGATCGCCGAGCGCGTGCCGGGGTCCCAATTCACCATGTAGTTGTCGCGGTAGATCAGCCCCTTCTCGAACAGCCTCACGAACACGTGGAGGACCGCCCGGGCGTAGCGCTCGTCCATCGTGAAGCGCTCGTCGTCGTAGTCGAGCGAGGCCCCGAGCCGCTGGTACTGCTCGGTGATCGCGGAGCCGTACTGCTCGCGCCAGCGCCACACGCGCTCGACGAACGCCTCCCGGCCGAGCTCCTCCTTCGTCCTGCCCTCGGCCGCGAGCGCCTCCTCGACCTTGACCTGGGTGGCGATGCCGGCGTGGTCGGTGCCGTAGATCCACTTGGCGCGCTTGCCCCGCATCCGCGCCACCCGGATGCAGGCGTCCTGGATCGCGCCGTTCAGGGCGTGGCCCATGTGCAGCGAGCCGGTCACGTTCGGGGGGGGCACGGCGATCGAGTAGCCGTCCTCGCCGGGCTCCGGATGGAAGATGCCCGCGTCCCGCCAGCGCGCGAACACGCGCGCCTCGACGTCCGCGGGCTCGTGGCGGGTGCGCTCCTGGAGCGCCTTCAGGCGATCGGCGACCATCGCACCCAAGTCTGCCAGCCGCCAGGCCGGGTGAGCCCTCCGCGGGTGCGAAGCCGCGTCCCAGTCGGTAACGCTCATAAGCTATATTTCTTTTACATCATGACCGCCGGAGCGCTCATTCGCGAGAGCCGACGCGCCGCCTCGCTCACGCAGGAGCAACTCGCCCGACGCCTGGGAACGACCCAGTCGGTCATTGCCCGACTGGAGCGCGCCGACTCGAATCCGACCGTCGACACCGTGGACCGCGCACTGCGCGCCGCCGGTCGCAGGTTGCACCTGGCCTCCGAGCCGTTCCGCGCGTCGGTGGACGAAAGCCTGATCCGCAGGCATCTTGCTCTCTCCCCCGTTGAACGAATCGCGCGTCTCGAATCGATGTACGAGGAGGGGCGGGCGATAGCCGCGGCCGGGGAATGCGCGCGTGGCGACGTGGCCTGAGTTCCGGCCCAGGCGGCTCATGCGCCGCCTGGTCGAAGGACGAGTCGACTTCGTCGTTGTGGGAGGGGTAGCCGTCGTCGCGCAAGCCCAGCCACGTTTCACGAACGATCTCGACATCTGCTACGCCGTCGAGCCGAGGAACCTCGAGGCGCTCGGTGCGGTCCTGGTCAAGCTCGACGCGAAGCTGAGAGGCATCGACGAGGACCTCCCGTTCGTCGCCGATGCGCGGACCCTCCGCCAGACTCAGATCCTCTGCCTCGACACGAGCGAGGGCCCGCTCGACCTTCTCGTCTCTCCGGATGGCTCCCCTCCGTATGAAGCCCTTCGGCGTCGCGCGGACGCCATCGAGATCGACGGCGTCGAGGTTCGCGTGGCGTCGATCGACGACCTCGTCGCCATGAAGCAGGCCGGAGGACGACCGCAGGACCTGGCCGACGTCGAGGCGCTGGAGGTCGCCAGGCGACGCATCGGACGGCGACGGGGGTGAGCGGCCTCAGGTGGCGCGGCTAGGTGCCCGGCCTGCTCTCGAGCACCCGGTCGGCCAGGCCGTACTCCACGGCCTCGTGCGCCTTGAAGAAGCGGTCGCGCTCCATGTCGGCGTGCACCTGCTCGATCGGCTGCCCAGTGTGCTTGGCGTAGATCTCGTCGACCCGCTCGCGAAGGTTCAGCACCTCGCGCGCGTGAATCTCGATGTCGGTGGACTGGCCCTCGAAGCCCGCGGTCGGCTGGTGGATGAGCACGCGGCTGTTGGGTAGGACCACGCGCTTCCCCTTTGCCCCGCCGGCGAGCAGCATGGAGCCCATCGACATGGCCACGCCCACGCAGGTCGTGCCCACGTCCGGCTTTATGAACTGCATCGTGTCGTAGATCGCCAGCCCCGCGTAGATCGAGCCGCCCGGGGAGTTGATGTAGAGGTTCACGTCCTTGTCGGGGTCGTCCGACTCGAGGTGGATCAGCTGGGCGACCACGAGGTTCGCCACCTGGTCGTCGATCGGCTGGCCCAGGAAGATCACGCGCTCGCGAAGGAGGCGCGAGTAGATGTCGAACGATCGCTCGCCGCGCGAGTCCTGCTCGACGACCACGGGCACCAGCGGCATCAGGTCTCACCTCCCGCGAGCCACTCGAGCACGGCCCGCCTCACGAATCGCCATTCCCTGCCCACCTTGCGCCCGGGCAGCTCGCCGTTGCGCGCCAGCTCCCTGACGGCCTTCTCCTCGACCTGGAGCAGCTCCGCGACCTGCTCGACCGTGAGCACCTCCGAAGGGTCCGCCGGCGTGAACCAGTGCCGGCCCACCGTCAGCGAGTCGTCGGCCGTCTCGACGGTTATGCGCCGCAGCTCCTCGAGGCCCGCCGGCGAGGGATCGACATAGCGTGAGACGAGCCCGGAGACGAGCTCCTGCTTCGGCACCCGCAGCTCGAAGGCCGCGCGGTCGAGCTTCTCGGCCTGAGCCAGGGGGATGCGGACGAAGAGGCCGGTGGTCTTGGACATCTCGATATCACGATATCAGCCGCGATCGGGTAGGTAGACGAGCGGCGCGACCGCGGAAGACTCCAGACCGACGGGGTTCAGCGCAGCCGCCGTGCGCAGGCCCGCGCGCGAATCGGCTACGAGCCGCGCCCGAGGCGGAGCCACCAGCGGCCCAGCGGCCGCCCGTCGAGCGAGCTCGCCTCGACGGCGACGAAGGAGAACCACATCGCGTGAAGCCCCCAGCTCGGCTCGGCGGGCACCGCCAGCACTCGCCTGACCTCGCCGCCGTCCAGCTCGACCGGCTCGGCGAGCGCCACCACGGCGCCCCTCGGCGTTAGCTCGGCGACGGTGCCGCGTACGACCACGGCGTCCTCCTCGCCCGGGCGACTGTGCGTCCAGACGCGCACGGGGCGCCCCTCGGGCGAGAACCCGACCGCGCGACCGACGCGGCCGATCAGGCGCCCCACCACCTAAGGCACCCTCCCTAGGCCGACTCGCGGGCGGCGTCCGAGGGCTCCTCGGGCGCGGCCTCGGTGACCAGCGTGGGGCCCTGCCCCTTCTCGATCGTCTCCCTGGTCACCACACACTTCTTCACGTCGCGCCTCGACGGCAGCTCGAACTGCACCTCGAGCAGCGTGTCCTCGAGGATCGAGCGCAGCCCGCGGGCGCCGGTCTCGCGCTCGAGCGCGCGGTCGGCGATCGCCCCCAGCGAGTCGTCGGCGAACACCAGCTCGATGGCGTCGAACGAGAAGAAGCGCTGGAACTGCTTCACGAGCGCGTTGCGCGGCTCGGTGAGGATGGTCACGAGGTCGTCGCGGGAGAGCTGGTGGATCACCGAGAGCACGGGCAGCCGGCCGATGAACTCGGGGATCAGCCCGTACTCGACGAGGTCCTCCGGCAGCACGTCCTCGAACAGCTCCCCGGTGTCCTTGTTGTGCTTCGAGCGGACCGAGGCGCCGAAGCCGACGCCCTTGTGGCCGATCCGTCTCTCGATCACCTTGTCTAGGTCCGCGAACGCCCCGCCGCAGATGAAGAGGACGTTCGTGGTGTCGATCGTGAGGAACTCCTGGTGCGGGTGCTTGCGCCCGCCCTGGGGCGGCACCGAGGCCACCGTGCCCTCGAGGATCTTCAGCAGCGCCTGCTGGACGCCCTCACCGGAGACGTCGCGCGTGATCGACGGGTTGTCCGCCTTGCGGGCGATCTTGTCGACCTCGTCGATGTAGATGATCCCCGTCTCCGCCTTCTTCACGTCGAAGTCGGCGGCCTGGATCAGCTTGAGCAGGATGTTCTCCACGTCCTCGCCCACGTAGCCGGCCTCGGTGAGCGCCGTAGCGTCGGCGATCGCGAACGGGACGTTCAGGATCTTGGCCAGCGTCTGGGCGAGCAGCGTCTTGCCGCAGCCCGTGGGGCCGAGGAGCAGGATGTTCGACTTCTGGAGCTCGAGGTCCTGCTCGCCGTCCGACTGCATCATCTGAACGCGCTTGTAGTGGTTGTAGACGGCCACCGACAGCGTTCGCTTGGCCGGCTCCTGCCCGACCACGTACTCCTGAAGGACCGAGTAGATCTCCTTCGGCTTAGGCAGGTTCTCGAGGTCGAACGTGGAGCTGCCCGTGAGCTCCTCGTCGATGATCTCGTTGCAGAGGTCGATGCACTCGTCGCAGATGTAGACGCCCGGCCCGGCGATGAGCTTCTTCACCTGGCGCTGCGACTTCCCGCAAAAGGAGCACAGGAGCTGTTCGTTCGAGTCGGTGGGTCGGGCCACGATCTCTCCCTCGGCGCGAGGGTAGCGCACCTTAAGCCGGCGCCGGAAAGGCGCCCTTCCATCGGGGTGTGGGCGCTACGCCCGCACGGGGTAGATACGCGCCCAGGGGCCGAGTCCCTCCCCGAACCGGCCGCGAGGTGCACATCCGGGCGGAAACGCGTAGGTGGCCCAACGACGCCCACGTTGCCGCCAGCGCCCACGT
>Ga0126312_10000070_pt1 | contig 41342 bp, 49 predicted proteins | sample Plot104A_FD_92537 | JGI IMG/M metagenome (GOLD analysis project Ga0126312, IMG submission 92537) | Serpentine soil microbial communities from UC McLaughlin Reserve, CA, USA - Plot104A | ecosystem: Environmental > Terrestrial > Soil > Grasslands | place: USA: UC McLaughlin Reserve, Lake County... | reverse complement strand
GTCGCCGAGAGCATCTGCGAGTAGATGACGTAGGGCTCCTGCCACAGGATGTGCGAGTCGAACGTCCACGCGTGCGTGAACCCGAGCCGTTCGGCTCTTTGCGTTAACTCAATGATACGCCAGGCTGGGGGATCGGTTTGGAAGGTTACACCGAAGTCCATCCTGCCTCCCTCATTCTTTCCCGGAGCCTGAGACCGCAGTCGCCGCGCCCAAAGCCAGGTAGACGCCGCCAGAGAAGTACCGTTGCCCACGCCGTAAGCTCGCTCTCTCGCTTTTATGCCTCGGCCAGCCACCCGCCGTGCTGCCGAGCAGGGCGTAGAGGCCATCGGTGCACACGGCGAGGGCGACGAACGTAGCGCCGAGCACCATCACCTGCGCCCAGGCCGCACCCCCCGACAGGTCCACGAATTGGGGCAGGAAGGCCAGGAAGAACAGCGCGGTCTTCGGGTTGAGGACGTTGACGACCACGCCCTGCGAGAAGACGTGCGAGAGGCGCTCCCTCTCGACGACGACCGGTATGTCGTCTTCGTCGCGGGCGAAGAGCCGCTTGATCCCCAACCAGATCAGGTACGCTGCCCCCAGCCATTTCACCATGCCGAAGGCGGCCGCGGAGGAGGCTAGGATCGCAGAGAGCCCTGCCGCAGCAAAGGCAACGTGCACCAAGGCACCCGTCTCCACGCCGAGCATGGAAACCAGCCTCGCTGTTCTTCCCTGGTTCACGCTGCGAGCGACGATGTACAAAACAGAAGGGCCAGGCACGAGCAGCATCGCCAGCGCTGCGACGAGGAAGAATCCGAACGTAGAAGCGTCGGGCACTAACTACTCCTCCTAAACAGCTTCCGGTTCGCGACTCGGCTCAACGGTGCGGCCGGGGATGAGGCTCAACAGCAGATACGCCGCCCCCGCGACGAAGAAGGTGAAGAAGAGGCCGTAATTGTAGAGACCCTCGACGAAGGTCGGGTTCTCGAAGACGCCGCTAAACCCCGGGGTAGTGGCGGCCTTGAAAAAGCCAGGCAAGACGGGGACCACGCCTACAAGGACAGCTACTATGGCCCTCCAGTTCCACCCGCCGGAGTAGGCGTAGCGACCTCCGTACTTGTAGAGGTCGGCCAGATCGAGGCGTCTGCGGCGCACTATCCAGTAGTCCGCGATCATGACGGCCCCGATCGCCCCCAAGAGGCTTCCGTAGCCCACCAGCCAGGTGAAGATGTACGCCCCGACGTTGTCGAAGAGCACCCAGGGGAACGAGACGACGCCCAGGATAGCGGTGATGATGCCGCCGATCCTAAACGTGATGAACTTCGGCGCCAGGTTAGAGAAGTCGAACGAGGGCGAGACCACGTTCGCGGCCATGTTCGTCGAGATCTGGGCGATCGCGATGATGAACATGGCGAGGATCAGGACAGCGGGAAAATCGCTGGCGAGCCGCGTAACGAGCGCGACCGGGTCCCAGATCGCCTCTCCGAAGACGACGACGGTGGCCGCCGTAACGGCGATCCCGACGAAGCTGAAGGCCGTCATGGTCAAGGGGAGCCCAAGGGCCTGCCCGACGACCTGCGAGCGCTGGCTCTTGGCGTAGCGGGTGAAGTCCGGGATGTTGAGGGAGAGCGTGATCCAATACCCCACGTTCGCCGCCAGGCTCGGCCAGAAGAGCGACCAGAACGGGGCGTTCCCTTGCTGCAGCTCGGCCGAGGTCGAGAAGACGTTCCCCACGCCACCGCCCGCGGTAAAGCCCCAGATGAGAAGCGCGATGCTGCCGACGATCAGGAGTGGCGCGGCTAAGGACTCGAACCATTTGACGCCTTCGACGCCGAACATGATGATCACGACCTGTATCGCCCAGAAGACGAAGAAGGTTATGAACTGGTGCCCCGCGACGTTCGCCCAACCGCCCCAGGCGACGGTCATGAGGGCGTCGAGGGCCAACCCCCCGATCCAGGTCTGGATGCCGAACCAGCCGCAGGCGACCAAAGCCCTGGCTACCGCCGCGAAGTTCGCCCCGCGCACCCCGAACGAGGAACGCACGAAGACCGGGAAGGGGACGCCGTACCTGGTCCCGGCGTGGGCGTTCAACAGCATCGGGATGAGGACGATAACGTTGCCCAAAGAGATCGTAAGGAGCGCCTGCCACCAGTTCATCCCGGCGGCCATGAGCCCCGCGGCCAGGGTGTAGGTTGTGATGACTATGGCCATCCCGATCCAGAGCGCCGCGATGTTGTAGGTGGTCCAAGTGCGCTCCTCAGGCTCGGTAGGCGCCAGGTCCTCGTTGTAGAGGCCCAACGCGCTGACCTCGGCCTTGATGCGGCCCAGCTCGGCCCGGTCGTTTACCGCAAGATCCCTGAACTCTTCCCGTTCCAACGCCTGCCCTTTCTCTCCTCGTCCTCTACGCCCGGTTCGCCGCCCAATCCATCGTCTTCGTCGCAAGCCCGTACAGGGCCCGGACCGATAGCTCCAGATCCTCCTCCGGCGTGTCTTCCTCCTTGGTGTGGCTCAAGCCCCTCAGGCTCTTGACGAACAGCATCACCGTCGGCATCAGGCGCGCCATCTCCGCCGCGTCGTGCAGCGGCCCGCTGGGCAGCCGGTGGGATTTGCCGGCGACCTCGTTCGCGGCCTCTTCGGCGAGCTCGATGAGCTCGTCGTCGAACAGGATCGGTTCTATCTGCCACAGCCGCTCCCACTCGACCTCGACGCCTTCTTCACCGGCGATACCCTCGCTCGCCTCCTTGGCCGATTTCAGCATGTCGGCGAGCACGTCGACATCCAACGCCCGCTGGTCCAGCGACATCTCACACCACCCGTTGAAAGCAGTGACAATAGCAGGGCTGACGTTGATGAAGCCGGTCGTGGCGCGCACGTCTTCGCGCCCTGCCGCGTCGTCCCGGAACGTAGTGGCCGAGCGCGCTGCGGCGATAAAAGCGTCCCTCCGGACGTCCATCGGCGTCGAGCCCGAGTGCGCCTGCTGCCCCGTGAAGCGGACCGCATGCCGCTCGACCCCGAAGGTGCCCAAGACCACCCCCAGCGGCAGGTCCAGCCTTTCGAGCACGGGCCCCTGCTCGATGTGCAGCTCGAGGTACGCGGCGGCGCTCCGCAGCTGTCCTTTCGCCTCGGTCACCCGGTCCAGCTCGACCCCATGCTCGAAGAGCGCGTCGGGCAGCGCCACACCTTCCTTGTCCTTGAGGTCGCGCACGTCGTCGGGCTTTAGCGTGCCGGCGGCGGCGCTGGAGCCGAAGAGGCTCCGCCCGAAGCGGGCGCCCTCCTCGTCCGCCCAGTCCACGAGCCGCAGGGTTACGGGACGTTCCTGCGGGGCGAGCACGCGCAGGGTTTCGAGGGCGGCGACGGTGTTCAGGGCGCCGTCGAGCCAGCCGCCGTTCGGCACCGAGTCTATGTGCCCGCCGAGGAGGACGGCCTTTTCGGAGTCGCCGGGGGAGGTCGCCCAGAGGTTGCCGGCTTCGTCGGTCTCGATCCCGGTGATTCCTTCCACTTCTTCAAGCTTCCCGCGCAGCCAGTCGCGGGCCCTGACCCACTCGTCGGTCCAGGCGACGCGGCGGGCGCCCTCCGGGCCGCCGGTGAGGTCGGCGAGCTCCTTCAGTTCCTCCACGGCGCGGCGGGAGTCCACCTGCTCTGCCTGCATCAGCCCACCCTCTCCCTGGTCCCGACCTCGGCGAGCGCCTCCTCGAAGACGTTCGCCGCTTCTTGGGCAGCCTCGCGCGTGACGGTCATAGGCGGCGAGACGCGAACGGCGTTCGCTTTTATGCCGCCCTTCCCGACGAGCACGCCCCGCTCCCGGCACGCCTCCATAAAGCGCACCGCGGCCTGCGGGTCCGGCTCCTTGTCCGGTCCCACGAGCTCCATCCCGAGCATAAGGCCGCGCCCGCGCACCTCGCCGACGAGCGGTTGAGCCGCGGCCAACTTCTGCAGCCGCTCTTTGAGGTAGCCCCCCACCTCCGCGGCGTTCTTCTGCAGGTCGTTCTTCAGGACGTACTCCAGGTTCGCCAATGCACCAGCGGTCGAGAGGTGGTTGCCGCCGAAGGTGGAGATGTGAAGGTTCGGGGAGATAGAGTCTATAATCTCCGCCCGTCCCATCACAGCCCCGATGCTGAGCCCGTTGCCTAAACCCTTGGCCATCGTGATGAGATCCGGCTCCACGTCGAAAGCCTCGATGCCCCAGAAGTGTGAACCCGTCCGACCAAAGGCGGTCTGTACCTCGTCGGAGATCAGAAGTATCCCCGTCTCGTCCAGGATCTTCTTGACCCGCTCGAAGTATCCAGGTGGCGCCTCGATGAACCCGCCGACGCCCTGAATCGGCTCCGCGATGAACGCCGCCACGTGCCCCGTCGTCGAGGTCTCGATCACCCCTTGTACGTCGTCGGCGCAGAGCAGATTGCAGCCGGGTTCGTTCTTGCAGAAGGGGCAGCGGTAGTGGTACGGGTTCATGGCGTAGGAGACCTCGAGCGCGGAGCGGCTGGTAGGCCGCCAGGAGCTCTGGCCGGTGATGCCCATCGTGGCGAACGAACCGCCGTGGTAGGAGCTGCGCAGGGCGACGATCTCGCCGGAGCCCCGGTAATGGGTCGCGAACAACAGCGCCGCCTCGTTAGCCTCGCTCCCACTGCCCACGAAGAACACCTTCTTGTCTCCCGACATCGGGGCTAGTTCCATGAGCTTCTCCGCCAGCTTTACCTGGCTCTCTATGAGGTAGAGCGTCGAGGAGTGGAAGATCCTGCCGGCCTGCTCTTGGACCGCCTCAACTATCTCGGGGACCGCGTGCCCGCTGATCGTGGTAACGATGCCGCCGAAGAAGTCCAGGTACTCGTTCCCCTCCGAGTCCCAGACCCTGAACCCTTCGCCCCTGACTAGCTCTATAGGGCGCTCGTAGTAGAGCGCGATCCACTCGGGCAGCGCCGCCTTGTGCCGTTCCCGCAGCTCGTCCGGGTTCATACCTTCACCTCCAGACCAGGGACCGTGAAGCCCCGTTCGACGAACCGGCCGGAGCCGTGCTCGCCCACGATCTCGCCGTCCTTGTAGGCCAAGTTCCCCCGCACGTACACCGAGGCAGGACCGCCAAAGAACGTCATCCCTTCGTACGGTGTGTAGTCCACGTTGCCGTGCCGGTTCTCCACCGTCGCTGTAAGTGAGAGCTCCGGGTCCCACAACACGAGGTCCGCGTCCGCGCCCGGAACCAGGGCGCCCTTGCGCGGGTAAGCCCCGTAGATGCGGGCCTGGTTCGTCGAGAGGACAGCGACGAAGTGGTTCTCAGACAGTTGGCCCTCCCTGACGCCCAGAGTCCAGAGCGCCATCGCCCTTTCTTCGGTGCCGGGGAGGCCATTGGGGATGAGGGTGAAGTCGTCCTTGCCGAGCTCCTTCTGGCCCTCGTAGTTGAACGAGCAGTGGTCCGAGCCGAAGATCTGGAGATCTCCCACCTTCAGCCCGTTCCATAACGGTCCGCGGTTCGACTCGTCGCGTAAGGGCGGCGAGCAGACATACCTGGCGCCCTCAAAGCCTTCCCGCGCGAGGTCGTCATAGGAGAAGGCGAAGTACTGCGGGCAGGTCTCAGCGTAGACCGTCTGGCCGCGCTCGTGGGCCTGGTGGATCGCGTCGAGCGCCGCCGCGCAGGAGACGTGGACGACCAGGATAGGCGCCCCGGCCACTTCTGCGAGCCGGATGGCCCGGTTCGTCGCCTCGGCCTCGACCGCTTCCGGGCGTGTCAGGGCATGGTAGCGGGGGGCGACGTCGCCGCGGGCGAGGGCTTGCTCCTGGAGCTTGGCTATCACGTCCCCGTTCTCGGCGTGCACTAGCACGAGGACGCCAGCCTCCTTGGAGAGCTGCAGTACCTCGAAGAGGTCGTCGTCCTCGGTGTAGAGGGGGGTGCCCTTGTAGGCCATAAAGATCTTGACCGACACCACTCCCCTCTCGGCAAGGCTCGGGAGCTCTGGTTTTACGTCTTCTCTAAGGTCCGTGATCGCGACGTGGAACCCGTAGTCTATGAGCGCCTTGTCCTTCGCCTTCTCCGTCCATGCCTCGACGGCTCCCGCGAGCGTCCCGCCCTCCTCCTGAAGCGCGAAGTCGATGATCATGGTCGTCCCGCCTGCCACCGCGGCGGCGGTCCCGGTCGCCCAGTCATCGGCGGTCACGGTGCCGCCGAAGGGCATGTCCATGTGCGTGTGCGCGTCTATGAAGCCCGGCATGACGAGCCTACCGGAGGCGTCCACCACTTCTGCCCCATCGGCGGAGAGGTCCGTACCGACGGCGACTATCTTCTCGCCCTCGACCAGCACGTCGGCCCCGAAGCTCCCGTCGGCGGTGACGGCCGTTCCCCCAGTAAAAAGCAACTTGCCCAAAGCTTCTACTCCTTTCCGACCCCGGGGAGCGGCGTGTGACCCATCGAAGCCCGGACCCCGACACTATGAAGGTCTGCGTGCGATGCGGCTTTGGCCTCGCGGAGCAAGATCCCGCCCTGCGACCAGACAGAGCTTGTCCTCCGGTAGCACGGCTCCCCACGAGCCGCGCGGTCTGTACGTTCGGAACCTCGGCTCTCCGTCGTCGCCTCCCTTTCCTCGACAAGCAGTATAGGAATGGTGGAGCCCGATGTAAACAGAGCTAGCCTGGCCAGCGGAGCTTTGGGATTACGCGCTCCCCGTAGGCCCTTATGAACTCCTCCTGGTTGCGCCCGACGTTGTGCACGTAGACTTCGTCGAAGCCCAGGTTCACGTAGTGCTGGACGTGCTCAAGGTGCTCGTCGGGATCGGCGGACATGAAGACGCGGTTCCTGAAGTTTTCTATGGTTATCGCCTTCGCCAGCGCCGCGAAGTCCTCGGGGTTGCGGATGTCGGCCTTGGGGAATGGCATCCCGCCGTTCGGCCACTCGCGCATGGCCTGCTCCTCGGCCTCCTCCTGGCTCTCAGCGTAGGAGACGTGCAGCTGCACCATGCGTGCCATGACGCTCGAGTCCTTGTCCTCCTGACGGGCGCCCTCCTCGAACCTCTCCATGAGCATCTTTATCTTCTCGTCCGACGATCCGACGGTGATGATCCCGTCGCAGAGCCTCCCCGTACGCTTGCTCATGATTGGACCGGCGGTCGCGACGTAGATCGGGGGCGGCGTCTCGGGCATGGTGTACAGCCTCGCGCTCTCGAGCTTTATGTGCTCGCCTGCGTACTTGACCTTCTCCCCCGTGAACAGCCTGCGGATGACCTCTATGGCCTCCACCAGAATGCGCAGGCGCGTCGGCGCCTCGGGCCAGTACTCGCCGACTACGTGCTCGTTGAGCGCCTCGCCCGCCCCCAAACCGAGCCAGAAACGGCCCGGATACATAGCCTCCAGGGTGGCGGCAGCCTGGGCGATGATCGCCGGATGATAGCGGAAGCCCGGCGGCGTCACGCCGGTCCCGAAGCGCAAGGACGTGGTGGCTCCAAGAGCGCCCAGCCAGGACCAGACAAAGGCGCTCTGACCCTGCTCGGGAGTCCAGGGGTGGAAGTGGTCGGAGGCCATTACGGAGGCGAAGCCTAACTCCTGGGCCTGCTTGCACCATTTGAGGAGGTCCATCGGGTGAAACTGCTCGAACATCGCCGCGTAGCCTACGGTGCCGGTGGTCTCCATGCGGCCGTCTCCTCCTGTCGGGTTCAGAGTCATTATATTGCCGGGAACGACGTAGCAGCTCCCTCTATCACGACTATGGCCTGCGATTGCGCGCAGCGTTCTCGCGCCTTAGAAATCCGGGCGGTGCTCGGGTCCTCCAGGGAGGTCTTTCCTCGCAGATGCAGACGGGGCCTACGGCGAAGCAGAGCATGGACTATTGGCTTCTCTGGGCGGGCCTCATAGGGATCGGCAACGCTGTTCTGTTCGCGTTCCTGATGGTGGTTCTGGGACCGCTGGTTGTTTCCCTACTCGATCGGGCACCTCTCCGTCGTTGGCTCAGAAGTGATCCGGCGGCGAGACGTAGGGGTCGCCAGGCGGGAAGCGCGCTTCTAGTATCTCGAGGGCTGCCGGCGAGCTCGCCTCGAGGAGCCCATGCCGCGCCAGCTGCCCGGCGGGCAAATAGCCGGCGTAGAGTTGGGCGAGCTGCCGCACGTCGAGCGTCGCTCGTTCGGATGCCTCCGCGCCTCGTACCACGTCGTCGCCCCCGATGGTGTATTCCCCCGCGTTCTCCGGGATCACGTCGTCCGTCACTTCGAGGACGAACGGTGCGTTGAGGTCCCGACGCAGCAGCTTCAATGCTCCTTCCACGTCCACCAGGCGGAGCATGAACTCGGGGGTGAGGCGGGCGTTGACGTAGGAGTTTTCGAGATAGGGGTGCAGGGGCTCCCCGCGCAAGGCGGAGTACTTGACGGCGAACATGAGGGGGTCGAAGGCGGCGGCGAAGGAGATCAGGGCCCGACGCGCGGCCGGCATCGCGGCGATGAGCTCCGAGAGTACGAGGGTGTGCGGCGAACCATCTCCTTCTCTTAGCTCGTAGAGCAAGTACCCCTCGATGCCCGCTTCCGCCTCGTAGACGGCGGCCTCCTGCTCTCCCCGGTCGAGGAGCTGCCGCCACCGTCCCTCGCCACGGTGCACGGATAGGGGGTGTCTGGACGCCTCCCCTTCGAGGAGCACCATCATGCGGTGGAGATCCCCGTCCCGGTAGGCCCGGACGTACTTCTGCTCGTTATCGGTCGGCAGGTCCCTGGGCTTGAGCTCGTAGCTTATCGCCTCAGTGGCCAGCTCCCAACCGTAACGGCGGTAGAAGGCGTGGGCGAAGGGGTGGAGCATGGAGAGGTGGACGCTTCGCTCTCGCATTCCCAGAAGCGCAGCACGCATGAGCTCCCCCGCATAGCCCCGTCGCCGGTAGGCCGCGTGGGTGGCGACGGCCGCAACACCGCCCATTTGAACCGGCCTCCCGTCCACGAAGACCTCGAGCGGTAAGACCGCCGCCGACGCGCGGATCTCCCCGTCCTCCTCGACGACGTAGACCTGCTCGGGGTTTAGGCGAGGGTTCTTCTCTGGATCGTAGTACCCCTCCCAATCCTTCACACTCCCGCCCAAAGCCCCGGCCGCGAGCCGCGCCATCGTTCCCCGGTCCACTTCTCGGTACCCGCGCGGGTTCATACTTCCTCCTCTTCCAGCCTACGACCACCAATTTTACGCGGTCAAAGTTCGAGGAACGGTTTGTTCAAGCTCTACCGGAACGGCCGGTACCAGAGGATTCGCCGGCGACGCCCTTCTCTAGTTGCTCCACTACCCAGGCGCACCAGTCCGCGTAGCCGCGCTCGTGGCCGATGCCCCGCTGGAGCGCCGCGTAGCTGGCGAACCGTGGGGAATCAATACGGTGCAGATCCTCACTCCATTCTTCCGCCATCCAGGCCCCGATCTCCTCGTAGCGCAAGAGCTGCTCCTCATGCAGCCGCTGCTGCTCCCGAAAGAGCGCGACCGCTCCTTCCGGTTCGGCGAGCCAGACGGAGTAAGCCTTGAGGACCAACTCGTCGCGTTCTGTCCGCAGCGGCGACGGCGGCTCCGTCACCCACTCCCTTAAGACCTCGAACCCGGTGTCCGTAACCTCGTACACCTTCTTGTCCGGTCGGTCCTTCTGCTCGACCACCCGGTGCGTCACGTACCCACCCTCCTCGAGCCGGGCGAGCTCCGGGTAGATCTGGCTGTGCCTCGCGCTCCAGAAGTTCCCGACCCGCCGCTCCATCCGGAGCTTTAAGTCATACCCTGACAACGGCTCCCGCGCCAGCAACCCCAAAAGCGCGTATCCCAAAGTACTTATGAAATACCTCCTATGTCACTCTTGACATATAGCTTTGCGGCTTCTATCATGCCTTTATGTCACCACTGACATAGGTTAGCAGTTGAGAGAGACGAAATGAAGGCACGGGAGGATTCAGAGGAGGTACGCGGATGAACGCGGTTGTTCCGGCTAAGGTGAGGAGGTTCCGGCACTCTTTACTGGTTTTGGGTACTGTGGTGATGGTCTTCGGGTTGCTTCATCATGCGGATCACGTGATCTGCAGCGGTTTGCAGTGTTATTGACCCACTTGCATCGTCAGGGGATGATCCTTACTTTGAAGACCCGTCCGGGAAGATAGTGGACGCCGTCGAGCCCAGCATGGCAAAGACTGAGGCCCTATGGCTCAATGTCATTGCAAGCCGCTATAGGGAACCATTCGGTGTGGCCTTTGCAGGAGGTGGTGACGCCGTTCACCTTCAGCTCGCTGGTCCACGCGCTGCCGTTGCTGGGGATATACATGAACCCAAGAGTTTGATGGTGGCTGTTCACGGCGACGGTGGCGCTGGCGATCACCACTTTACGTGCGCTCCGGGCACGAACTTGAGAGGAGGTTGAGACGATGATCCTGAAGATAGCCCGCTTCGTCAACCTGATGGCGGCGGGGTTGCTCGTGGGCAACGAGTTCGGGAGCAAGGTGGCAATCCACCCGTCGCTGGAGAGGCTCGAGGTGCGGGAGCGCATCCGGGCTGAGCAGGAGGTGACGCGCCGCTATGCGGCGATGATGCCCGTGTGGATGCCCTCGACCATTGTCTCGTGTCTGCCGGTTCTGGCGCTCGTCCGCGGGACGCGGTCGTTCTTGCCGAGCCTCGCCGGGACGCTCTGTTTCTTGGGTATGCTCGCCTCGACCGCCCTTGGGAACATCCCGATCAACAACCGCGTGCTGGAGCTTTCGCCGGAGACTGATCAGGAGGAGTTCGTGGCGCTTCGCGAACGCTGGGACAGGCTGCACACGTTGCGCGTCGTTCTGAACTTGGCCGGGCTGGCGTTTTTGTGCCTGGGAGCCTTGTCCGAGGCGGAGGAATGAGACTGTGCGCTCGCCGATAGACGGGTTACTCAAATAGTGTCCCAAAGGCTATTAACCATCTCATAAGCCCGCGATTTGCTGGGAGGTACCGCGTGGCCCGCGTAGTGGATGGCAGGTTCACCGCCCGGAGGGACGCGCCCTTCGTCGTCTTCATATCGGGATGTGGCTCCCGCACTACAAACAGCATGAGCCTCCGCCCGCGTGCGCTTCCGGGTGCCCCCGGCCTGAGGTCGCAGCCTAGGCTCCGCTCACGGGAGGGACTGGGGGCGTCGCGCGATAGGTAGGCTCCTCCGTCCCTAAGCTCTGGGTGGAGTAGCTCCTACTTCCTGCTCTTTGCCCGCTCAACCCACATATTGATTCGCTCCGGGCGCTACCGAGATCTTCTGCGTACCAGGAGACTGCCGCCTACCAGCAGCGCGCGGGCTTATTCGACGTTGCGCGCCGGCGGTCTCACGCTATTCCCGTCGGCCAGCATTTGCCGGGCTACCGTCTACCCTAGCTCTCCCGTGCCGCAGACCTCACCCGACAGGAGCAGTGCCTGAAAGTGAGCGGCGCAGAAGCCGTCCGGGAAATACCGAGTGGAAAGGAAGAACAGATGGGCAAGCTACGCGGGCCTCTGCTGACCTATTTCGACGAGTTGCGGGTTGGTAGACTAGCAGCGAAAAGGCGCATGAATGTATAGGGACGGCTATGGACGGAGAAATAAGAGCATCGATCTTACAACGTTGGGTAGGTAGCTGGGTCGAACTTCACCACGCGGCCAGTTCCGCTGAAATCACTCCGCATGGGGAAATGGTCGCGGGACCGGCAGAAAGCAGGGTAAGGACGTACCGTCTGGAAGCCATCGAAGACAAGGGCATCGAAGCCAGTAGCCTGAACCCGGACGAAAGTAGCACGACCTTCATTCCTTGGCATTCGGTACTGCTGATCCAGGGACCTTCCCGCGAAGAACTGGACCGGGAACAGCCCGAACAAACGGAAGAAGCCGCCCCGGCCCGTCGCCAAGAACTAATGGACTTGATGACTAGCGCCGGGACGCCTGCCCAAGTGGCAGTTGCTAGGGCTGCTGCCGATAGTTGGCTGGCTGACCACCCTAGCGATGGCGAAGTGCGGGCGGCCCGCGACCGGCTACCGGACGCTTATCCGGCGGGGGATTAAGTAAGAGTATCCGCCGGCTCTTGTTTCAGTAAGTGTGCAAACGGGTCGGGGCGCGATTATCGTCAACCCGTCGTCAAACAAGACCTGGCCACAGCGTCGGGCTATCCACTTTCCCGCCATTTGCAGGGAACCTTCCGTAGTGGCGGGAGCAGGATTTAAACCCGCGACCTTCGGGTTATGAGCCCGACGAGCTACCTGACTGTTCCACCCCGCGCCGCTGTCGAGGAGATCCAAAAGAGTTTTGACGAGGGCGGAGTGCAGTGCGGCTGCAATACAGGTTACGGTGCGGGTGTGTCCTCGTCCCCGTTGCTTCTACGCGCGACAGTTCTAGTTAACGTCTCTAACCAGACCACACCCGCTGGAAAAGCCCAGGGTAGTCAACTACCAGCCCATCAGCGTCGACTGGTATGTCGGCCGCGAAGCCACTCTGCAACGCCTCAAAGCGGTAGATCCCGCCGTTCGCCGATGCCTCGAGGCACCCGTAGCGCTGCCTCTCCGGTCCCACCCGCAGATGTGGAACGTCCACGTAGGCCACGACCAGCTCGGCGGACTCACCCCGCCCGAGTCCAAGTCTTCGGATCGGGAGGGTGTTGGTCATAGGCGTAGCCGAAATGTCGACGTCCACACACCCCTTCAAGCTGGGCACACTTTCTCCTGCGCGGGTCGTCCATCTACCCTCACCATCGGCTAGCAGGTCGATGCTTGGCCAGTCGCAGCCTGGTACCCTCACGCACACCTCCTGCACCCGCCATTGTGAGTCGCAGCGGATCTCGTAGGCAGCGCGGAACGGCCGATCCTCTTGCAAGCCGATCACAAGGCCCTCTGCCACGGGCCCCTCTTCGCGCAGCGTCAGGTACAGGTGTTCCAACCCTGGTCCTTCCCAAGCAACCCAGATAACTTCGCGTTCCACGCTTCGTCCTCTTTGGCGAGACTTTTCTACTTATGGGTAGTTTACGGATGGTTTTCCTACTGAAAACACTACTGAAGAAGAGTTCAAGCTAGGGTTCGGACCATCGCGGAAGGCTCTGTTACCAGCAGATACGGAGTAGTCTGGCGACAGGGACGAGGCTTCTCGGAGGCGGGAGGAGGTCTTGGCGGCGCCGCACATGTGGTTCCGGGTGGAGGCCGGCCCCCGCAAGACCATAACCCAAGGACTGGTGGTGCTAGAAGTAGGGGTTGCCCCGTTGCCTCTATTCCTGATAGCTTGGCCCCGCGGTCGTAAGGGTTCTAGGGTGATGAGGTAGGGCGCTAAGCGTTATGGGTTACCGCTGGTGAATTCTCTTCCAGTGCAAATCCCGGCGGCCCGGATCTAGTTACTAGCTCGGACGCTGGTTCGGATCGAGATCTCCAGAGCTGATGTCCCGCCCAAGGCTCTCGCGAGCGGCCGCAACAAGCCTGGGGTTCGAGCAAATCTCCTTCACCTCCTCAGACGTGGCGTTGCGTCTCACATACTCCTCCTGAACGACCTCTTGCAGCTTTGCCCCCTCTTCTACGCGGTGGATTATGTACTGTAGAACCTTCTCCTCCCGTGCGGAGGTGCGGGAGCCGCCGAACAGGCGCTTCCAGAATGATTCTCGCCCGCTTACTTCGGACATCCAGGTTCTCCTTTCCCCAAATTTGGTCCCAGATAGCGGAAGTATACCCCTACACCGGGGCCCATAAGAACCTCCTCTACTGCGTCGTGTTAATCGGGCCCTGTGCCTTCAAAGATAGTAGGTAGTGGCGTCCCCAATCCGATCAACGCTTGAAGCGTCGGTAGGCTTGCTGGGCACGTCGGGTCGAGAAGAACCAGGCCAGCGCAACGTGCCATCCGGTCGCATTAACGACAATGATGCTTATGGCAGCGAGCTGCGGCTAAGGCTACTGCTCGGGCTCCGGCGGGGGGTTGGGGCTGCGGCTGGGGTTGCGGCTGAGGTGGGGGTGGTTGCGGCGGCTGGGGTTGGGGCTGCGGCTGGGGAGTAGCCGTTCCGGGAGCATTATTATTGCCTCTTTCCAACACCAGGAAGAAGATGACAACCACGGCTACTATGGTCACCGCTGCGAGTGCCACGATAGCTACCAGCGCGGTTCTATTGTGGCCAGGGGGTCTGTCGTAGGCCACTGGGGTACTCCTCCCTGGGCATCTTACCTCCTAGCATCGTAGGAACCTTAACCGATGTGGAGTTTCGAATTCAACCTTCGAATTCAACCGGTACAGTTCCTAAGAAGGAGCGGACAAGTGGCGCAGCGGCACGGTTCTACAGCTTTAGAAGCCATTTAAACCGGCTTTGAGGTGATTTAGTCAGCGGACACACAGTCCATCGCATTGCACACTCGCGTAGCGTGCCGGGGTGGCTCACTACCGGGTCTTGCCCGGCACATCTCCTAGAGACGACATCTGCAGAAGGGCTTACTCACATAAGAGGGCTGCCCCGTTGCCTCTATCTACAGGGCTGGAACCCGTGCCGGTCCAATACTGGTGTTCCTTTGTGGACTTCGAAAGGTTCGTCAGGAACCCGGGCGACCCGCACCTCCCCGCCTGGCGCCGCTTTAACAGGCTCGTCGGCGGCGACGGCTCTGTCGACATCTTCCACGAGAACTACATAGTCGAGAAGGCTAACTACGAGGCTATCTACTCGAACCTACTCGTCTTCGGTCTCACGAAAGCTACCGAGTACGTCCCCGCCGTCGATCGGCGCGAGGCCGCGAGGAGACATCTCATGCGCGGCGAAAACGAGACCGCCGTCCCCTCTCCTGAGTGAGGCAGGTTTAGGTTTCCCGCCCAGAGGTATAAACCATAGAAGTGACAAGCAGCCGTCCGGAAAGCGGGCGCGAAAGGAAGGAAGATTTATGGGCGAAAGGCGTAGGGGTAAGACCAGCAGAGATGACAAGAACGAGGGGGCCTTGGACAAGGCCAAAGGCCGCGTTAAGGAAGCCTCCGGTGCCCTAACCGGTGACAAAGACCAGAAGGCCGAGGGCCGCGCGGATCAGCGCAGCGGCACCATGAAGGAGAAGAAAGGTAAGATTAAGGACGTGTTCAAGTAAAGGTCTTCAGGGTTAGCTACTCCGGGGCCGGGTCATAGAACTTGGCCCTTTTTAGCGCCGATTGCTCGGATCTACGCGCTTCATAGAGGTGCGGAAGTCGTAGGTGGTTACCGACAAGCTCCCCAGCTTGTGCGGCGAGATCCTCTTCTCGAAATCGCGCAGGTTGATCGTGCGCCGCATGCACGCGAGCGCCGCTTCGCGGCACAGGGCTTCGAGGTCTGCTCCCGAATAGTCGCGCGTCAAGGCGGCGATCTGCTCTAGGTCGAGATCGGGCGCGGTAGGCATGCCCTCGGCGTGGATTTTCAGGATGTGCATACGCGCCTCGGCGTCGGGGAGGCCTATCTCGATCTCATGGTCAAAGCGGCCCGGTCGCCGTAGGGCAGGGTCGAGCGCCGAAGGGCGGTTGGTGGTGGCGATCACGCACACGCGCCCGAGCTCGTTCATCCCGTCCATCAGCGAGAGGAGTTGGGAAACGAGCGTCGCCTCGAAGCTCTCGCTCATCATGTCGCGCGAGGAGGCGAAGGAATCTATCTCGTCAAAGAGGATTATCGCGGGTGCCTTGGCGCGGGCCTCGGCGAAGATGTTCCTCAGGCGGGCCTCGCTCTGGCCCCAGTACTTGTTGAGTATCTCCGGCCCCGCAACTGCCACGAAGTGCGCCCCGCTTTCGTGCGCGACCGCGCGGGCGAGCAAGGTCTTGCCGGTCCCCGGCGGGCCGTGGAAGAGGATGCCCTTGTGCGGCCGGATCCCAAGCTTCTTGAAGATCTCCGGGTGGGTTATCGGCAGCTCGACGGCCTCGCGCACGAGGGCTATGGTATCGGGCATCCCGCCGACGTCCGAGTAGGAGGTCTCCGGCACGTTGCGCGAACCCGGCGCCGCCCCCGAAGCCGCCACGACCCCGGCGCCGCCACTCCTGACACTTTTGGCGAGGCGCTCGAAGAGACCCTCCTTCGGCTCGGGGGCAATGGCCTCTTCAGGCGCCGCTTCCCTGTTCTTCGCCACGGTCCAGCTCGCCAAAGACCCGCCACCCCTGTAGCGCCAGGCTTCGTCGCGGTTCGGGTCTATCTTCTCGGGGAGGCGGGCAAGGATCTCGGCCGTCCCGTCGAGGTCTAGGATGGGACACCGCGCGCAGGGGCCGAGGTCGGAGAGGACCCTCTCGGTCAACCCCTCCTTATCCACCTCGAAGACGCCGCTCTCGCCCATCTCGCCGAAGGTGTACCAGGAGTTCGGGGTCGGGTGGTCGTTATCGTAGACCCGGATCTGCTTGCATGGGAAGAGCTGCTTGCCCTCGAGCTTCTCGGGAGTGCACCACTCTCGCGCCGACGCACCCCGCCGCTGCTTGCGCAAGAAACACCCCAGGCCCCCGAAGAGCTCATCGCCGCTTAAAGACACGCCATCCGCCGCGTACTCGGCCCCCCGCTCGCCCTTGAGGAGCGTCCGCAGGTCGTCCAAGGAGCGCCACTCCTCCGGCAGCTTTAGCTCGACCGCGGCCTTCGCGGCCCCGTTCTCACCCTCGATCCGGTAAGATGGATGACGGGCCGCGACGGAGGCAGCACGCCCCAGGGTGCCCTCGGAGTTTAAGGGGAATCTCATCCTGACCCTCACGAAGAGCGATTCTACCACCGCGCGGGGTCCGAACAACGCGCACAAGGAGGACGGCGCATGACCGACAGAGAGAACCCGCCCGTCTCGACCGGCGGCGGCGACGACGGCACCACGACCCTCCTCGGCGCGGGACGAATACCTAAGAGCGACGTCCGCATCGTCGTCCTGGGCGACGTCGACGAAGCCAGCTCCTTCCTCGGCCTCGCCCGCACCGAGTCGAAGGGAGACATGGCCGAGCTGCTGGTCGGGCTCCAACGCCTCCTCTACCGGGTGATGGGTGACGTCGCCATGCCCGCCGAGGAGAACGCGGTCGGGAGGAAGGACCTCGAGTATCTGGACTCGATGCTTGAGGAATGGCACGGGCGAACGGAGATCCCCAAAGAGTTCGTCGTGCCCGGGGAGACGAAGCTCGGGGCGTTTCTGGACGTCGCCCGCTCGGTGGTGCGTCGCGCGGAGCGTAGCCTCGTCGCCGCCGGCTACGCCGAGGAGCACCCCGACGCGTCAAAGGCCATCAACCGCCTCTCCGACCTGCTCTTCGTCGTCGCCCGCAACGCCGACGGCAAGACCTCCCTCTCGAAGGAGTAGCCCGACCCTGAAATCCAGCCCCCGGCAGTGTTGGTCCTGACGCTCGTGATTCTGGGCTGGATCACCGGCTGTACGAGATCAGAAACCGAGACACCAGGGACGGGCGAGGAAACGATCACGCAGGAAGGGACGACCGCAGCTCTCCCGGAAGGCGCTGTCCCAACCTATGGATACACGTATGGTCAGCCTTCCGGTAACCGGTTAGCGGGGCGAAGGGGACTTCCCGACTAACGCCAGGTTGACGTGGTCTCGGCGGGCAGCCCGCCTGGCTCGTCGGGGTGCCAGCTGGAAAGGACATCGCCTGGGTCGTGGACCACGCCGACGGCCAGGTCGAAACTTTAGACTCGACGATGCCTACAAGGAGGCGGAACGCTAGCCCGTCATCCCCGAGGTGGTCTCCTCCGTCATGCCCCCGTCGTGGAGGCCGACGAGGAGGGCCTTGAGCTGCTCGTCCCGCGGACCGGCGAGACCTCGCGGAGACGAGCCACCGGTGCCGATCGGCGGGGGGCTGCTCACCGTCGCAGATGACGGCCGGCTCCTGGAAGAACCCGGAGTAGAGCTGCCAATCGGCACTCTCGGACGCTCGTCCCATGCTAAGCAGGGACGGGAAAGCAGCCGTGCTCTCAGGGCCCACCGAACGCTACGTCCGCAGCGTACTTGGCGACGGTTTAGAAGGCCGAGAGCGTAAGTGTGCTGAATCCCGGGGAAGACATGGTCGAGAGCTTCCGGGCGGAGTCTGGCAGGTTGTTCGAAGTGCTCGCACCGCTGTGATTCGAGCCACTGAGTAGAGGAGCTGTTGGCCGTTACCGAGAGCGCCGCGGGCGAGGGGACGAGGATCTCGGTCTACCGTCCAGCGGGCGGCTCGCCGCGGCTGGTACCTTTATCGGGGAGGGGATGAGGTGGCAGCACCTCCTGGCCGTGGGTCCATTCGATCAAGGCGGGGAGGTCGAGCTCGCGACGCTCCGCATGCACCACGCCGGCGGTAAGATCGAGTTCTACAGGCCGGACTTTGAGACCGGCGAGCTGGAGATCGCGGCGTCCGTCTCCGGTTACACCACGCACCGCATCTACAGCCGCAACCTAGACATGGCTCGCGCGGGGACCTCGACGGCGACGGCGCTTTCGAGCTATCGGTGCCGGACGAGTCGTACACAGAACTAGGCGCGATCCGGCGCACGGAAAGAGGGGCCGAGGTCGCCTGGGAACTCCCGGTGAACGGGACGCTCGCCGCCAACCTCGGCGACAGGCTCGGAAAGACACGCCACCATCGACGCCGGACGGACCGACGAGGAGTTGAGGATTTGGCCCTAAAGTACGTCCGGCAAAACGGCCCGCATCGGGGGTATGATGGGTGCGGCCGGGGACCATAGAGCAAGGAGGTTTCGCGTGGCGGTGGAGTTCGGCGTTTTCGTTCCGCAAGGTTGGCGGATGGACCTGGTCGAGATAGAGGATCCCGTCGAGCAATACGAGGCAATGACCCGGGTGGCTAAGGTCGCCGAAGAGAGCGGCGGGTACGACTCGATCTGGGTCTACGACCACTTTCACACCGTCCCTACACCCGAGAAGGAGACGACCTTCGAGTGTTGGACGATCAGCGCGGGGCTCAGCCGCGACACCGAACGGATCAACATCGGTCAGATGGTCACCTGCAACGGCTACCGCAACCCAGCGCTTTTGGCGAAGGTCGCCTCGACGGTGGACGTGATGAGCAACGGGCGCCTGCTGTTCGGCCTAGGCGCCGGCTGGTACGAACACGAGTGGCGCGCCTACGGGTACGGCTTCCCCGAGGTTCCCGGGAGGATGCGCGCCTTCAAAGAGGCCTGCGAGATCGTACACAGGATGTGGACCGAGGACGAGCCCGTCTTCGAGGGCGAGTTCTACCAGATAGACAAGCCGATAAACGAACCCAAAGGGGTGCAAAAGCCTCACCCATCGTTCTGGATCGGGGGCAGCGGCGAGAAGGTTACGTTGAGGCTCGTCGCGCGGTGGGCCGACGCCTGCAACGTCGTAGGCGATGCGGAGAAGCTAAAGCACAAGTTCGGCGTGCTGCGCGGGCACTGCGAGGACTTGGGGCGCGACTACGCGGAGATCACACGCTCCACCTCCGTCAACATCTACCTCCTCGAAGAAGGCGAAGACCCCGCACAGGCCACGGCCCTCGCCCGGGGCGGCACGAGCTACGACGAATACTCCAGGCGGTTCGTGGTCGGCACGGCCGACGAGGTCTCCGAGAGGCTGCAGCCGATGATCGAGACCGGGGTCAACTACTTCCAGGTCTACCTGCCCCGCGTTGCCTACGAGCCCGAGATGGTGGAGCGTTTCGCCAGGGAGGTGATACCCAACTTCTCCTGACGCGGGCGATCTCCCAAAAGAGGGATGGATAGTTTAAACTGCCCCGGGATGAATGAGGAAGCGTACTTGGACAGCAGCAGGCCACCCTCGGTAAAAGTAGAGAAGCCCTGGGGCCGCTTCGAGCAGTATACTCACAACGTCCCCTCCACCGTCAAGATCATAACCGTCGTACCCGGCGGCGTCCTCTCCAGCCAGTACCACCACAAGCGCGACGAGCTTTGGGTCATCCTCGACGCCGGGGCCAAGGTGGAGCTTGGCGAGGAGGTCCTCTACCCCTCCCCCGGGGAGAAGCTCTACATACCCAGGGAGACGGTGCACAGGCTCTCGTGCGTGGGGGAGCGAGAGGTGAGGATCTTGGAGGTCTCACTAGGGCACTTCGACGAGGAGGACATCGTCCGCCTCGAAGACCTCTACGGCCGCGTAGGACCGTGAAGCTCACGGGCAGCGCCGCCGCCCCGGGCCTGATAGTAGGGCCCACTTTCGTGCACACGCCACAGGAGCACGCTCCCGCGAGGAACGCATCTCCGAGTTCGAGATGGACGACGAGCTCGTACTCTTCGAGGGCACCGTCAATCGCCTCATCGAGAGGCTTACGTAAGACAACGATCAGCTGTGGGCAGGGGGCCGTCTCGATCACGGCCCGCACGCAAGGCATCCCCGGAATCAAGAAACTCGTAGGTGAACTTTAGGCCTGAGAACGAAGCGAACGGTGGGGCATCCGGAGGGCCACCCGATGGGCCGCCCGACGAGGGGCTCCCGAAGGTGCCGGAGGAAAGAGAGGAGCGCGGTCGGTTCGTCAGTCGTCTTGGTCCGGTGCCCTTCGTCTTCGGCCTTTTGCTGCTCGCGCTCGTGGTCGGGGTGTTCCTCTTGTGGCGCTCGTACGGGGATCGGGTCGGCGGCAATAGCGTCTTCGAGGACTCGGTCGAGTCGGGGGCGGAGCCTGTGGTGCACCTTACGAACGGGCCAGGATGGGTGAGAGTCGAGGGCGTCGGGGGGCTTGAGAACGTGGAGATAACGGCGGAGCGGTACGCCCGCGGTTCCAACCCCACCGCCGCCAAGGAGAACGCCGACCGCGTCCCGGTGGACGTTACCAACGACGGTTCGATCGTGGAGATTTCCTCCGAAGGCGGCCGCGGAACCGGCGCCGACTACGACGTCATGGTCCCGCCCGGGAGCGTCGTCGAGATCGAATCCTCAGCAGGGGACGTCGAGGTCTCGGGCCTGGACGGGGAGGTCAGGGTCCGCGCGGAGAGCGGCGACATCTCCGTGAACGACGTCCGAGGCCCCGTCACGGTCGAGGCGCCGCAGGGGGACGTGGCGCTCGAAGGGGTGAGCACCGAGACCGGCAACGCCGAGATTACGGTCGATGCCGGCGATGTGGAGCTCGAAGACCTCGTCGTCGGCATCCTGGAGACTCGCGTCGAGACAGGCGACGTAACCCTTTCGGGGCGTTTCTCCGGCGGTGGCTGGGTGATAGTGGAGACGGGCAGCATATACGCCCGGCTCCCGTCCGAAGACACCAGGGAACTTACTCTGGAGACCCGCGTGGGCGAGGTCGTTCGCAACGATGAGCAGGGATCGGGGTAGCGTCGGATGTTGCGCCGAGACGAACCTTCGGGTCACCACTCGTCGGAAGGTTTTAGGTACGTGTTGTGCGAGGTCTGGCTCTCGCCGAGGAAGTTCTTCGGGAGGCTCGATCCGGACGGTGGCCCGGTGAGACCGGCGCTCTTCGCCGCCAGCATTTTGTACCTGAACCTCCTCCTAGGGGAGCTCTTGCGGTTCCTTTGGCGCCTCGAATTCAACTACGGCCTCTTGTACGCGGCGCTCCTGGGGCTCGTCGCGTCGCTCGTTTTGGCGCCCCTGCTCGTCGCGGGGCTCTCGGCGCTCGTCCTCACGATCCTCGACGGCGCCCCATCGAGGCGCAAGTTCGGCCCTGTGTTCCGGGCCTTGGGCTACGCGACGGCGATAGGGTTCGTGCTCTGGATTCCCTTCGCCCCCTTCGTGGCGATCCCCTACGGCCTCTACATCGCCACCATCGCCGTCAAAGAGATGCTGTTTATAAGCTGGAGGCGCGCGGCGGCCTCCACGCTCGCCCCCTTGGGAGCCGCGATCCTGATCCTGCTGCTCCTCGCTGGCCCTGAGGCCTACGATCTGCTCGTCAACCCGCCGGGGGAATGAAGCGGTTAGCACTCGGGTGTCAGGGTTTTGCTGACGGCTATTCCGATAGGGATTCTAGTGCCAGTGCTACGAGGAGCGCCGACCCCTGCGAGAGTATCTCCTCGTCGAAGGAGAACTGCGAGGTGTGCAGTCCCGAGACGTTCCCGATGCCGAGCCAGATGAAGGCGCCCGGCACCTTCTCCAAGAAGAACGCGAAGTCTTCGGCGCCCATCGAGGGGTTGGCGAGCTCTACGGCGCGTTCCTCACCGAATAGGTCGCTGGCTACGCCCAAAGCGAGCCCGGTGGCACCAGCGTCGTTGCGGGTCACGGGATAGGAGAAACGGTAGCCGAGCTCGGCGTCGCCGCGCATGGCCTTGGCCACGCCGCGGGCTAGCTCCTTTATGCGCTCCGGCATCCTTTCGCGCAGGTCGTTATCTAGGGTGCGGACCGTTCCGCCGAGGCGTGCCGTCTCGGGGATGATGTTGAAGGCGGCTCCGGCCCCGATCTCCCCGACCGTCAGCACCGCGGGCTCGACCGGGTTCACCTCCCTCGAAACAATGGTCTGCAGGGCCGTCACGACCTGGGCGGCGATGGCGACGGCGTCGGCGGTCTGGTGCGGCATGGCTCCGTGGCCGCCCGTGCCCTTGATCGTTAGCTCGAAGGCGTCGGAGGCGGCCATTATGGGTCCGGCCTTCGTTGCCGCCGTCCCGAGCGGCAACCCCGGCCACAGGTGCAGCGCGAAGATCGAACGTAAGTCGTCGGTGACCCCCTCCTCGACCATCGCCCGACCCCCAGCATAACCCTCCTCGGCGGGCTGGAAGACGAACTTGACGGTGCCGCTCAGACGTTCGCGCAGGCGTTCTTGAGATAGCGCGCGGGCGGAGCCGACGAGCATGCTAGTGTGGCCGTCATGGCCGCAGGCGTGCATCTTGCCGTCCGTCTCCGAAGCGAACGGTAAACCTGTCTCCTCGTGTATCGGCAGCGCGTCCATATCGGCCCTCAAGGCCACCGTCGGACCGTCGCCCTCGCCCTTTAAGGTGGCCACGACACCGTTCTCGGCAACGCCGGTCTCTATCTCCAGCGGCAACCCTTCGAGGGCAGCGAGCACCTTCTCGGCTGTCTTCTTCGTGTCGAAGCCGAGCTCGGGTTCTCTGTGAATGTCGCGCCTGAGGGCGATTATGTCCTCTCCGAAGCTCTCCCGAACCTCCTCCTCGAGGCCTTCGAACCGCTGGGCTACGCTCACGGCGCCTCCTCTCTCCGTTGTTATGGATCGCTGCTAACCTGGTATCCTATTCTAGCGGGTGACTAGCGGGTGACACCCCCGACACTCGCCACGAGAAGAGTTTTTCTGCAGCCTAGAGAATCCGCTGCCGCCTGGCTCCTTCGTCACGCCTCCTCACCACTCGTCGCCAGCCCGTGGAAACGCTCGAACTCCGCTTCGAAGCGCTCCCAGAGGTCGTCCTCCGTCACCTAAAGGCCCACCGCGTCGCACACGAGCACACTGAGCCGCTCGTAGAGGTCCTCTACCTGCCGCTTGCGCACAGCCTCCCCGGTATTCGCCACGACCACGGTCCCGGCCCCAGGTCTGCTCTCGATCAAACCCATCTGCTGCAGCTCGCCGTATACCTTGACGACCGTGTTGGGAGCAACCGTTAACTCCCTCGCCAACGCCCGCACCATCGGCAGCCTCTCCCCTCGCCCGCAACGTCCCCACCTCCAACGCGTGCCTCACCCCCTCCACGAGCTGCACTAGATCGGCACCCGCTCCGTTAATACACGTTTAGCCACAGGGTCACGCCTTACCCCCTCATACCGATCGTTATATTTTTGTGCGGCGTCATAACAAACTTGTCGCACGGCAGGTGAGCGGTCACGGGATTTTGATCTTAGAGTGCCCAGACCCGGCCTGGCGTCTCCTTGGGGAGGGAGCTCAGGACTACGTTGTTCACGCCGCTTCGCCAGAGTTCGCGCGCGACGGTAGCGGCGTCGGACATGCTACGGCCGGGCTCGACGTCGGCCAGCAGTGCTGCCCGGCGGGTGTTATAGGGGACGGTTCGGAGCCCGGCGAGGAGCGCCCGGGCGAAGGCTTCGGCGTCGATGGTGTGTCCCTGGCCCGTGCCGGTGATCTCCGAGAAGACTTCCGGGCGGTGGACGTGTTCATCGTCCACAGGCTCACCCAGGGCCCGGACGCCGCCCACGGCGACCACGAGCGTAGCTCCCTCGGGTAAGAGGGGCTCGTGCGCCGCTGTTCCTTTCAGTGGTCGGCGGCGGGACCCGTCGGCCTCCACGAGCGTCACCCCATCCTCCGGGGCCAGAACCGCCACCCACGAGGGCTCGACGCCACCAAGCCGTTTCTTCGAGAAGATGGTGCTCCCGACGACGGCGGCTCCTTCGCCGGCGAGGACCCCCGCGGCCTTCGAGCGCAGCCCATCGCCATCTTTGGAGGTCAGGATGGTGCCTACTCGTTGTGCCTCCCTCACGAGCATCTTCGTGGTCGGGGCGACGAGGACCTTGACACCCTCCTCCCTAAGCTCGCGAGCCGCCTGGAGGATCGCGCTAGACTTCCCGCCGGCCCCCACGAAAGCGACGATGTCGCCCGTCACTATGCCCAAAGCCTCGTAGAGTTTCAGCTCTCCTCCTTGCCTCCGGCCAAGCCGCCCACGTGCCCCTTCTCGAACGCAGAAGATCACTAGGCACTGGCGCCTAGCGATATAGCAAGAAATATTATACTATAAGTGCCTTATGATATGTTGAACCAGAAGATTGCCGGCGTGGAGGAGGGGGTATGATGTCGGATCTTACGGTTCTGAGGTTCGAGAGAGGAAGGGGTGCTAGGTGACAGAGCAGCAGGAACGGGTGGAGAGGTTCTCCAGGGAGCTGAGGGAGGGTCCCCCGCCCTCCGACAGGAGCATCAAGGAGGTACTGGATGCACTAAGGCCGCAGTTGCAGGAATTGGTCAACAAGCAGGTCGAGTTGGCCCGCACGGAGCTCGCACCCGTCGGCAAACAGGCTGGCATCGCTGGCGGCCTTTTGGTGACAGGGGCAGTGTTTCTGCTCTTGTTCTTGGTCTTCTTCCTCCTGGCCGGGATGTACCTCATGAACGAGGTTTTTGGCTTTCCGCTGTGGGTTTCGGCGGGCATCGACTCTGTTATACTGCTCCTGATCGGGGGAGGCCTCGCCGGGGTGGGCGCAGGCAGGTTGCGGGGGCTGGATCCCAAGCCTCGCCGGACGATGGCCGCTCTCCAGCAGAATATAGACTGGTTGAAGGGGCAGCTTAGGTCGTGAGCCAGACACCAGAGCGCATAGAGCGGGAGATGTTCGAGATCCGAAGCCGCATGTCCACGGACGTGACCGACCTCCGCAAGCACGTCGAGCCCCAGTTCGTAGCCGAGAAGGTCAAGCGGACGGTGAGGCAGCGCATCGGAGAGACGCAGGATGTAGTCGAAGAGCTCGCCCGTCTCAGCGTCGAAGTCCTCGCCTTACCAAGCCTTCATCTGGCTGGTGATGTACTCAAGGACACGGTGGCCCGCGTCAGGGCTAGCCTCAGGGCTAGCCTCAGGGCCACACGACAGGAGTTCGTGGACTCGGCCAGGCGCCAGGTCTCTCTGGCCCGTGAGGCCGGCGAGAAGAGAGATCCCACCCCCTTCACCGACGCCGTGAGGAGCGACCCGCGTCCCCTGGCCCTCCTGGCCATACTACTCGCCATCACCCTATTTACGGCCCGTAAGACGATCGGCAACCGGGGCGACCGAGACTAAGACGGCCCGACCCGTTCACGTCCACTTCCAACCTGTCGGCGGCGCCGCCGGCGACATGACCCTGGGCGCTTTGGTCGCGGCAGGGGCCTCACTCGCGGAGGTATCTCGCACGCTCGAAGCCTTGGGCATGCCGTTCGAGACACGGACTGAAACCGTCGAGGTCGGCGGCGTGCGGGCGCTCCGCATAACTGTGGAGCACTCCGAGCAGCACGTCCACCGCACCTTCGCCGACATCCGACGGCTCGTGGAGGAAGCCGATCTTCCGGAGCAGGCAGCGAGGAGGGCCTTAGCGGCCTTCGGTATTCTGGCAGCAGCCGAGGGCGCCGTGCACGGCCGCGCGCCGAAGGACGTCACCTTCCACGAGGTCGGGGCGGTGGACTCGATCGTGGACGTCGTGGGGAGCTGTGTCGCCCTCGAGCTTCTCGGGGCAGAGAGCGTGAGCTGCGGTCCCCTGCCGCTGGGTACGGACGTCGTTCCTTCGGACCACGGTCCCCTCCCCATCCCCGCACCGGCCACGCTAGAGGTCCTCAGAGGTTCTCGGGTGCGTTGGACCGAAGAGACCACGGAGACAACGACCCCGACCGGCGCCGCCCTCATGGCGAGCCTGACAGGCCGAAGGTTCGCCGAAGCCGCGCCCCTGATGGTATTGTGCGGAGTAGGCTACGGGGCCGGGAGGGCCACGCTGCGTCACGCCCCAAACGTCTTGAGGGCCGTGGTGGGCCAGCTCGAGGGCGCCGTCGGAGACGTGGAGCTCTTGGAGGCAAATGTGGACGACGCGCCGGGCGAGATCCTCGGGGCGGCGGTAGAGAGGCTCCTCGAAGCCGGGGCGCTCGACTCCTGGCTCGAGCCCATCGTTATGAAAAAAGGTCGCGGCGCCTACAAAGTCTGCGCCCTAGCCCGGGGCCTCGACCGCGAAAAGCTCGTCCGGCTGCTCATGCGGGAGACCGGGACTTTGGGCGTCCGCCACCTTCGGGTAGGGCGCACGATCGCTGAGCGCCGCACGGTAGAGGTCGAGCTACCGTACGGCACATGCAAAACGAAGGTCGGGAGCCTCGACGGGGAAGACTTCGTAGTCGCGCCAGAGTACGCCGACGCAGCTCTGCTCGCCCAAAAGACCGGTCTTCCCCTGCCACGGATCTACTCGGACGCCCGCGCCGCCCTCAGGGAGGGTCTGGGGAAAGACTGAGCTAACCCGAGACCAAAAAGGAGGGCCGGGGGTACGCCCCCGGCCCTCACGCTAGCGCTTAGCTCTCCACTAGATGACGGTGACCTTCTCCGCCTGCATGCCCTTCTTGCCGCGGGTCGCCTCGTAGGAGACCCTGGTGCCCTCTTCGAGGGACTTGAAGCCGGTGCCATCTATCCCCGTGTAGTGCACGAAGAGGTCCTCACCGCCCTCGTCAGGGGCGATAAAGCCGTAGCCCTTCTCGTCGTTGAACCACTTGACCGTTCCTTGGGGCATGTACCAAGCCCACCTTTCTCTTCTCCGGGCCGTATCAACGAAAACGCCACCCTAGTACAACGGGCGGCGCTTCATCGATCACGACCCACCTTCGACTGCGCCTGCAGTATACATTAATGGCGACGGCAAGTCATTCTGATGGTAGAACGCCCCAAACGCGGGACGGGCGTCTTGGTCTTCGCCGGTTCGGGTTGTGCTAGAGGTTCTCCGGGAAGCCGGAATCCAAGATCTCGGCGCAGCCATTGTATACGGCGACGGCTCCTGCCTCTTTAAGCTCCTCCTCGCTAAAGGCCCCGCCGGAGAGTACAGCGACCGTCCGGATGCCGACCTCGTTGGCCGACTCGACGTCCCAGATGGCATCGCCGACGGCGACGATCTCCTCCGGCGAGGAACCGGCCCTCTCGAGGGCTAGCTCGAAGATATCGGGAGCAGGCTTGGAGTTCTCTACCTCGCTCGAGCTGACGATACCGGTAAGCTTGCCCTCTGTCTCGAGCTGGTCGAGGTACTGCTCGAGCTCATCGGGCTTGGCGCTGGTGACCAACCACACTTCGTAACCCCGTTCGGCCAGCGAAGCTATCAGCTCCTTTGCGCCGGTGAGCGGATAGCCGTGCTCCTGCATGCCCATGAAGATCTCGTGGTGCCGCTCGTCGGCCTTTTCGGCGTCCTCCTCGTCCTCTATGAATTCCCTAGCGAGCAGGCCGGCTCCTTTGCCGATCTGTTTGTGGATCTGCGCTCGCGGAACCTGCCGCCCGACCTCATCTAACGCCCGTGCCCACGCCTCGGTATGCAGGTAGTTGGTGTCCATCAACGTTCCGTCCACGTCCAACACGACGACTCTTGCCACCGCAAACCTCCTCGTCTGCTATTTGCCCATGCCTTAAAATAGCCACATGGAGAACCGAACACCGATAAACGACCTAGTCCGAAACTCCCGCGTTGAAAAAAGCGAGGCCGATTATACCCGCTTCCTCGGCGAGTACGAGGCCCTTAAAGGAGGGGCGGCTCTTGTGGACCGCTCTGACAGGTGCGTGCTCCGGCTTGCCGGCAGGGACCCTGTGGAGATGCTTAACGCCATCCTCACGAACGAGATGCCTAAAGATACTAACCTTGGTGTCTACGCGGCGCTCTTGAACCCGAAGGGGCGTATCCAGACCGACCTGCGCGTCCTGAAGAGCGGCACGGATATCCTTATCGACACCGAGCCCGAAGGCGCCGGGGCGGCCCGAGAGATCCTGGACCGCTACGCACCCTTCTCCCGCGTCGAGATCGAGGACCTCTCGGAGGACTGGGGCATCCTCGGTCTTTACGGTCCACGGGCCAAGGATCTGGTCGGGGCTCTCGAGCTCGCCGAGCACGAGACCGCTAACCTAGAGTTCGGCGGCGCGAGGTTGCTCGCCGCCGGCGTCGCGATCCCCGTGCCTGGCTTCGACCTCTTGGGTTCGACGGACGCTTTGCGCGCCGCGAAGGAACACCACGCCCGAAAGGGGGTGAAACACGCAAGCCCAGAGGCCTACGAGACCGCCCGCGTGGAGGCAGGCGTTCCTCGCTTTGGCGCGGACATTACCTCCGAGAACTTCCCCGCCGAGGCCAGCATCCTCGATAGGGCTGTGAGCTTTTCCAAAGGCTGCTACCCCGGCCAGGAGACCGTGGCGAGGATGCTCTACCGTGGACACCCCAACCGCACCCTCCACCGCCTAGCCATCGAAGGGCCTCTCAGCCCAACGAACACGATCATCGTCCAGAACGAGAAGCAGGTCGGCAGGATCACCAGCATCGCGCCTCTGCAGGTGAGCGGGAAGACTCTGGCCCTCGGCTACCTCTCCCGCAACGCCGACCCCGAAGGCCCGCTCCGGGCTGGAGAAGCCGCGGTCTTGCCGGAGCTCGCGTGAAGAAACCGGGAGACTGCGAGAGCCTCGAAGACGTCCGTGGCGCGATAGACGCCCTCGACCGCGAGATCGTCGCGCCCCTTGGCGCACGCTCCCGCTACGTCGAGGCCGCGGCCCGCTTCAAGACGAGCGAGGGAAACGTCCACGCACCCGAACGCCAGAGGGCGATGCTCGAAGAGCGACGCCGGTGGGCCAAAGAGGAAGGCTTGAGCCCCGAGGTGATCGAGGACCTCTACAAAACCTCATCGCCTACTTCGTAAACAGAGAGTTCAGGGACTAGAGCTCCGCCCCGGAGACTGGCTGATCCGCGCGCTTATCGAGAACGAGTCTCAACAAACCGTGCCAAAAGGATCGTAGCGGTGTTACAAGCGAACCTTTGCGAGCGCGCCTTGAAAACGGCTCGCAAATAATCACTCTTACGTAGCGTCTCACTAGCAAAACCGCATGAATAAGCCAACTTCGGGCAGCTTCAAGAAGAGTTTCTGGTTTTGATTTTCCGGTTCCAGGGGAGGGTTTGTGTTATCATGGGGTGGAGTTAACAGTAGCAAAGTTTAGCAAAGTGACGTCAGGGGTTCGATGCTAAAGATAGAGAACTTACACGCGGAGATCGGCGGCAACGAGATCATCAAGGGCTTGAGCCTCGAGGTCGGCAGGGGCGAGATACACGCGATCATGGGGCCCAACGGCTCCGGCAAGAGCACGCTCTCGAACGTCCTCATGGGCCACCCGCGTTACGAGGTCACGGAGGGCAGCGTTACCTTTGAGGGACAGGACGTCCTGGAGCTAGAGCCCGACGAGCGGGCCAAGCTCGGCATGTTCCTCGCTTTTCAGTACCCGAGCGAGGTGCCCGGTGTCAGCGTGGCCAACTTCATGCGTACCGCCGTCAACTCCGTGCGGGAGGAGGAGCTGCCTCCGATGGAGATGTACAAGCTACTGCAGGAGAAGATGCGCGTCATGCGGATGGACCCCAAGTTCGCCGAGAGGTATCTGAACGAGGGCTTCTCTGGTGGCGAGAAGAAGCGAAACGAGATCCTGCAGATGCTCATGTTGGAGCCCAAGCTCGCGATCATGGACGAGACCGACTCGGGACTGGACATAGACGCCTTGCAGGTCGTCGCCAGGGGCGTCAACGAGATGCGCGGGCCGGAATTCTCTGCGGTCCTGATCACGCACTACCAGCGAATCTTGCGTTATATTGAGCCAGATCGCGTCCACGTCATGCTCGACGGGCAGCTCGTGACCTCGGGCGGCAAGGAGCTTGCCGAGGAGCTCGAGGACAAGGGCTACGACTGGGTGCGGCAGGAGTTCGGCTCCGTCGCCTAAGGGAAATTAAGGAGGAAGAGAATGCCCGAAGACAAGACGATCCAAGAGCTTGGGCTCGAAGAGTACAAGTACGGCTTCAGGGACCCGGAGGAGTACTTCTTCAAGACCCCGAGGAAGGGAATAGACCCGGAGATCGTCGCCATGATCTCCAAGCACAAGAACGAACCCGAGTGGATGCTCGAGTTCCGGTTGAACGCGCTTGAGTCGTTTCTGGAGAAGCCGACCCCGCAGTGGGGCGGCGACCTGAACGAGCTAAACTACGACGACATCTACTACTACATCCGGCCGATGGAGAACCAGGGCCGCTCCTGGGAAGACGTGCCGGACGACATCAAGAACACCTTCGACAAGCTGGGCATCCCTCAGGCCGAGCGCGACATCCTCGCGGGGGTAGGCGCCCAGTACGAATCCGAGGTTGTCTACCACTCCCTGAAAGAAGAGTGGGAGAAGGCAGGTGTCGTCTTCCTCGATATGGACGGTGGTCTTAGGGAGCACGAAGATCTCGTGCGCGAGCACTTCGGCACCATTATCCCGCCGGACGACAACAAGTTCGCCGCTCTGAACAGCGCTGTGTGGTCGGGCGGATCGTTCGTGTACGTGCCGCCGGGGGTTCACATCGACATCCCGCTGCAGGCGTACTTCCGCATCAACGCGGAGAACATGGGACAGTTCGAGCGGACGCTCATCATCGCCGATGAGGGCTCGTATGTGCACTACATCGAGGGCTGCACGGCCCCGACTTACACCACGAACTCGCTGCACTCGGCGGTCGTCGAGCTCATCGCCAAGCCGAACGCCCGTATCCGCTACTCGACCATCCAGAACTGGTCACACAACACCTACAACCTGGTGACCAAGCGAGCCGTGGCCCACGAGAACGCTACCGTCGAGTGGGTGGACGGAAATCTCGGGAGCAAGCTTACGATGAAGTACCCGGCGGTATACCTAGTGGGCGAGGGTGCTCGAGGTGAGGTCCTCTCGGTCGCCTACGCCGGCTACGGGCAGCACCAGGACGCGGGCGGCAAGATCGTGCACGCCGCGCCGAACACCTCCTCGCTCATCACCTCCAAGTCCATCTCCAAGGGGACCGGGCGCTCGACGTACCGCGGCCTCCTGAAGGTGCACGAGGGCGCGGAGAGCGCCAGGAGCCGGGTCGAGTGCGACGCCTTGCTCCTGGACGAGAACGCGCGGACGGACACCTATCCGTACATCGAGATCGAGGAGAAGAAGGTCTCGACCGAGCACGAGGCTACCGTTTCGAAGGTCGGGGAGGACCAACTCTTCTACCTCATGAGCCGCGGGCTCTCCGAGGAAGAGGCGATGGCGATGGTCGTCAACGGCTTCATCGAGCCTATCGCCAAGGAGCTTCCGCTGGAGTACGCCATCGAGCTGAACCGCCTGATCCAGCTCGAGATGGAGGGCTCGGTCGGCTAGGTTCCGAAGCTTGTAGTTCGGCAAAGCTGGTTTGGTGGGGCGGGCTCTTCTAGGGGTCCGCCCCCGTTTTTGAGCGACGAGAGAGGCTAGAGATATGCAGAAGAAAGGCGTCCCGGAGGTACTAAAGAGCAAAGGTATAAGCGCCGAGGTCGTGGAGACCCTGTCCAGGTTCAAGAACGAACCCGCCTGGCTCACGGAGAAGCGACTAGAAGCGTGGCGCGCCTTCGAACAGATGCCGATGCCGACGTTACGAGACGAGGCCTGGCGCTACACGGACATCTCGGACGTGAAGATCGAAGACTTCGCCCCCTACTCCCCGAGCCCGGACGTGGCCGACGAAGGGGATCTCCCGGAGGACGTCCAGAAGTTAATAAAGGAGGGCGAGGAGAACTCCGCCCTCGTCGTCCATCACAACTCCGAGTTGACCTACTCCAGGATGGACGAGGAGCTGGAGGCCAAGGGCGTCGTCTTCACCGACCTGCACACCGCCCTCGCCGAACACGAGGAGCTCGTCAAGGAGAAACTCTTCGGGCTCGTCCCGGCGGGCTACGACAAGTTCGCGGCCCTGAGCGCTGCGGCGTTCTCTGGCGGGTCGTTCTTGTACGTGCCGCGCGGGGTGGACGTCGAGATGCCCGTGCAGAGCTACCACTGGCTCGACGTGCTCGGCTCGATCATGCCGCGTACGCTCGTCGTCGTCGAGGAGGGCGCGAGCGTTACGTACATAGACGAGTACGCCTCTGCGGACGGCGAAGAGCCCACGTTCTCTAACGGGGCGGTGGAACTCTACTCGGGGCAGGGCGCCTCTTTACGCTACATCTCACTGCAGAACTGGGAGCGAAACGTGTTGCACTTCAACACCATCCGCTCCTCCACCGAGAAGGACGCCACGATCAGGAGCCTCGTCGTCTCTTTGGGCTCCCAGCTCTCGCGCACCAACGTCGAGGCGGGCCTCGTCGCAACGGGCAGCGACTCGGAGATGCTCGGGCTATACTTCGCCGATTCCAGCCAGGTCCTCGACCACCACACCTTGCAGGACCATATCTCTCCCAACGCCCACTCGGACCTTCTTTACAAGGGCGCTTTAAGGGATGAGTCGCTCACGGTATTTTCCGGGCTGATCCGGGTCGAGCCCGGGGCGCAGAAGACCGACGCCTACCAGACTAACAGGAACATTATCCTCGGGACCGACGAGGCGTTCGCCGTGAGCTTGCCGAACCTGGAGATCATGGCCGACGACGTGAAGTGCTCCCACGGCTCGACGACGGGGCAGGTGGACGAGACGGAGCTCTTCTACCTGATGAGCCGCGGCATACCACGTCGGGAGGCCGAGAAGCTCGTCGTGTTCGGTTTCTTCGGCGAGGTCACGAGCCGCATCCCTCTGCGGGGCCTGAAAGAGAAGTTAGACCGGGCGATGGAGGGCAAGATTGGGCTCGGCTTCGAGGAGCGGGTGGCCTAGGCAAGGCATGGCCGAGTTCCACAAGATAGCCGCAGCGGACGAGGTCGCTCCCGGCGAGGTAAAGCAGTACCAGGTAGAGGACCGTCCCGTGGCCCTCTGCAACGTGGACGGCGAGTTCCACGCCTTCGAGGATATCTGCACCCACCAGTTCGCGTACCTCAGCGAAGGCGAGTTCGCCGGCAAAGAGCTCAAGTGCCCGCTGCACGGGGCGAAGTTCGACGTCACCACCGGCAAAGCTCTTAGTCTCCCGGCCGTCAAACCCGTCCCGAAGCACGAGATAAAAGTCGAGCACGGGCACGTGTACGTGGCGCTCAACCCTAAGCGAGTGAAGGTGGCGGGCAGGGGACGCCGCAGGAGGTAGAAAGCCGTGTACGACGTAGAGAAGGTCCGAAAAGACTTCCCCATCCTGGAGCGTAGGGTCAGTGAGAAGAGGCTCGTTTACCTAGACAACGCCGCGACCTCACAGAAGCCGCGGCGGGTGCTCGACGCCCTCAGCGAGTACTACGAAGTGCACAACGCCAACATCCACCGGGCCGTGCACCGTCTCGCAGAGGAGGCGACGGCAGCCTACGAGGAGGCGCGGGAAAAGGTTGCCTCCTTCCTCGGTGCGCCAGACGTCAGGAGCCTCGTCTTCACCCGGGGTACGACCGAGTCCACAAACCTCGTGGCCTACGCTTGGGGTCGGAAGAATTTGCGCGAGGGGGACGAGGTGGTACTCACCGAAACCGAGCATCACTCGAACCTCGTCCCCTGGCAACTCGCCGCCCGGGCCACCGGAGCGAAGCTGCGCTTCATCCCGATACTGGAAGACGGGACGCTGGACATGGAGGAGGCGGAACGCCTCATCGGGTCCAGGACGAAGCTCGTCGCCTGTATACATGCCTCGAACGTTTTGGGGACCATCAATCCGATCGAGGAACTGGCGGAGCTGGCGCACGGTGTCGGGGCGCTGATGCTGGTGGACGGGGCGCAGAGCGCGCCGCACATGCCGGTCGACGTAGGAGCTTCGGGCTGCGACTTCTTCGCGTGCAGCGGGCACAAGATGCTCGGGCCGACAGGTGTTGGGGTGCTGTGGGGCAAGCCGGAGGTACTGGAGGAGATGGACCCGTTCCTGAGTGGAGGGGAGATGATCCGGGAGGTCCACCTCGACCACGCAACCTGGAACGATCTTCCCTATAAGTTCGAGGCCGGCACCATGAACATAGCGCAAGCCATTGGTCTCGGAGCCGCGATCGACTACTTAAACTATGTCGGCATGGAGAACATCCGAGAGCATGAGCGGCGGCTGGGGGAGTACGCCTACGAGAAGATCCGGGAGGTGGAGGGCGGGACGGTCTACGGTCCAGAGAAGGGACGCACCGGTCTCGTATCCTTCTCCCTGCCGGACGTGCACCCGCACGACCTCTCCCAGATCCTAGATGAGGCAGGAATAGCGATAAGGAGCGGCAACCATTGCGCCCAGCCCCTGATGCGGCGGCTCGGAGTGGCTGCCACATCGCGGGCGAGCCTCTACCTGTACAACACCGAGGAAGAGGTGGACGCGCTGGTTGGGGCTCTCGAGCACGCCCGCGAGTTCTTTGGAGCGTGCTCCCCATGATGCGCGAGCTCTACACACAAATCATCATGGACCACTACCGGAGTCCTCGAAACCGGGGAGAGCTTGCGGGCGCCGAGGTGGAGGAGCACCTCCTCAATCCCCTGTGCGGGGACGAGATCACGGTCTACGCCAACTTCCAGGATGGGAAGGCCACCGAGGTGAAGTTCGAGGGACGCGGCTGTTCGATTTCACAGGCTTCGGCCTCGATGATGACCGAAAAGCTCCTGGGCAAGAACCGCGAGGAGGCGGAGGCTGAGATCGAGCGGTTCAAGACCATGATGGTCGGCGAGGAGAAGTTCCCGGAGACTGAGGACCTTGCGGCGCTTAGGGGCGTGATCCAGTACCCCTCGCGCATAAAGTGCGCCACGCTTGCTTGGGACGCTTTCAGGCGGGGTCTGGGGGGCAAGGAGTAGAATCCCAAACTTTTATGCTGCTCGAAGGCTCTTGCCACTACGGGTCGGTCAGGTTCAGGGTGGAATCGCCGTCGCCGTACTCGTACCTAGCGTGCTACTGCAGCATCTGCCAGAAGACGGCGGGTGGTGGCGGCTACGCCGTCAACCTCGGCGCCTTCTCGGAGACCCTCGGGCACATATGAAAGGCGCGGACGATGCGTCGCGGACCTCGTCCAACCCGGCCCGATGGAATTTCTGCCGCGTGTGCGGCAGCTCGCAGTGGGTCTATAGTCCCCGCTGGCCCGAGCTCGTCCAACCGTTCGCCTCGGCGGTGGATACTCCGCTCCCGAAACCTCCTGAGAAGGTCCGTATGATGTTGAACTAGGCCGCCCCCTGGTGCGAGGTCCCCCAGGACCAAAACGAACGGCACTTCTCCGAGTTACCGGATGAGTCCCTGTAGGAGTGGCACCGCCGCCACGGCCTGCACGAGGAAAGCTAGGAGCGCCCCCGAGCCCGATTTCTACAAAGAGGTGGTCCTCGCTCATTACGAGCGTCCGCGCAACCGAGGCGAACTCGAGGGCGCAGACATCGAGGAACATTTGAACAACCCTTTGTGCGGCGACAAGGTGACGGGTCTACGCTAACCCAGCCGACAACAGAGTCGCCGAAGTAAAGCTCATCGGGCGCGGCTGCTCCATCTCCCAGGCGTCGGCCTCGATACTGAGCGAGCGCCTCGCGGCAAGGATCGCGAGGAAGCAGCGGTGGAGATCGAAGCTTTCCTGGAGTGATACGTACAGAAGAGCGAGAAGATCTCGGAGAGCTCGTGGCGCTAAAGGGTATCTTCTGGACCCCGAACCGCATCCGGTGTGCGACGCTGGCCTGGGACGCTCTTCGGCGGGGGTTGGAGGATAGTAAAGAGTAAAGGCCGGTTGCTTGCTGACACTATGCGAATAGGGACGCCTCGATCAAAGCCCATCTCCTCCATCCCCGTTCTTGCTGACAAGCTGACCTCTTCTCAAGCGAAGAAGCCGATGAGTGCGCACGGGGTGCCCATCATGAAGGAGAGGGAGAAGGCGATGGTAAAGAAGACGTTCTCCTCGGAGGTGTAGGTGTAGAGGCGCTTGTAGTGGGGGATTAGCAAAATGGACGGTAAGGCTATGCCTCCCATAAGGGCGGCCGTTGCGCGCAGGACGTTCAAAGCGCCCATCTGTTGGACGACGCCGTCGGAGTTGAGGAGCAGGAGGCCGAACCAGTCCATCGTGAGCATGACCGAGACGGCGAAGAGGGCTAAGAGCGCGTAGAGGACCGGTCGGGGGTAGAGCGGTCCTCGGACGTAGGCGTTGAGCTCGTCCTCTCCGTCTTCGAGCAGCGTCTTCGACGAGCGGCGCAGGATCATCAAGAAACCTCCGGCTGGCTCCATGGCTTGCTCATGTTAACCCAGAGCGGGGTGCCGTTCAGGAGCGAAGGAAACCGCCCTCCGAGTGGATTACTTGACCCGTGATCCAGGCTGCCTCCTCGCTCGCTAGGAACGCCACGAGCCGCGCCGCGTCCTCGGGTTCGCCGACCCTGCCGCTGGGAAACCTGCCCGAGAGCTCCCGCCTTAGCTCGTCCGCCATCCAGCCTGTGTCCGTGGGCCCGGGGTTCACAGCGTTGACGGTTATCCCCTTCTGCCCGGCCTCCGTGGCGAGAGTTCGAGTGAAGGCCTCGATAGCGCCCTTGGTCGCGGCGTAAGCGAGCTCTCCCGGCATGGGCCCCAGGGACTGCCCGCTCGTGAGGTTGACGATCCTGCCTCCCGACCCCCCGCCGAAACGGCGGGCGAACCCGACGCTGAGTAGTGCTGTGGCCCGGAGGTTGACCGCGTAGTGGGCGTCGAGGGTCGCAGCGTCAAGTGCCTCGTAGCCATCGCGCGTGGAGTACGCGGCGTTGTTCACGAGCACCCAGGGCGGACCGAGCCGCGCGGCCACCATATCCAGCAGCCGTTCTGGGGACTCGAGCAAGGAGAGGTCCACCTCCATCGTCTCCGCCCGCACGCCCGCGCCGCGCAGCTCTTCGAGCAGGCCTTCTGGTTCGTCACCTTCCTCCCAGTAGGTAAAAAAGACGTCCGCGCCCTCTTCGGCGAGGGCCTTGCAGATCGCCGCCCCTATCCCCCGGCACCGGCCCGCGCCGGTCACCACCGCCACACGCCCGCGCAAGCCAGCTGCCATCTACCTAGCTCAAGACCCAGGTATCTTTCATGACACCTCCTCTGGAGACGTTGACCAGGCGGCTGCCGGGCGAGGCGACGCGAGTCATGGCGCCGGGCACGATCTCGACGGTCTCCGGGTCCGATACGAAGCCTTGGACGCGGTAGTCGGCGTAAGAGTCGCGCAGGGTCATCTCCCCGTCCTCGACGGAGCAGAGGACGTGGGTCGAGAAGTCAATGAGACGCTGGGCGACGTACTCTATTGGGTTCTCTTCGACCATCTTGCGAAACTCCTCGATGGATTCTTCGGGCTCTTCCGGGGCGATGAGGACGTCCTTGCCACCCCAACCGCTGCGGCTCTTCACGACCATCTCGTCGAAGTGGTCGAGGACGTAGCGGCAGTCCTCCTTGACGGCCAAGGAGTAAGTCTCGACGTTCGGGATCACGGGCTCTTCGCCCACGTAACGCCGGATCATCTCGGGGATGAAGGTGTAGACGCCCTTGTCGTCCGTTATCTCCGAGTTCTTGGGGAAGATGGCCTGCACCTTGCCTTCGAGGTGGGACTCGACGAGCCCGGGGAGGTCGTCGAAGATCCTGCCCTCCTCTATGCGCTCGTAAAGCACGTCTATCCTCTGCCCCGTCGCCCCGTGAAGCAGGTACCCTTCTCTGTCGAGCTCGACCTCGTGCCGCTCGGCGAGGATGGCGCCCGTCTCTTTGGCAAAGAGGTTGTGGTCGAGGTAGTACTGGTCCTCGGGACCGGTGGAGAGGATGGCGAGCGTGGGATCGGGGCGCGGGGAGGACGCCCGCAGCACGTCTCCGAGCCGCCCGAGCAGGCCGTCCAAGGGGCGCACCGAAAGCGCCGCGTAAGCCTCGGGGAAGACCTCGGGCGTGAGCTTGCGCAGGCGGCTCATGGACATCGCGCCGACGGGCATCCGTACGTTGTCCTCGATGATGGAGTACTTCCAGGCCCCGTTCTCTTCGAACGCGACGAGGTCTATGCCCATCTGGCGCGCGGGCACCTCCCCGAAGCGGACGGGGACGGAGGCGTCGTAGAGGGTGCTCGATTCGATGATTTCTTTGGGGACGACCTCTTCTTTGTCCGCCTCCAGACGCCTCAGGAACTCGTTGATCGCGAGAGAGCGCTGAGTGAGGCCGCGCTCGATCATTTCCCACTCTCCGGCGGAGAGAAGACGCGGGAACCAATCGGTGGGGTGGGTTTTGTCCCCTTCGAGGATGCCGTAGCCGTGCTGCTCTTCGAGGATCCTCTCGCGAGCCCGACCCGTACGTCTCTCCCACTCCTCAACGCCCATCTGCTCCAGCTCGTCCAGCACCGGCTCGTAGAGCTCGCGCGGGGTCCCGTCTCGCGCGAAGACCTCGTTCGGCCCCGTTTGTTCGAGGATCTTCCTCACGAGAGGGATGTTACCAACTTGGGACTACCCTGCACCGGGACACCGGTCGAAGAGTTTTTCGGCGAGGTCTTCGACGACACCGCGATGCGCCAACTTCGATAGCCAGCGCTCCGGTATCTCCTCTTCGCCGTAGAAGGCCCCCGCGAGCTGACCGTAGACGGCGGCCGTGGTGTCCGCGTCGTCGCCGAGGTTCACCGCCAGGAGACATCCCTCCTCGAACGAGTCGCTCTCGTCAAAGGCCCAGAGCGCCGCTTCGAGCGAGCGCACCACGTACCCCAGGCCCCGGATCTCCGGCGGCTCCTTACGCTTGAACGAGCCGCGGGCGACCTCGTCAATCTCGGCGGTGAGCGGCTTCTCCTTCCAGTATCCGGGCACCGGGCAGTACCGCTCCGAGAGCAGCTCGTCTTTGCCGGCCCCGTTCACCGCTCCGACCAGCAGGGCCCCGAGATACCGGCAGCCGTCCACGGCGTCCTCGGCACCGTGGGTCGTGCGCGAGCTCTCCGCGGACCGTTCGATGGCCTCCTTTGGACGCCTGGCGAAGAACAGGGGGACCGGCGCGAGTCGCATGATCGAGCCATTGCCGGCCTTCTGCGGGTCCGTAGAGCCGCAGTGCGGCTCGCGGGTCTCCTCGAACCAAAGGATAGCCTCCCTCGTCATGTTACCGATGCCGAAGCACTCCCCCATGCTGCTAAAGTAGCCCTCCCGGAACCAACGCAGGTACCGTCCGAGCTGGTCAATTGGGTCATGTCCTCTCTTCTGGACGAGGCTCTCCGCCAGGCACAACGCCAGCGAGGTGTCGTCGGTCCAGTAGCCGGGCTCGAGGCGGTGAAAACCGCCCCCGATTATGTCTTCGACGGGAGCGAAAGTGCCGAGTGGCATTCCCTCTAAAGGCGCTCCGAGAGCGTCTCCGGTGGCCAGGCCCAGGAGGGCTCCCCGGTAGTCCCCGATCTTTTTCATCCGATCCTCCCGTACTCCCAACGCCTCTATTCCCGAACGGCGCGACCGAGCATACCATCGCTTATGGACTCCGTCGGCCCTACCAAACGTCTTCCACAGGGTAGAGGATGATCCGCAGATCTGCACTCAGGACAAGCAACTCTTCCAAGAGAGACTGGGCAACCAGGAGGCGGTCGAAGGGATCCCGGTAATGGTCGAGTAGAGCATGGACGCGCAGCGCGTGGCTCAGGTGAACGAGCAGCACCTGGAATGTGTTCCTCGAGAGCTCTGCTCGCTCATGAACCACCAGTGGTCCTCGGGCCCCTCCAACTGCAAGCCTTCGAACCAAACAGAGCGTCAATGAATCGTAAGAGCCGTGGTGTTTACGAGATGCGTTTTCCCGTTTCTAACCTCTCGTTGGAATTTACAACCCTAAGTAAGCCTCAAAGCCCCTCGATGAGCACCCCGACCCAGAATCCGGCGTTGCCAAAGTCGGTCAGCATGGCGTTGTCGAGGGCGATCCCCGCCGCCCAGAATGATTGAGTTAATAATGGTGGGGCAATCATTATGCCGGAAAGGAGGAGAACTAGATGAGCATCTTCCTCACAACGATCCTTTTGTCCACCGACGGCTCCCCAGATGTAGCTTTAGCTCTCGAGACCGCCGTCGATCTGGCGAATACCACCAACTCGGAGCTGCACGTCGTCACCGCTGCGCGTGGGTACCCGGCCTACGACATCCGCATCGAAGAAGTGGCCGAGCAGCTCCGCCAGGAAGCCTCAGAAACTCGTAGTTCACTCCGTCTCTTGCCTAGACTCCCCCTGCACTCCGCCTTCTTCGTCTATATGGCCGTAGGCCTTCTCGACGATGTCCCTGGCTACCTCTCTGCCGCCTATGCCGAATGCTATCGCCGCCGCCAGCGCCACCGCTCCTAGCACGATCAGGAATGTGTTCGCAGTCAGCTGCACCGCGATCCCTAGCTGCGTCAAAGCCGCGAACGCCGCATACACGATGACGGCGTACCTAGCGATGCTCGACAACAGGTCGCTCCCGGTAGCCCCGCGAACGATACCGGCCAGGAAATTCGCAAGCAGGGCCGCCAGGATCAGGATCAGGATGGCGGTTATGATGGAGGGGATGTAGGCAATGAGTTGCGCCAGCACCGCCGAGACCTGCGGTATCCCCAAAGCGTCCGCTGCCATGGTTATAGCGATGATGAAGACGAACCAGAAAACCAACAGGCCCAAGATGCTGTGGGGGGTCTGGTTGGTCTGGGCCCTGTCGAAGAACTGCTTTATGCCCCCCCGCTCCATCCAACTATCGAAGCCCACGGCTTGCAGGACCCGGCCGACAATGGCCTGCAGGGCCTTGGCTATAATGTAGCCAACGATCAGGATGACTAATGCCCCTATAAGCTGCGGTATATAGCTTACAAAAACGCCGATTGCGTCCTGTAGCGGCTGGAACATTTGCGGACCTTTCTCTGTCTCTTTTTGCTGCCCTAACTGGGTATGTTACAGGATATCTTTGTAACTAATGACCCAAAGAGCTTGCGTCCGACTCTAGGGGGCTGCCGTTGCCTCTATTCACTAGATTGCCGCTAGAGACTGTCTGAAAAATAGTAAGAGTGGTCGCCTCGGCCATACCTTTATCTACAGGCGACCCCAAAATGGGGCTCTTTGCCCCGTTCCACCGGTTCATGAGCGCTCAGTTCGGGGTCCCTAGAGACTTTTCAGACAGTCTCTAGAGACTGTCTGATAATTCCGGAACGGCCCCGATCTCGACTCCTACGAGCGGCCAAAACGGACCCAGAAGCACCATTTCGCTACCTTGAGTACCGCTAACTCG
>Ga0126312_10000069_pt1 | contig 41404 bp, 46 predicted proteins | sample Plot104A_FD_92537 | JGI IMG/M metagenome (GOLD analysis project Ga0126312, IMG submission 92537) | Serpentine soil microbial communities from UC McLaughlin Reserve, CA, USA - Plot104A | ecosystem: Environmental > Terrestrial > Soil > Grasslands | place: USA: UC McLaughlin Reserve, Lake County... | reverse complement strand
ATCTGGGACTCGACCGACTCGCAAATTTCTAGAAGCGTCGAGCCCACGTGGTACTTTTTGCGGGCGCCCTCCCTGACTTCGGACGCTATCTTGCCGGCACGCAGATAGCTCTCAAAATTCATCTCTGACTTTTGTATCATGGTTCATATATAGAGATTTGCGGTGGGCGTTCCACCTGAAGAATTTTTTTCAAAACTTGCAATATAGAGCCCGCCTCCTCTCTTCTTAATAACCGCCGGGGAAACTCGATCCATGATTGAAGGCCGGCGCAGGATTTGGCATTAGCATCAGCATTGGAGTTGCTGCGATAATCTAGTTTGCGTCGATTCTTACGGCAGTGTCGTCGCAGCCGTCCTTTGGCACAGGAGATGATGATGACGTAAAGCCAGATGACGGGTCATCAATAGCCCCAGCAAAAGAAGATGATGGAGGTGGCAGTGCAATATCTCCTGTCCCTGAGGAAAAGAGTCCGGGTCTGAAAAGACTGCAGGGTAAGACCCGCGCACAGAAACAGACGATCGTAGGCGCGCCCTGCTTGAAGAAATGACACTGGACTACCTACACATCGAAAGGCCTATTGTAAGGCTTGTCAATGAGCACAAGAAAGAGCTCAGCCTTCAGCTGCTCAAGATGGACTTGGATCTGGCCGGAGTGGCAGGCAGGCACAGCACGAGCATGATCGTGGGAGACTACTTTGGCCACACTGACCTGTCAGGCTTTGACATTGCAGACCGCTACCGGCTGGAAAAGATCACCTGCTCGTCCAGGGTTTCAAACGGCAGCACAGAAACCATCTACAGGAACACCGGGCCAGTTTTGGAGATGGCAGAAGTTGAGATCGCCGGCATGGTATTCGATAGGCTCTCAAGGTCGGTCGTCGAGCACCCTGTCGCCAGGCGCATCGGGGTCGGCATTTCAGTTGACGACAGGGGCGGGCTGTACGCAACTGCCAACATGTGCTGAGCTTTGTCCGGTAAAATCATTCGGTATCGTTTCCACTAATACGGTATCTACAGCCGTTATAAGACAGCAGAGCATTTAGTTTACACTTGGAAATGGATCATATCACCGAAAGAAGCATATTGAAAATGATCGAAGAGTGCAAGAACGAGCTCAACATCGACAAAGAAATCGAAATTCTCTACAAGATCAACTCCATGCTGCCGACATCGGAGCAGCTAAAGATACCGTCGCTTATCACCAACGATTACGTCAGCCATGCGCTCTACACGATAGAGGAAAAGCTGCTGGTGGCTCAGTGGTAGCCCTATCTGCTACTGTCACTATTTTCTCGCTGCCTGTGCTCCTGATTGTAGTGCTGAAGGTATTCTGATTCCGTCTGGAATGCGACGTTGCACTTGCTGCACATCACCGGCTCCTCTTCGTCGTCATCTTGCATGCGTAAGGCTGCTTTTCATAGGTATTAAGAATTCAATCAGTCAAAGCCGTCGTCCCCGTACATACTGACAAGGGCTTCAAGCTCAAGGGTGGTGATCGACAGCTGGTCGTCTTCTTCCCAAAAGTCGAACTGGGGCGACATCAGGTAGCCTCTGGCGGATTGCATGTGGCCGAGGCCCAGAACGTGGCCCAGCTCGTGCACCGCCGAATTCCGGAAGGCGTAGGAGGGAAGGTCAATCTCTGTCTCGCCGTCGCCGTGCAGGATAAAGGGCGAAAGGTAGACGTTTGCGTCAATTTCGCCTTCGCTGCCTTCGTCAAACTTCACTGACGTGTAGGCGCCCGTCTGGGAAGGATAGTCAGGAAAGTCCATGTACGAGTCGAGTATGAAGACCCTGACGTCGCAGGACCTGAGCTCCGACTGTGAGCTGACATAGCGAGCCGTGAGCTCCCATGCCTGCTGGTTGTCAGTGTATTCCCTGAGCGCCTGCCGCCACTGCTGGGCTGCAAGCTTTGCCCATGCGTAATACTTGTTGGGCACATTTTCGTCCTTGTATATGCAGCTGTCGATGATGTCCCCGCTCCAGTGGTATCTTGCCACAGGGACAGAGGTTTCTTCAAAATTGGTCTGGTCCGCATAGTAGTTGGCTGCAAAAGCTGGAACAAAACTGGAAACAAGAAACGCCACTGCAGCAGCGGCTGCAAGCGCGGCAAGCAACAGTTTCCTGATTGTCATTTTCAAACTATTACTTTTTCGCCCTTGTCAAGCGTGGCGATGTTGAATGCCTGGTCTATGGTCGAGACAAACACGACTCCGTCTCCGTGCTCGCCCGTCCTAGCTGACTCGATGACTGCCTGCACGACCTTGTCAAGCTGCTCGTTGGGAACCACTATCTCGAACTTGACCCTTGGAAGTAGGTCGTACGCGACTGGCTGCCCCCTCCACTGTAGATGCAGCTCTCGCTGCTTGCTCCAGCCAGACACTGTAGAAATCGTCATGCCGCCGATCCCCATCTGCCTCAGCTTCTCCTTCACGACAGGCATCCTCTCGGACCTGATTATCGCTTCTACCTTCTTCATCTGGCGACTATTGTTCACCATCAGCCATAAATTGTTATTGGCCGGGCAGGCTGGAATGGTAGTTTTATAAAAAATGCTTAAAACACCTTGAGGTGGTGCTAGTAGTACCGCTTGAGCAACAAGAAATTCGTCCTTGACACCAGCATAATAATTGACGGCGAGATAACCAAGATGCTTGAAGCCGGCGACGTAGAGGAAGGAAGCGAGATAGTCATCCCACTGGCGGTCCTCGATGAGCTCCAGTCGCAGGCCTCGACTAACAAGGAGCACGGCTTTGTGGGGCTAGAAGAAATAAAAAAGATGCGCGAGCTGAGCGCAAGGAGAAAGATCAGCCTGCGCTTTGTGGGTCAGCGCCCAGACCTGAACGACATCCGGCTTGCAAAGCACGGCAGGATAGACGCGATAATCAAGGACGTCGCGATGCAGGAATCTGCCACGCTTATCACTGCCGACTATGTGCAGGCGCTCGTGGCTGAGGCTCAGGGCATCAAGGCGATGCACATACGGGCTCCCACAAAGACGACAGATCTGGAATTTGAAAAATACTTTGACGAAAATACAATGAGCGTGCACCTGAAGGAAGGGACCTTCCCTATGGCAAAGCGAGGGAGGCCGGGCACCTTCCAGCTGGTCAAGATAGCCCAGGAAAAGAGCACGTACGCGCAGCTGACAAACATCATAAAGGAGGTGTCTGAAGCTGGCAGGGTTACTGGCACCGGCTCTGTGGAGATCAGCAGGAGCGGCGCGACCGTTATCCAGTTTGGCAATTTCAGGATCGCAATAACCCGCCCGCCTTTCTCAGACGGCCTTGAAGTGACAATCGTCAGGCCGATTGTCAGGCTCGCCCTTGCCGACTATAACGCAAGCGAAAAACTGATGGAGCGGCTGTCTGGAAAGGCAGAAGGCATAATCATTGCTGGGCCGCCAGGCTCTGGCAAGAGCACCCTTGCAAGCAGCCTCGCGGAGTTTTATTCTGAAAGGGGCAAGATAGTCAAGACATTTGAGTCGCCCCGCGATCTGCAGGTGCCAGAAGAAGTCACACAGTACGGCCCGCTTGAAGGCAGCTTTGAAAAGGCGGTGGACATACTGCTTCTCGTAAGGCCTGATTATACTATCTTTGACGAAGTGAGGCGGGCGCAGGACTTTGAAGTGTTTGCAGATATGAGGCTCGCCGGCGTCGGGATGGTGGGCGTGGTGCACGCAAGCAGCCCGCTTGACGCCATCCAGCGCTTTATGGGCAGGGTGGAACTTGGCATGATACCACACATCCTTGACACGATAATATTCGTTAGGGACGGTAGCATCAAGAAGGTCTATGAACTGAGCCTGACGGTAAAGGTACCAACCGGCATGACCGAGGCCGACCTTGCAAGGCCGCTTGTCGAGGTGCGCGATTTTGAAACCGGCGCAATCGAGTACGAGATCTATACGTTTGGAGAGGAGAACGTGGTAGTGCCGGTGAGTAAGCTTGCCAAAAGCGGCGGCGAGGCTGCGAGGGGTATAAGAAAGCTTGCCCAGTCCAAGATAATGGACTTTGTGCGCCGGTTTGACCCAAGCGCCGAAGTAAACATCATCTCGGACAACAAGGTACAGGTGAGGGTCAGCAAGGAAGCCGCGCCCCGGCTGATAGGCAAGGGCGGCGCGACCGTGTCAGAGCTTGAAGAGATGCTTGGAGTAAGGATAGACGTCGAGGCGAAAATCCCGACGCTTGGCAAAGAGATCGAGTTTGACATCAGCGAATCAGGATCATCAGTCAACATCCTCGTTGACGACGAAGTAGTGGGTCGCACGGTCGATGTCTACGTCGAGGACGACTACATCATGAGCAGCCAGGTGGGCAAGAAGGCGAGAGTCAAGGTAGACAAGCGCTCCGAGGCTGGAAGGAGCATAGTGAACGCGATACTTGCCGGGCAGGAGATCAAAGTTTTCCTGAGCAGGCACTAGCCTAGCGAAGGCCGGCAAGCCCTTGGCTCTTGACCAGCCTGATAAACTCTTCAAGCTTTTTGAGCGTCTCGGGATGCAGATAATGCTCGATTCCCTCCGCGTCCCTGTTGGCAGTGTCCTCGTCCACACCTATCATTTTCAAAAACTCTGCCAAAACGCCGTGCCTGTCATGGATGTTCTTGGCGACTGCTACGCCTGACTCTGTTAGGCTTATCCCTCTGTATTTTTCGTAGTTGACGTGGCCGCTCTCGTTGAGGCGCTGGAGCATCTTTGTCACGCTGGGCGAGCTCACATTAAGGTAACTTGAAATGTCTACGGTCGTGGCGTAGCCCTTGTGCGCGATAAGCTCGTAAATGACCTCGAGGTAGTCCTCCATGCGGGTCGTCCGGCCCAGCTTTTGGGCGTTGTGGGCGTCGCGGATGGAATCCAGCCGGCTACCCTTTTTTATAGCTGTCGGGCCTGACTTGGCTTTTATCACTTTTCTTGCCACTACTGCTAGCTCCGATCATAGCAATAAATATTAACACTGTTAAAAAATCTTGCAGCACCTTGATCCTCGCTATCTCCGCAGACCAGCTGCGCTCCATGCTGGGCAACAGGAGCCTCCTGCTAGTCGACACTAGGCCGTTTTCTGGCTACGCCGAGTCGCACATACCGGGCGCGGTCAACATCGACCTCATGCAGTTCCACTGGATTGATACCTCAAAGCAAGGCGTGGCGCAGTTCAACAAGCAGATGCAGCTCTTGCTTTCAAACATCGGAGTGTTAGCCAACAGGTTCGTGGTGTTTTACGACGACGTCTCCGGGCCGTCGGCAGCAAGGGGAGTCTGGCTCCTGCTCTACTTTTCGCATGACAAGGTCGCCATGCTAGATGGCGGGCTAAACAGGTGGAAGGCGCTTGGATACAAGACAGAGACCAAGACAAACTCGTTTGTCCACTCTAATTTCAGAGGCAAGCCGGACCCGAAGATTCTTGCAGACTCCGCTCGCATCAAGACGGCGATAAAAAGCAAAAAAGCGATCATACTGGACGCGCGCTCTAAAGCCGAGTACGACGGCTCTGCCGTCCGCGCTTCAAGGGCAGGCCACATACCGACCGCAGTCAACATTGACTGGAACGGGAACCTTGATCAGGATGTTTTCAAGAGCGCGGAAAAGCTGGAACAGATGTACGGCCGCATCCCAAAGGACGCGGAGGTCATAACCTACTGCCAAGGCGGCTACCGTGCCGCCAACAGCTTTGTCGCGCTTAAGATGCTCGGCTACAAGAACGTGCGCATGTACCTCGGGTCATGGGGCGAGTGGGGAAATAAGCCTGACCTGCCTGTCAGTAGATAAAATCCGAGCTAACCCTGAGCAGCGACCTGTTCTTCAAAAAGTAGCAGCTTGTTAGCCTGCGCTTTTGGGCCAACTTGACCACCAACAGCTGTACAAAGAACGTCGGCTGGAGCAGCAATTCAACTTTTTCTTTTTTTCCAAAGTCGACGTACACGGACGAAAATCCTTCTTGGCAAAGCCTTTCACTCAGGCTGCCGTTGTCGTGGCCCTCTGCGCCCATGACTATTATCCTGTCTCCCCTGCTGACGCTGAACAGAGGCGAGTGGCAAAACTCTTCGACGGGGTACGCAAATGCCTTTGCGCCAAAAACCTCGTTGAACTTTAGTACGCCATACAGGGATGCAAGGTAGAGCGGCCCGTTTCCAAGTATTATGTACGAACTACCTCTGCTGCCTATCTTGCCAGCTGCCTTCTCTGCCTGATCCGACGCCTGCTTGTAAATCCTGCCAAGGCTTGCAGGAAGCCGCACCTGCTTGGCAAGCGAGAGGCATGCAAGTATGCTTGAAGCAAAGCTAATGGTTCCTGCGGTCGTTACCCCTACGCTCCTGTATTTCAGCTGTATTACTTCGTCACATGATCTTGCCAGCCTGCTTTCTGGTCTTGCAGTGATTGCCGTGGTGGTTCTGGCTCCATGCTTTTTGGCCGCCTGAGCAGCCATGATGTTGGCCCTGGTGTTGCCAGAGATCGAAACGACGTACATGTTGCGATCGCTTGCTACGGATGGATTCAGAATGACGTCGGTAGGATAGCAGCAAAGCGCGTGGCCGCCTGAAACATACTGGGCAGCAAGCGAAGCGACGTACGAGTCACCGGCGCCCACAAACAGGCAATTTTCGCTGGCCTTGGGCAGGCCCAATTTTGGCAGGTCCTGCACCTGATATTCTATCTCTGCCTGCATTGCCTCTATGGCGTTCATGTCATTATTACAAAATCAGCAGGTTCCAAATAAGTTTGAAAAAGCCTTACTTTCTCTTTTCCTTCAGCTCTCCTTGGCCTTCAATCACTATCATTGTAAGAGTAGAGCGCACCTTGTCAATCCTTCTAACATGCCATGTTATAGTTTCTCTTAGTTTATCCATGGTGTCAGACCTTATCTTGGCAATGATATCATAAACGCCATATACTCCGGAAACCTCGACATCTTCGGGCAGCTTTTTCAATTCCTTGATAATCTCTTCTTCCGAACCTAGGTCGCAGTTGATAAGGACGTATGCTGTTGGCATGGCTGCCATTGCATTTGCTGTGTTATTAAACGCATCGCAAACTGGCTAGCTAGAACTTTTCCTTCGACAGCTTTTTCGCCTTGAGGTAATCCACGAAATAGAACAGGTACGCCCGCTCGCTTACTTTTATGATCCACGGTATGAACGACTCGTTCTTGCTGCTCTTTTCGCCTATCTCAAAGCCCGAGTCCTCGACAAGCTCACGGAACGACTGGCCGTCGTAGGTCTTTTTCGGCGGCGGGCCGCAGTTGTAGTCGTAGGGGTCTGCGATAATCACGTCGGCATGGGGTTTGAGCAGTCTGTGTATAGCCGCCAGCAGCTTGTCTGCGTCTACCAGCTCTAGCAGGTTCAGCGCAAGCACTAGGTCGAACTTGCCGGGGTTGAAGGGCGCGTTCAGCGAGTCAGCCACGCAGAACTCGACATTGCCACGCTTTTGCTCGTACATTTTTTTCCTCGCTTCCCGGATGAACGAAAACGACATGTCGATGCCTATCGCAAAGGCGAACTTGTGCGACAGGAGCATCGTGCTGTATCCCATCGAGCAGGCCATGTCAAGCGCGACTCCGCCCATCGTGGGGTTGATGCCATGGACTACGCGGTGGTAGACCTCATTTGGCTTAAGGCGCCACCGGAGTGACTTGAGCAGCCTGTCTTCGGTGGAATGCTCGTACTGCGTCCATCTGTATGGCACGAACCTGCTGCCGCCTTCTTCGTACCTGTCGTTTGCAGCAGGTTCCGGCGACAGTTTCGAGCTGCTCTCTTTCAAAAACTTCTTCATCTCCTCGCTCTTGCTATCCAGCAGCCACTTACCGTACGTCTGCGACCTGTCTGCGGCATAGGCGGGAAAGTCTCTGACTACTATCGCCACGCCCTGTGTCACTGGGTAGGCCGCGCCACACTTTTTGCACGTGAGGAAGCCTTCAATGCACTCATTTTTTCCGTCCATCGCGAGGCTCTCGAGGGTGAGTCGCAACTGCTTTTCCTGGTGGTGCAGGCAGACTAGGTGGTTCGCAAACTGGATCTTCATGTGCTTGCCGCATCACGCGGCGACCTCATATAATAATATCAGAGAAGCCCGTCTTGGTGCAGCCTGTCAAGAAGGGGTGCCAGCACGTCGCGCACCTCTTTTTCGCCAAGCCTGAACTTGGCGACTATGCCAAGCGCGATTGAAAGCATGTTTCTATCTTCCCTTGCAGTGTGCACCTCTGCAGCAAATATGCTAAAGGTCTTGGCGTTTCCCTGAAGCCACTTCTTCCATGCTCTGGTGCGCTCTGCATTGGCTTCAAGCGAGGAAATCACATAGTCGATGTCTATCCCTTGGTAGTTGTCGAGCAGGCCCAGCTTGACCATCGGGAGCAGAAGCGTCGCCTCCGGCACTTCTGTATGCACCTTGTTCATCTCCTCAATTACTTCGTCGTTTTCTCCCTCTGTGTCAATGTTGTCGCCGTAATGCGGGAACAGGTAGCCGGCAAGGTGCCCGTCCCAGTCGTATATCTTGTAGAAAGTGTCGTCGTACTCTGCCTTCCATGCCTTGGTCTTGCCGAACAACTGCAGCATCATCTCCTTTCCCAGATATTACTTCTTCTGCAATTCGGTTAATGAACCACTCATCTTCTGAGCCACACGTATCCCTCTCTTTTCTGTCTGTTACCTGATTTATGACATAGGCTTGTTTTTATTGAAGGCAAGTTTTATTCATGGAGGGACAATGAATCACATAGCCACCTTCACAGAATCACAAATTCTCGATATACAATCTATCATCCCGTCATGATTTTTTGGAGGTGGTGGCGATCAGCTCAACGACCTTGTGGTCATGGATCTCGCCGTAATCATGTTTGTTGCCGCCATAATGCTTGGCGTGACCCGCAAGATGAAGCAGCCTATGGTTATTGGCTACATACTTGCAGGCATACTCGTAGGTCCTCATACGCAGCCATTCAGCCTTGTTAGCAGCATCAAGACAGTCAATCTGATGGCCGAATTGGGAATCATTTTGCTCCTCTTTGTAGTGGCGATAGAATACCACATCGCAAAGCTCAGGTCTATCGGGAAAAATTGCTGTCGTCATAGCGTTGTCTGAAGCGTTTGGGACGTTTACAGTAGGTTATTTTGTCGGCCAGTAGATGCGCATGGCCCTGTTTGATAGCCTCTTTTTAGCTCTCTTAATTTCTGTGACAAGCACGATAATTGTCATGCATGTGCTGGAAGAGCTGGGCATGATAAAAGATGAGGCATCATATCTTCTTCTCAGCGTTGCAGTTATTGAAGACGTCATGATTATTTCAATGCTTGCGGTGCTGCAATCGATTGCCTCGATAGGAAATTTATCGGTTGGAGAAATTGGAATTCTGGTCGGAGTAGTTGTTGCTTTCATTGGCGGGGCGATGTATCTTGGTTCAAAGATAGCGCCACGACTAGTAGATGCGATGGGCAAGACGAATCAGTACGACTTGATTTTGATAACAGCCTTGGGGGTCGCATTTGGACTGGCGTTTATTGCCGACCTAATTGGAATATCTGTGGCAACTGGCGCTTTCTTTGCTGGTATGCTTGTGGCTGAATCCAAGGTCCAGACTATTGCCAAGACAATCACAATGCCAGTCCGAGACATGTTTGGTGCGTTGTTTATTGTCTCTCTAGGAGCGCTTATGGACATCAAGCTGCTTCCCTCATTTATAGTTCCTGCCCTTATACTCATTGGCGCGTCCTTTGCAGCAAAATTAGGGAATGTCTTTATCTCTGCAAGGGTGCTAGGCCTCTACAAAAAGATATCTGCAAGAGCTGGGTTTGGATTATCTGCGTCTGGCGGTGAACTGCCGTGGTCACAGCCAAGGGAGGCGCGGATGTTGGAGCTACAAGCGCATTCCTCATGTCAGTGATCGGATCTATGACGATTATTACGACATTCTTGTCTCCATACCTTATCGAGCTGGGATGGAAAATTACTAAATCAGCAACACCGGAACAGAGAGAGGAGAAAAAGAACAGATTCTAGATCAGATGAGCAATAGTTGCATCCGCGAAACATCAGTTGAAATACAGCACGATATGAAATCAGCCGCATGCTCATAGAACTGACATTTCTGTACGTGATCCCTATCGCTAGCGATAGCATGCCGCATGTATCTCGATCGCATTATTGACCGTTGACTTAAATTAGACCCAGCGTTGTATCACCACCATGTCAGAACAACCACCATCACAAGAACAGGCATCACAACAACGCAGAGAGGGCCCACATGACACAATCTACATCGGCAAAAAGCCACTCATGACATACGTAACGTCAACTCTGATCCAGCTAGCCAATCAGCCAACAGTGACCATCAAGGCAAGGGGCCTCAGCATAGGCAGGGCAGTCGACGTGTCACAGATCACGCTGAAGAGGATGGAAAACGCCGGATACAAGATAGGCGACGTAAGGATAGGCTCCGAGACAGTCCAGTCGGAGGACGGCAGGACGAGGAACGTCTCTACGATTGAAATAGAGATAAAGAAGGGCTAGGCGCTGACCTGCTGTTTCTTTTGCTACTTTTTCTTATTATAGCGCCGCCTCCATCTAGGCTTTAGATATGAGCAGTACGGCGGCCATTTACCTTGCGCACCTGAACCCGATGACAAAGGCGCACGAGTCGATAATCTCGACGCTCAAGCAGGATTACTGCGTATATATCTATCCTGTGCGCTTTCTCAAGGACGCGTGGGAAATAAACACCAAGAGCTTTCCTTTTTCATTCGAGCTCCGCAAGGCCATGGTCGAGTCCGTATTTGGCGATTCAGTCGCCGTGCTGCCTGACTATACGTTCTATGCGCCGTTTGTCAAATACCTGCCGCCGTTCATATCGTCGCGCTCGTGGGAGCTCCGCGACCAGATAATTGCGCAGATAAAGGAAGGCAGGTTCGTTTCGTACACGGGCGACAAGGCCGAGCGACTGATGCTCAAGGTCTATCGGTTCAATCCGCTCAACGCTGCTAGGCTTGAAATTTCAGCATCATCCGTCAAGGAAAAACTTTACCGCCAGGCCGCGGAAGGCACTGGTGACAATGAATGGCGTAACAAGGTGCCCGCGCCAGTGCTTGAGATCATCAAAAGGAACTGGGATGTCGTGGACAAGTTTGCTAGAATGGAAGACAATACCATGCGGGTCATGGGCATGAAGTTTCCAAAGGAAGGCTACAAGTAGTTGATGATGATAATAATCCGCCCGCTCTTTATCCACTAGCCTTATCCTAGGCTGTTCAAAGCTAAACTCGTTTTTCATTTAGTGGTCTCTGCCCTGAGTGAGCATCTCTACTCAGTTCGTCTTGAGAAATGAATGGCGTTCCACATGTTTCAAGCACGCAAAAACTGCAGCATCCTCGCTTTTGGCAGCCATGCCTAACAAAAACTTCTTTATAGTGTTGCTTTCTTCAAAATGACTGCTGATTACATCTTGAACATAACAAGAGAGGAGAACAGGCGCTTGGCGCACGAGCAAGCATTACTACTACACATTATTACTTGTCTGGGACAGTTTGGCAGTTGCGATGGTCACAGCAACTATATGAATAGGCTTGGCTTTAGCTGTTTTAGTATAATAATAGGAAGGGCATTGGTGGTTCTGTAAAAATGAAAGTAAAAGGCGGCGAGTTTGTGTGGTTTGACGGCAAGTTTGTAAAGTGGCATGAGGCAACAGTCCCTGTCTTTACACACGCACTCCACTATGGCACCGCCGTCTTTGAAGGCATCCGCGGCTATGCAGCCAAGAACAACCTGTATATTTTCAGGTTGCAGGACCACATGGAGCGCTTGCACCGCTCTGCAGGCGTCTACTCGCTTTCAGTCAACTACTCTGCCAAGGAACTTGCCAGCGCGACTGTAGAACTATTGCAAAGGAATGGCGTCAAGGAGTCGTGCTACATCCGGCCGCTGACGTTTGTTGGCACGCACGGCATCGACCTCAACGTGACGAGGGACTCGCCGACTCATACAGTAATCATTTCGTTCCCGTTTGCAAAGTACTTCAAGGGCGAAGGCATCAGGGCGTGCGTCTCTTCGTGGCGGCGCATCCACGACAGCACGACCCCGCCGCTTGCCAAGGCCGCGGGCAACTACCTCAATTCCATTCTGGCAATACAGGAGAGCAAGCGCAATGGCTACGACGAGTCGATACTGCTCGACCTGTCTGGCAACGTGAGCGAGGCTTCAGGCGAAAACATTTTCATTGTCAGACGCGGCAAGATCTATACTCCGTTCTTTGCCGACTCGGCGCTCGAAGGCATCACGCGGGAAAGCGCGATAAAGGTGGCAAGGGACATGGGCTATGAAGTAATGGAGCGGCCAATTCCAAGAACTGAATTATATATTGCAGACGAGATATTTCTCACGGGGACTGCCGCAGAAATCGTCCCGGTGACCGGCATCGACGGTTATGTGGTTGGCAGTGGCAGGGAAGGCCCGGTAACAAAGAAGATACGCGAAACGTACGAAAAGATCGTGTCTGCCGGCGTCAAAGAATACATGGATTGGTTAACCCCGGTATGGTAAGAACAGAAAATGGTCTTAAAGTAGCCGTGATAGGCGTTGGCGGCTGGGGCAAGAACCACGCCCGGGTGCTGGACGGCCTTGGCTGCCTGGCGGCCATTTGCGACCTTGACCTTGCGCGAGCCAAGGAAATAGCCGACAAGTACGGCGCGCCATCATATTCTTCGCTTGATGAAATGCTGGACAAGGAACGGCCAGACGGTTGCCTCGTGTGCACCCCAACCAAGACGCACGCAATAGTGGCCAAGAAGGTGATGGAGCGGGGCATCAACGCGTTTGTAGAAAAGCCGATGTCGTTTTCATCTAAAGAATGCGAAGAAATGATGAGCATTGCAGAAAGGAAAAAGCTGATACTGACGTCCGGATACGTCGAGCGCTTTAACCCCGCGGTGAGCGACGCCAAGAAGCTCATAGTGCGCCGGATGTACGGCGATCCCATGATGATTGAATTCCACCGCGAAAACAGGATGCCGCTCCACATCAAGGATGTGGGCATAATATACGACACGTCAGTGCACGACATCGACGCGGCAATGTACCTCTTTGGCGCCCTGCCATGCGTTGTATTCGCCCGCGCCGGTAAACGCTTCCATGAGCACGAGGACTTTGCCACAATCATGCTCGGGTTTGAGGGGCAAAAGGTCGCGATCATTGCTTCAAACTGGCTCACGCCAAAGAAGATCAGGACGTTCAGCGCGGTTTGCACCGACGGCATTATCACCGGCGACTTTTTGACTCAGGAAATAAAGATAGACCATGCCGACGCTACAATAGTGCCCCGGCGGCAGTTCCAGGAGCCGCTCACTCTGGAGCTGACGAACTTTGTCGAAGCAATTGAAGGCAAAGGAAAGATAGTGGTGACTGCAGCTGACTCGACGAATGTCACGCGCGCGGCGGAAGCAGCAATCCTGTCAAGCGACACCGGCTCACCTGTGTATCTGGATCTGAAACCATAATGAAAAAGTCGATGCTTGACATCCTTGCATGCCCAATAGACAAGCACTACCCGCTGGAGTTGTTCGAGATCCTTTCGGAAGGACAAATAGTCAAAGAAGGCATCCTCTTTTGCACTAAATGCAACCGATATTATCCAATAATAGACGAAATTCCAGTCATGCTGCCTGACGAGCTGCGTGAAAAGCAAAGGGACATTGACTTTCTGAAGAAATGGCAGGGTAAAATCCCTGACAAAGTTATAAAGCAAGGAAACCCATGGCATCTCTAACAAAATGAGTACCAGTTACACTCCTCCGTCCGGCGTGAGAAATTATGTTGCCAAGACTGCCAAGATAGGCAAGAATGTCAAGATATGGCATTTTGCGTACGTCGGGAGCGAAGCAGAGATAGGAGATAACGTCATGATAGGCTCGCTGACCCATATCGATTACAAGGTCAAGATAGGCGACAACACGAGGATTGAAGGGTCAGTGTACATACCCCCACTGACTGTGATAGGCAAAAATGTGTTCATTGGGCCGGCAGCGGCATTTACGAACGACCCGTACCCAATGAGCCCCAAGATGGTCGGCGTAATAGTAGAGGACGGCGCAATAATAGGCAGCAGGTCGGTATTCAAGCCCGGAGTCAGAGTCGGCAGGAACAGCGTCGTTGCCATGGCCGCAGTCGTGACAAAGGACGTTCTACCCGAGACTGTGGTAATGGGTCACCCCGCCAAGCCAGTGTACAGCAGGGCAGAATATGACAGGAAAAAGAAAGAGTGGGAATCCAGCAAATAGGCTAGTACGACCGTCGGTTCATCATTGTTCTTCTTCTGTAGTACAGCATTATCAGGTCGCCTGCCAGCACTCCTGCCACAGTGATTCCAGCAGCCACCATCACAATTCTGCGCTCGGGAACTGTTGAAATTTGGCTCGTCCCACCATTTTGAGAGTGCATCTCGCTGTTGTGTTTTCTCAATTTCTGGCACGATTTAAAGGAACCCTCACAGGTTTAACACGCAAAAGTCTGGATTTGAGGAATGGTTGCCATGTTATCACTACATTTCTATGACATCGCATTTATCGGTTGAGAAAAGCCATGTCATTTGTGTCAGGAAAAAAATCGCTCACGGCCAGAGTGTCAAAATCTGTCCAGATGTTGCTCCCGGTGAAAACAAAGACCTGAAAATGGAGGTGCGGCAGATACGTAAAGCCAGTCATGCCGACACGGGCAATCGGCTGACCTGCCCTGACATGCTGGCCTATCATGACCTTAGCACTTTTGTGCTCAAGATGGTCGTAGCGCGAATATTCGCCGTTTGGGTGCTGTATCACTATAAAGTTGCTGTCGTACCAGTATTCCATGCTGGAGCCGCCTGTATATGAGTCGTCCCTGACAAAGGTGACGACGCCATCGGCCGCGGCGAATGCGGTAGTGCCCTGCGGGACAATAAAGTCGATTGCGTTTTTCAGCCTGCCCGTGTGGGCCGGCGACGAGGTTCTGTCGACCCTCTCCATCTTGTCTTTTGGCACTGGCAGCGCATAGCGGTTTACGGCCTGCACGATGCAATACTTTGTGTGCAAAATCGCATTTAGTTGTTTATAGAATAGCAGCTAGTGCAGTGGCCTGACGCTTCTTACCTGCGGATTCACCAAGAATGCAGGGTCGGGCTGTTTTCCATCTAAAACGTCAAGAAGGTTTTTTGCAGCCACCTCTGACATTTTAGAGCGCGTCTGGTGTGTCGCGCTTCCAATGTGCGGCAGCAATACCACATTTTTCATTTTTGCAAGGGGACTTGTCTTTGGCAGCGGCTCTTTTTCAAAGACGTCAAGGCCGGCTCCGGCTATTTGCTCGCTCTTGAGCGTTCTGGCAAGATCTGCTTCATTTGTCACTTGGCCCCTCGACGTGTTTATCAAGAACGCGGTTTTCTTCATCTTGTCCAATTTTTCCCTGTCTATCATATGGTAGCTTGCACTGTTCATGCTCGCATGTATCGACACATAGTCGCTTCGAATAAGCAGTTCGTCAAGGCCGGCATAGGTTACGCCGAGCTCCTGCTCGAGCTTGGGGTTCCTATTGCGGCTGTAGTACAGAATTTTCATGCCAAACCCTTTTGCCCGGCGCGCCACTGCAGAGCCTATCCTGCCAAGGCCAATTATACCAAGGGTGGCGTCATGCACGTTGTAGCCGAGCATGAGGTCCGGTGCCCACCCGACCTTCCACCTGCCTTCTCTCACAAGCCTATCACCGTTCACTATATTGCGGGCGCAGGCAAGAATGAGTGCAAACGTCATGTCTGCAGTGGCTTCTGCCAGAGTGTCAGAAGTGTAGGTGACGTAAATCCCCCTTACAGTCGCTTCCTTTACCTCGATGTGCTCAAAGCCGGTGCTGTACGAGCTGATGACCTTAAGGCTTGGGCCCGCGGCGTCCATCATCCTAGAGTCTATTCTGTCTGACAGCATGCAGAGTATCCCGTCCCTGCCGGCGACGTTTCTGAGCATCTCTTTTCTGCTTGGCGGCTCGGGCTTTTTGTTCATAGTAACGTCGCACTCCGCTGAGAGCATTGACAGCCCCGGCTCAGGGACCTTCCTTGTCACGTAAACCTTCTTCCTGACCACAGTACACCACTCTGTCTGCGTCGCTATTTTTAATATAACAGTTAACTGACAGATATAGTTCTATTAGAACAGAACTAGGAAAATGAATCGGATTGGAAAGACAAGTCGATGAATGGAAAATGGCTCCTGCGAGCGGGGATCCTATTTATACAGACAAACCCCTGCTCCAAAAGAAGCTTGAAAGCCTCCTAGAGGGTCAACCAAAGGGCCTAAAGCGGATGATCTTACAGCTGACGGAGGCCAACAAGCAAACAGTCGCAGATTTTCTGGCTGGCCTTATAACGGCAGATAACCACGAACTTAAGACGCGCCGGGTATATGTTACGAACTAGTCTATCTACAAGGGGCCAGAATGGCAGGAATTATCTTGAAATAACAAGGAATGAGATGATTACATACTTCCAGAAGAAGCACTCTATCCGCCTGACAATCGGACAAGAACAGGGTAGGTTCGAACGATGGACTGGAGCTTCTCTCCACAGCCGTCTTTTTCAATTTACAAATTCATATTTTATTTTCAAATTGCCCTGATAGAAGCATCGGCAATATCCCACAAATACAATGAACTTAAATCGATAGCACCCGCGGTTGAAGTGCATCCTTGCCGGGGATATCCGAACATTCATGGCTTTCAAGAGGTCGCCGGCGAGTTTGTTCCTTTTTATGATTTATTGAGAAGTGGACTAGAATTTAGCTAACAATATTATATTCCCTCAACATGGCCAAGGATATTAGATACCCAAGACCGTTTCATTTATGGCTAAAAGGGGGTAGTGCAAGCCGGTCAGACGACTAGTTAGACTTGTTCCAATGCCGGCCAAAGGACTAGTTATATGTGTTCCAACATATGCTCCAAAAGCTCAAGAAAAGGCATTCGGTGCGATGTTAAGGGGCCTTCAGAACTTTCTCACCTCGCCAAGGCGTAGTTCTGTTGCCATCTCAGTAGCAGGTTGCCGTATGGTTTTCCGAGCTAGAAGAGCTAGGAGAAAACGTGGTCAACCACCAGGGCCATTCGTTGAGTTCACATATATATATAAGGGACGACGCGGGGGTAATCAGCAATGCGTCTTTCACAGCTTTACCATCTGTAGAAAAATACTAGACCGCTGGTGTGAGGGTAAGCCTAGAGTAGGGGGCCTTCTTGGGACGATCTCTGTTGAATGACTCAAACAGTAAGATGCTGGAAATCCTGAAGGAAATGCATGAGAATACGTTCAAGAACCGCAAATGCAAGATAGAGAAATCCTAAAAGAAACGACGGCCAGTTACATCAGATTGAAATAACCTAGCTAAAGTCAGATCCTCTCTCTCTACATGTCACCAGATAGTTCTACGGGTTTCAAATCATGCAAAGGTTGCGGCCATACTTTTTTCCTGTTTGCGAGTAGGCCATTTACAGCAATATGTTTATGAAGGAATAATCAAGTATGGCGCATCCCACTGCATAAATAGACATTTGTCGGCCGGTAATGCGAAATCCCACATATGCGGTCGAAGTATAGAAGCAAAACTGAAATCACTGCCCAGATCCTGCAATCAGCAAACAGGCACAATGATGCAACTAAAACTCGAATAATGTATGATGCTTTTTTGACATATTCGCAGCTCAAAGAATATCTTATACTTCTAGTAGAAAATGGGCTTTTAGAGCATGATGAAGTAAGACGAACCTACAAGACCACTGAAAAAGGCTTGAAGTTTCTAAACATGTACGAACAAATGGAAGAACTGATGACAGAAAGGAATTTGCCTAAAATCCAGAATAAATGAAAGCAATGGCCCACAATGGGCCGCCCATTATTTTTTACGTTTAACGATACATCTCTGCAATAATAGCACTAGCAGTTAAGAGGAGATGGGGGATGTTCCATTACCAAGAATGTCTTTTTGGATATCTTGGGATGGTATGCCAATATGTCCACGGGAAAAGGAACGGATATCAGCTTTGAAGCTCGTTTGGCACGAATCGATATCTCTCCTTTAATTACTTTATCATCATAACAGGTCTGATGACTGACAAGCAAATTCACCAGGCCAATAAGCTCTTTAAAAAGCTATACGCTATGAGCTTACTAGAAGCTATGATAGCTGCGGGGAATCCTACCCTGGATTACCATGCCATCGAGGATAAACGACCACCGATATTATGGGGAAAATAGAATAGCGGCAGACAATAAACGTCCTAACGACGTTATCAGCTGCTGTTAGATGTTTGTCCTAGAGAAGACGATCCTCAGGACCGTAGCTGCTTCTTATATCTCGATATCTGTTCGTCTAGTGCCCGATAAGCAAGGCAAATTTTCCTATGCTTGTCGCGCATCTCCGGCAGAAGTCGAATACTTCGTTCGATTTCTTCTTTACGTAATTCAAGACTGCAGTTGCTCCGACAATTACATTGTGTCATTCCAGCTGGTTTGCGGCTCGTTATCTTGCATCCTAAAAGAGTGATTTATAACAAAGACAACACTCAGGGCGAAAAGCAAAATCCTTTTTTTCATGTCTGTCGTTGCATTCTGTCAGTTTCGAATTCATTATTATGGCAGCTTGAAGCATTGAATATAACTACGCCGCGCTATAACCTACCCTTTTCTCAATAGACAGTTCCTATAACAACACTGCCCACTAAAAGTTTATTTCAATATAGTAGCCCGGCCCAGATTCGAACTGGGGTCAAGGGCTCCAAAGGCCCCTATGCTTGGCCACTACATTCAGCGGAAAACTGGATCTTTTCCTCTACCGGGCTTCCGGGCGTAACTTCACCTATCATTTGCGTCTTTATAATCTTAAGGCGTTTATGGCGGCTATCATCCTGTCTGTGGGGTCCTCCATGGCTGCAATTATTTTATCGGCCTTTTTCTTCTGGGCCTTCTGGTACTGGTCGTCAGAGATCATTCTCTTGGCCGCCCCGACAAGCGTTCTAGGCTCAGTGGCTTTTGTCACAAGACCGACTCTGACCAGATATCTCTCGATATTAAAGTTGAATGGCGTTATCGAAATGGTAGGCTTGCCAAGGAGCGCCGCCTCAGCAGTCATGGTTCCCCCGGCGCCGACGAAAAGCTGCACAGACCTGATGAGCGCGGTGCCGTCAACGACATCCTTGAGTACGCGCACCTTGTTCCCGTAGCGCGACTCTACCTCTGCTATCTGGTCCTCGTACCTGCACAGCACGATAATGTCCGCTGACTGGTGCAGCTCGCTTACAAAATTATCTATGGTATTTGCGGTCCCAAGACGCCTGTCGGCGACGTACGACGCTTTGTTCTCCTCAAGCCGGAGCAAGATTGACCTACTGCCGTAATAATCCTCTCTGGCTTTTTCCTCGCTATGCTTGAGCCACGCCGCCGGGTCAAGCGCGCGGTAGCGCACAATGCTCTTCCTTGCTATGCCGTAGCCGGTCCATGCCTGATATGGTATCACCCACGGGCAGAAAAGTTTGCTCGCCAGAGGAACGGTCAGCCTTGCGACCGCTTCGGCATGCGGCGAGTCGTTGAACTGGATGTGCTTGATCCCGAGGCCAAAAGCAACCCTGGCTGCTTCCGGGGACGCGAACGCGACTGCAATATCAGGCGAAAAGCGCTTGACTGCCTCTGCCAGCTCGTACGTCCTGCTAGCGCTCTGGCGAAGCTTGCTATACCTGTCCGCGCCGCCGTGGCTGCCTACGACTGTGAGGTTGAGCTTCTTTATCTTGGCCAGCTCGATGGCTTCCCTGTATTGCCTTGACGTGCACAGGACTTCATGTCCTGACTTGCGGAGCAGGCTGGCGGCCCGCCTGAAGAACATCACCTGCTTTGGCGTCAAAATGTCGAACCAGATCTTCAGCAAACATGACATCTAGCAGAAGGCCTATGGAAAAACCTTTTCTTTAACTAGTTTTCTAGATATAACGTGAGTAGATCGTGGGGATACTCAGGGGGGCTTAGTCTAGACTTTGAGTGCAGCGTCATCACCATCATCATCTTCCGTCGTAGTATACGGCCTGAGCACTGAAGGATACAGGATAGCTTCTTCAATAGCTGTCAAGGGCTCCAAGGTCTCTCTTATCGACGAGTCGGTGAGGATGGCAATTTCGCTCAAGCCCGATATCGCTCGCACTTATCCAAACGTAAGCTCGCTTGTCGAGGACGAGCCCTTGCTGGACCTAGAGCCTGTCGATATCGCGATAAGCAACGCCTCGTACGTCTACTTTGCCCCCAAGATAAGGAAGGTGGGACCAGACGTCAAGGGCGACGTAACGACCAAGTTCAAGGACGCGATAAAGGCGCTCAAGCGCAGCGCTTCCGTGGTTTACATGCTGCCGACAGGGGTCGGGGGCAACAACGAAAACATCGCCCTAATAGAGCACATAACTGGCATGACAGTCTACAAGGATATCTCTTATTACTACCTGCCAACGAGCCCCATAGCCGGCACCGGCTCTGAGATGCTCATCGGCTCTGTCAAGTCCAAGCAAGACAACAACCTATCCCAGATGCTTTACGATCCCGACACGCGCCGCAAGCTGAAATTTATGGACATCAATTCTGCCGAGCTTACGCATGTAATCAAGACCCTGAGCCATTACTCCGGCATGGCCAGCATCCTTGAAATCTGCAAGAAAGCCACCGACAGCAACAGCAACATCGGAAGCGAGCTCATGCGCGGGTCGTTTGCTGACCTCTACATCGACGACGTGACCGGCGGGTTGTACGACCTTCGCATAATCGGGTCTTCGCTTGATAGCGCAGGGCCACTGATGTATCTCGTGAACGGCAGCATCAAGGGCATAGAGGGCTACGTAAAGTACCTCATTGACCAGATCAGGAGCACGTTGAAAAAGCGCGACCTGAAGGCCAGCAGGACAAAGGTGGCAATAGCATGGACGCTTGACCAGCACGAAATGAGGGGAGACAAGATCGAATTATTGTCCTCGCTTGAGACCAAGGTTAAGGACTACATCGGCGACGTCGAGCGCCACCAAGGGCCGACGTTTGACCTCTACCATACCGACAAGACGACTATAGTCATTGCGTGCTCCAAGGCCGATTATGAAAAGGTCGTGTCAAAGAACATGGCGAACCGGGACTTTATCATCATGAAGGCAAACCCCCTCTGCGAAACACTGGAGGAATAAATGATAATATTATCATTATTATTACAGATAATAACAAGTATTTCTGTGCATCGGTGAATTTTTATATCATATTATATTATTGTATTTTTTATCTGCATTGTGTGGATTGGTCTACAGATGCAACAATTGAACCTTTTTTGTCGTAATCAACGGCCACAATACCGTCCTTTATATGATATAAAATGTCCTCAGAAGATGGTGCTGTTAATGACGTGGTTAGCACACACCGCCACCCGGAACATTGATGATGATAAATTAATTACCTGCTGCCAGTTTGTTCAGGCATGGTTCAACAAGGTGTCATAATACTGTCAACTTTTCCAAGCGAAGAGTCTGCTGCTGAGGCGGCAGAAAAAGTCGTAAAAGGCAAGCTGTGTGCATGCGTCAATTTCACCAAGATTCGCTCAATTTATTCATGGAAGGGCAGGCTCGAGGACCAAGAGGAATTCATCGCGCTTTTCAAGACAACCGCAAGGTCGGCAAAAAAGTTAAAGGCTGAGATAGCAAGACTACACCCTTACGAAGTCCCGGAAGTCGTCGAGCTGAAAATGAGCGACGTTTCAAAATCGTACCTGTCGTGGCTTCTCAAGGAATCAACGAACAGCGTAGCGAAGAAGCGCCACGATGCCTCCAAGTGACGAGACTCGCAGGCCGATGTCTGTAGACGAATCAACCGCAAACGTCTTGGCGCCATAGCCCTCTATCGCATTGAGCAATTTCACGACCTCGTCTTCGTTTGCCGCCCTGAAGATAGAATCAGAAAACACTACTGTCTCGACAGCCTTCATGGCCGCTGCACCTGACACCTCCTTCATGCCCATCGCAAATTTTCCTTCGCCCCTGTTGACCATGAGCATCACCTGATCTAGCATCGACGACACTGCAGCCAGCTTGCTTGCCTTCATGGCTTCCTTAATTGCTGGTGACCGCAGGAACACGAATATTCCGTCCTCGCCGGCAACATCTATCCCATCTACCACCTGCACCCTGTCGTTTGGGATCTCGTACTTGCCGCTGACAAGGGTGTTGTAGAACCGCCGCCTGGTCTCGCCAGGGCCAAACATGATTATCCTGTCATTCTCACCAAGCACCGAAGAAACAGTCTTGGCAATGTCTGCAAAGAACGTTTCGATGTTGGGATTATTTTTCGTCTGGTAGCGCTTCCCGCTCTGACCCGAGTAAATGTTGGGTATCACCTTCACATGCGTTCCAGATACCCGCGCCACAGCCGCTTCTTGTGTGTCGATGGCAACAAGGATAAAGTTGGCGCCGCCGCCGGACCTCTTGAGCATCTTCAGCTTCACGTCCTGCCACTTTCTGCCCTTGTCTATCTTTATCATGTCGCCTGACTGCACTGATAGTGAATGGTGGGTCCCCTTTGACACCATCTCGTTCTCAGTCTCAGTAATGATGCCGGTTATCCTCAGCCTGTCGACTGCGGCGTCAAGCTCGCTCTGCTCTACCCTGATAGAAACGCGCACTTTGACGCGCTCACCCTTGTTGGGCCGGCCGTACTCCTTGACCTGCTTGATGACTCTGCTCGTGTCTGCGATGACATGGTCGCCGGTTTCTATCGCCCTGCGCAGTGTAAAGAGGTCGTCCGCGTCTTCAGGTATGACAAAATATGCGCTGTCGGAGGTCCCGCTTGGCTTTACTTTCATTATTATGCTACTATTACTACTACGCTGTCTTTTCGCTTGCAGCAGTTACAGCAGATGACCCGTTGTCGCCCTGGTTGTTACCGTTTCCTCCCTGCTGCTGCGGCGGCACCTGGACCGACTTCAAATAGTCGTCGACCCACTCCTGCGTCAGGACGCCAGACTCGACCAGATTGACGAGCGCGTTTGGGGACGCAAAGCCTTGGACCTTGCCGATCCTCCTCCGGGTTTGCCTCCACTTTAGCTGCGTGTTGCCGCTCTTGGAAGAGTAAATGATGCCAAGGATCTCCTTCGCGTTTACGAATGTCATCTCTCTTAGCTTTTTCAGCGTCACCTTGTCGGCAGCCTCGATGTATATTGCGCCAGGACCCTCTTCGCGTTCTGGGAATACCTCGTAGTCGCGCAGGTAACTCTCTGGTATAAAAGACCTACAGGTACTTACAATAATGAACTTCCTAAAGCTCTCAAGCGAAGCCGTAGTCTCTATCTGGACCAATGCAATTATAAGAGCCACCTAGCCATTTATCAAGCTTTCATGTAGAAGATGGTGGACAAACTCCTTACTCAAGATCTTCTTCACCAAGTGTCAGTAGGGCTAGTCTAGTCATTGTTTGTCCGCAATCAAAAATCCATTCTCGACATAAAAATCTACGATGATGATGAACAGCACTTGCCCTTTGGGATTATGTGGCCGTGAGGACACTTTCTCGGGTGCTTTAATAGCGTGCACAAGGCGTCGGTGAATATGTTCTTCATGTGGTGCTCTATGCCGCAGACCATCTCCTCGTCTATCTCTATCTTCAAGGCGTCCTTCATGAGCACCTCAAGCAGCCTCGTGTTTCTCATCATCTGCCTGCCGACACGGTCGCCTTCGTCAGTCATCTCCACATTGCCCTTGCTGTAGCGCACGAGCTGCGAGCTGTCCAACTTGCGGAGCATCTGGACGACTGATGGCTGAGTGACGTTGAGAAGCTTGGCAATGGAACTAACCTTGACTTCCTCGCCCTTTTCGCGGATGCACCAAATCGCCTTTAGGTACATCTCGACATGCTCGGACTCTGCTGTACCTACAAAAAGCTCTTCTCCGTCGTTGCTTATCGAATTTTTCTTTGTAACGGCAGACTCCACGGCGGTAGTGAATTCTCGTCAAACTCTATTAACCTTATCTGAAGATGTATAACGCCGTTTTTACCGCGCCTTTTTCTTCTCATTTTTCGGGCTCGTGTCTTCCCAGAGGTACTGAAAGTAGCCTTTCGCAAAGCCTGCGAGGCCCGCGTGGTCTGCCCAAATCGCTATCGGCTCAAAGCTGCCATTCTCGCCAGTGCCTTCTCCAAGCAGGATGACGACATGCTTGCCGTCGCCTATCACCCCTCCGCCAAAGAGACCGTCCTTCAATCGCACTTCGGCGACCCTTGACAGAGCCTTTAAAGTTTCGGGGTTTATCTTGGCAGATGCGAGGATTTTTATCCTTACACCCTTGTCATGCAGCATTCTCAGGATTGGCTGTATCGGCTTGGCGACGTTTTCCGCGACAAAGGGCAACGCGACCAGCAGCTCCTGCTGCGAGTTCTGGACTATCTCATTGACCTTGGCGGCTATGTTAAAGATTCCCCTTGCGACCCAGATTTCTGGCCGTTCTTTCATGCCACTCTTCGTGTACATTGGCATAAGTTCGTTGACAATGGTACTCTGGCTGTCGCGAAAATTGTTTTCGTGGCGCATCCTCATAGCCTCAAGCGCGGTCGAGGGCGACTTGGGGAAGAACTTTTGAGGCCGCGAGCTGTCGGACTCGAGCCACCCCTTTTCCTCGAGGGTGTTGAGGACCTCGTAGATCTTAGAGTACGCCACCCCTGACCTCTTGGAAATGTCTGAGGCGGTCATGGCGCCCGTCTCAAGCAATGATAGGTAGACGCGTATCTCATAGCCCGTCAAGCCAAGGTTTTCCATCGCCTTCCTTGACCTGTCGCTAATGCTCAACTCTTCCCAAGATGCAAGAGCATAGTATATTTACCTTTTAAGGTTGCACTAGGTAGCGTGCTTGCAGCCTATGCCAAAATTCGGGCTTTTTCTCAGCTTTTGCGCGAAGAATTTAACCTATTCCCCGTAGTATTTGGTAAGTTATGTTTATATACAAAGTGTAGAATCTGTCCATAAGGTAGTAGTAGTATGGACCTAATCCAAATTTCGAACATGTCTAGCAAGAGCGTAGGCGCTAGACGCACGATAAGATTCACGCAAAGCATCTGCCCGGACTGCAATATGATTCTGGATGCAGAGGTCTTTGAGAGGGAAGGCAAGGTTTTCATGACCAAGACCTGCCCGACGCACGGCGAGTGCGAGGAATTATACTTTGGCTCTTATGAAATGTACAAGAAGTTCAGCACTTACTGGATGGACGGCAAAGGTGCGCACGCTCCAAACGTCATGATAGACAAGTGTTCGTGCCCGAATAACTGCGGGCTGTGCACTAACCACTTGTCACACTCTGGACTTTCCAATATCATCATCACAAACAGGTGCGACCTGACCTGCTGGTATTGCTTCTTTTACGTCAAGAAGGGCCTTGAGGGTGCTTACCTCTATGAGCCAAATATGGAGCAGGTCAGAGCCATGATGAAGACATTGAAGGCGGAAAAGCCGATCGCAGGCAACTCTATACAAATTACTGGCGGCGAGCCGATGCTCCGCGACGATATCGCTGAAATTATAAAGATAATGAAAGAAGAAGGGGTCGACCATGTCCAGCTGAACACCAACGGAATCAAACTGGCCATGTCGCCGGACACAATGCGCCAAGTAAGAATGGCAGGCGTGAGCAACCTCTATCTGTCGTTTGACGGCGTGACCCCGAGGACAAACCCAAAAAACCATTGGGAGGTTCCATACACGCTGGAATCTGCGAGAAAGTGCGGAATGACAGTGGTGTTCGTCCCGACAGTAATCAAGTCAATCAATGACCACGAGCTTGGTGGAATTATCCGCTATGCGCAAAAGAACCTTGATGTGGTCCACGCAGTCAACTTCCAGCCGGTATCGCTTACTGGCAGAATGACCAAGAAGGAGCGCGAAAAGTACAGAATCACGATCCCAGACTGCATTGAAAGGATCGAAGAGCAGACAAATGGCGAGATCTCAAAGGACGGCTGGTTCCCGGTCCCGTCATGCATGCCCATGACAAACATCATCGAGGCTTTCAGCAAGAAGCCAAAGTATGAGCTGTCAATTCACTTTGCATGCGGCGCAGGCACCTACGTCTTTGAGGACGTAGAAACAAAGAAGCTGATACCGCTTACATCGTTTGTAGACATCAAGGGCGTGCTCGAGTACTTTGAGGAAAAGGCCGACGAGATCAAGTCGGGCGCCAACAGGTACTGGGCGATGCTTGAAGTGGTGCGCAAGCTAAAGCAGTTCGTCAACAAGGACAAGCAGCCGCACGGCCTTGACTTGGCAAAGATGTTCTCGAGCATCCTGCTCAAGCGCAACTTTGACTCTGTGGGCTCGTGGCACGTAAGGTCGCTCTTCCTTGGCATGATGCACTTCCAAGACAAGTACAATGAGGACCTTGAGAGGCTCCAGAGGTGCGACATTCACTACCTGACTCCAGACCTCAGAATCATTCCATTCTGCGCATTCAACGTCATCCCAGAATGGTACAGGGATAGAATCCAAAAGAAGTTCAGCATCCCTGTCGAAGAATGGGAGAAGGCGCATGGCCAGACCCTCGAAGCAGGTCTCTACAGGGGCCTGATGAGAAGGGGCAAGCCAGAAGCCCAGATGGGATGTGCTCTATCGGAGATGCACAGGGCCGCAGCAGAAGCCTCTGAAGATCACAGGGGAGTCGAGCTGCGCAACAACATGGCCGGCGCATAAGCCCACCTTCCTTTCCAGCTCGTACCTCCACGGGCACCAGACGTGAAGGCATACCATGCTATACAGCCTCTGAATGCAGAGACGTCATTATTGCCGCCAGCCAGCTATTCTGGCAGCCTTATTAGCTGCCAGGTCCTGAACGCTTCTTGGTTTAGCACAGGGTGTTCGGCTTTTGGGTAAGTCACCACTTCAGCATGGTTTACAGGGAAAGTGCTGATGTTGGCCTGTGAGCCATCGCGAAGCTTACCCTTGCCTATTTGATATTGAAGGCGTGGGATTTGAAAGGAACTTGCCCCAGTCTACAAAAGGGGCGCGAACACCATCACGATGCCTGAGCCAACCATCAGCTTGAGAAAGTCCCGCCTAGAAGCTCTTTTGCCAGTTACGGGCGAATAGTAATAATAGGTAGTATTAGCCATGAATAATGTTATGGTTCAAGAACCGATTTAACGCCTGATCCAAACGTTTGGACAAAATCTTAAATATTCTAGCCATTTCGCGGCCAAACTTAAAATTGGATCGCTTGCGTGCCAAAACCATGAACCTTGATCAGTGGTGCGAGCTAGACGAGCGCATCTACGTTGCCGAGTCAGACGAGCGCTACAAGCAGTACGCAGGATTAAAGCACAGCGAGCGGATGATAGAGCAGCTCGCTGAAATGAAAAACATCAACGCTCAGATTTTCCTTGACACTTTTTCTTCAGAGCCAAGGAAGCTGTTCCTTACTGCCATTGAAAACATCGCAGACTCGTCGACAAAAAAGCTGGAACTAAAATTATTCAACATGCGTAATGCCAAGATCGTTTCTTCAAAGCACCGCTTTGGCAAGGTCCCCGTTAACTGGAGCACGTGGCGTCAGTTCAACAGCGCACAAAAAGACCCTTCGAAGAGAAAGCAGGTGTTTGACGAATTCATAACCAAGACGAAATACGTATCACCTGTTATCAAGGAGCGCTTCAGGAAAATAGGTGAGGTCTATGAGAAGCACTCGAACAAAAAGCTCGACCCACTCGACGGCTACCTTGAAAACGAAAAGATCTCGTACTCGCAACTCATAGATTTCGTCAAGTCAATGGGCCGGCAGGCAAAAAAGCCCTTCCAAGAAGCACTGGCAGACATCTCGAAAAAGGTGCTTGGGAGAGAAGCTGAATACTATGATGATTTCTATTTTTTCCGCAACAGGGTCTATTCTGACCTTGAAAGGGAATTTGCGGGAGTGAGCCCGCCAGACCAGGTGAGGCGCACGCTGGAGGCGATGCAGTTTAATCTCTCAAGCATCCGCTTTGACACCGAGGACAGGGCGAACAAGTACCCTTCGCCGATATGCTTCTTTGTGCAGGTGCCAAGCGACGTCCGGGTGCTGTACAAGAGCGAAAGCCCTTACTTTGACCTACAGGGGTGCTACCACGAAATGGGCCACGCCGTCCATGCAGCATCGATAAACCCAAAGCTGGAGTACTGGAACAGGTACGGCTTTCCAATGGGCGTCGCCGAGATATTCTCAATATTCCTAGAGGGGCTGACAAAGAACCGGCGGTACCTGTCGTCGCTTGGAGTGCACGACGAGCGTGTCCTTGAAGAAATAGAGGCAAGGAACAATTTCATGGAATTGTTCTTTGTCACCTTTTACACCGCAAACTCGCTCATGAAAGCCGAGTTCTGGCGCAAGAACTTGTCGATGGACAAGGCGAGCAATCTCTACAGCAGGCTGATAAAGAAATACACCGGCCTTGAAGTGCCCGGCGAGTACTGGATGCTCCACCACATATTGCCTGACGCGATAATGTATGTGCCAAGCTACCTCCTTGCTGCAGTGCGCGCGGCAGAGCTGGAGCGCCAGCTGCAAGGCAGATTTGGCGAAGAATGGTGGACGCAGAGGGAGGTGGGCAGGCACATCCGAGAGATAATGGAGCCGGGCGCCATGATAGACCTGCCAAGGTTCTCGAGGCTTGATGCCAGCCTATTTATGAACGAAATCACCGCGCGCTGATTATTGTTTTTGGTCCTGCTCTGCAGTCCAGCCAGCAGTTCCCTCAGAGCAGGACCGAGCCATTTGCCACTTGCGCCTGCCACTCACGTGGGCTTCATTGCAAATACGTGGGATATAACAACATCGGCAGTAGAATAACGGAATCCTGTATATAGCGCGCACTATAGATATTGATCATGAGTAGCTAGCTCTTCTATGTAGTCCCTGCCGAGATGGTTTTTAGCGTTCGCCTGTACATGAGAAAGGTGATGGAAAATCCTCGCAGATGCAAGTGCGATGAGTGCAAGAGCCCTGACGTGATCCTGCAAGAGCTCGACCGCATTGCGTTAGTGCGCGTCAGAAGAGAAGCGCCGCAGCAGCAACAGGTAACGGTCGCAGAGCCGTCCTAAAAGATGACGCCCACTGCGCTCTTTTGTTCCTTGGTCAGCTCGCGATAGCCGTTGTTGTCGATGATGACGACGTTGATGTTGTCGCCGGTTCCGGCGTTTCTCCTGATGGCGGCCGCTATTGCCTGCATCGCGACCTTGTACGCGTCGTTCACGCTCATGCCGTCCTTGAACTCGGACTCGAGGTAGCCGTAGGCGACGGGCGAGCCGCTGCCGGTGGAAATGAATTTTTCAGTAGTTATCGAGCCAAAGAGGTCGATGTTGTAGATTTGGCTGCCTTTTCCATGAGTATAGCCTGCCATAATGATCTGCACGTAATACGGGAAGTATCGCTGGTTGAACAGGACGTTTGAGCATAGTCTTGCCGCGGACTTGACCGGCATCAGCTCCTTATTCTGCAACCTGTAAAGGTTAGAGTTGTAGCGCATGGTATCAACGAGGTTCTGCGCGTCGGCCACGCCGCCTGCTATTGTCATTGCAAGGTGCCTGTCGACCTTTTGAATCTTCATGACGTGCCTGTCGGCGATAAAGAGCCCCGCGCTGGCGCGCGTGTCGGCTGCAAGCACTAGCCCGTCCTTGCATGTCAGAGCGCAGGTAGTAGTTCCCTTCTTTATCTGATCGGCTATATAATCAGGATATCTTTTGTCCTGCGGATACATATACGTCATTTTGTGAAGCCTTACCTGATTTAAAACTATCTGCCTCTTCTCCCTGTTTATTTTATATCACCCTTTAGTTGATATTTCACTCATCAGCTTGTCACCAAAGACGATATTTGAGAAGATCTGGGACAGCCACGTCGTATACGAAAAAGAAGGAGGCGGCCCGTCGCTATTGTACATAGATAGGCACTTGGTGCACGAAGTGACTTCTCCACAAGCCTTTGACGGGCTGCGCATGAACAACCGGCGCGTCAGGCGTCCGGACCTGACCTATGCGACGATGGATCACAACGTGCCTACAAGCGACAGGTTACTCCCCATCGTAGACCAAATATCGTCGATACAGATCCAGACGCTTGCTCAGAACTGCAGGGAATTTGGGATAACGCTCTTTGACATGCACAGCCCTGACCAAGGGATCGTACACGTGATAGGCCCGGAGCTTGGGCTCACGCTGCCGGGCACCACTATAGCGTGCGGCGACAGCCACACGTCGACGCACGGCGCATTTGGAGCGCTTGCACTTGGGATTGGCACAAGCGAGGTGGAGCACGTGCTTGCAACGCAGTGCATGTGGATGGACAAGCCCAAGACATTTGTGATAAACATCGAAGGCAGGCGCAAAAATCCTCACGCAGTGACTGCCAAGGACATCATACTCTATATCATCAGAACTATCGGAACTGCCGGCGGCACGGGTTCCGTCCTCGAATACCGCGGCGAAGCAATATCCGAGCTTTCAATGGAAAACAGGATGACGATATGCAACATGTCGATTGAAGGCGGCGCTCGGGCCGGGCTTGTAGCACCTGATGAAAAGACATTTGACTTTATCCGCGGCAGGCGCTATGCTCCAAAGGGCGAGCAGTTTGAAAAGGCAGTCAAGCACTGGAGAAGCCTCAGCACTGACGCAAACGCCAAATTTGACAAGTCCGTCACTTTTGGCGTCACCTCGCTGGCGCCGCAGGTAAGCTGGGGCACGAACCCGGGAATGGTAACAGATGTGACAGGCGAGGTGCCAGACCCAGACGAATACGCCAAGGGGAACGAGAACGAGCGCAAGGCGGCTGTGCGCGCTCTTGAATACATCGCGCTAGAGCCCGGGACGCCTGTCATTGACATTAGGCTCGACAGGGTGTTCATAGGCTCATGCACCAACTCACGGCTGGAAGATTTGGTAGAGGCGTCGCTTGCTGTAAAGGGCAAAAAGGTGTCGTCAAATGTAAGAGCGATGGTCGTGCCCGGCTCGCAGCAAGTAAAGCTTGCGGCAGAGCAGCTCGGCCTTGACAGGGTGTTCAGGGAAGCCGGCTTTGAGTGGCGCGAGTCAGGTTGCAGCATGTGCCTTGGTATGAACCCGGACATCCTTGCGCCCGGCGAGCGCTGCGCAAGCACCTCAAACCGCAACTTTGAAGGAAGGCAGGGGGCAGGGGGCAGGACACACCTTGTAAGCCCGGTGATGGCCGCAGCCGCAGCAATCGAGGGGCACTTTGTCGACGTGAGGGAGTGGCTCTAGCAGGATGATGGAACCTTTCACTGCATTGAAAAGCAAGGCGACTCCGCTTGACAGGGTCAACATCGACACCGACCAGATTGTTCCAAAACAGTTCTTAAAGCTTGTCAGCAGGACCGGCTTTGGCAAGTACCTCTTTTATGACTGGCGCTTTGACAGGGAAGGCAAGCCAAGAGATGACTTTGTGCTTAACAACCCGAAATACGCCGGGAGGCAGGTGCTGCTTGCGCGGGATAACTTTGGAAGCGGAAGCTCTCGGGAACACGCGGCCTGGGCCATACTCGATTATGGGTTCCGGGCAGTGATAGCGCCGTCCTTTGCAGATATTTTCTACAACAACTGCTTCAAGAACGGCATACTGCCAGTAAGATTGAAGCCCGAAGAAGTCAACTATTTGTTCAAAAACGACGACCTTGAAATCGAGATCGACCTTGCAAGACAGCTTGTAGTTGCTGGCGGCAGGAAGATGCACTTTGAGATAGACGAGTTCCGCAAAAAGCTGCTTCTTGAAGGGCTTGACAACGTCAGCCTCACCTTGCAGCTTGAAAGCCACATTGCAAGGTACGAACGGCAGAGCAGAACGTTTGCGTCTGCGCTTTGACAAGATTTTTATCCTAAGGCTAGTGGGGGATTGATGAAGGCAGTTGGCCGGCATTGTAGCCATTTACAGTCATAGCGCGGCGGGTAAGAACGTCATCTACTACCTTGCTCACTCGATGAGGATGCTCCAGCACAGGGGCAAGGCATACTGGAAAATGATGGTTGGAGGCGCTGCGGCAGGCACAGAAGGCATGCTTCCTGCCGATGAAGCGATCCTGCGGGTCGCGCAGAAGGAAAAGCTGCATGGAAGCAACGGCATTGGCTACCTCTCAAAGAGGCCGCCGCCCTTTCCAAGCATGAACACCGTCTGGGTGGCATTTGACGGCTTCTTTGTCGACACTGAAAAACTCCACCTACACCCGTACATCGGACCGGCTAGGGACTCTGACTCGCTCTTCAAGATCTACCACATTTTCACGCAGCTTTTGCTTGAGCGAAAGAACGCCGAGCGGGCGGCCGAGTTCTTGGACAGGCACCTCCGCGGCAATCTGATGATAAAGGTTAGCGACGAGATTTACGCTTACCGTGACGGCACTGGCTTCAAGCCGCTTGTCACGGCAGCTAACAAGGACAAGACGCTCAACATCATTGCGTCCGAGAACTCCCTGAGGACCTCGCTTGTCGACATGGAGTTTGCAGACGTCAAGCCCGGCCAGCTTCTGAAGATGAGCAAAAAGGGCGGGCTCGAGGTTCTGGCAAGCACCTCGACTCCGAGGATGATGATGGATCCATTCGAGTTCATCAGGGAGTCAAACGTCGTTGCAACCGTCAACGGCAAGAGCATCTACCAGATCCGCAAGAATATAGGGAAAGAGCAGGCAAACTTTCTCTCAAAAGAGCTCGACATCGACTCGGCGTATGCAGAGCCTGACTACACCCGGCCGATGGCCCTTGGCTTTGGCCTTGAATACCAGAAATACTCAAGGACCTTTGAGCTTGCAGAGGGCATAATCAAGGACAGGTACGACGACTCGGACCACATGATAGACTTTTCCGAGCAGGTCAGCAAGAACAAGCTGCTCACGACCGGCAGGTCATTGAAATTTGTCATGCAGAACCTTGTGCAGGGCAAAAAGATAGCGACCGTGCAGGGCACTATCCAGACCGGTAGCACCACGCGCGAAACGATATACTACCTGAAGAACGCAGGCGCCAAGCGCATAAACGTCATCGTGAGCTACGTCCCGACAGTGGATGGGAGGCAGGTCGGACTCTACACACAGAACCGCGACCTTGTTGCAAACAAGTACGTGGGCGAGGCGTCGTCCATAAACGAACTGAACCAGAACGTAGCAAGAGAGATAGGAGCTGACTCGCTCTATTACAACTCGCCGGCGGTCCTTACAAAGGGGATAGGCGTGCCCGAGAACAACCTGTGGTTCCCCGAGTGGGTAAGGTTCCTCGATTACAAATGAAAACAAGTGACGTCGAGCCGGGCAGGATTGCAAGGCCGCCTGACAGGACAAAGACACTGCTGGCCGGCGGCGCACAGAAAAACCAGGGCTTTGTTATTAACAAAATACAGATGCGGCAGTACATCGAGCGGAAGGATGAGCACACTGGCGATTATTCACTTCTTACCGTAGTTGTCGAGACGGACAGGGGAAGCGTGGAAATGAAGTACGACGAGGGATTTAGGGGCCCTGACGCGCTGGAATCTGCGGTGGTGATGCTAACTCAGTACGTCGGCCTTGCGCCGCTCATTAACCGCGCGCTTATAGAGCTCTACCGACAACAGCAGGAATAAAAAGCGTAACAAATTTTTTTCATAGAACGCTCTAGAATAATGCTGCTCCGGTGACATATAGGACGAAAATTCATTTTAAGCCAGTGATGGCCACAATAACTACGAAATTCAATTTTCTGCACAAAGGGAGGATGTGTGCCTGCGGCCACCACATGAAATACCACATACAGGGCACCTCAAAATGTCTGTTTGGCGTGTGCGGCTGCGATGGCTACGCGGCCTGCAGCAGCTAGAGTAGTAACTTTTCCGCCTCACTAAGCGTACTTACCCTCACCGGCCAGTCAAAATTCTTGTTCCACGGCTGGTTGAATAGTATCGCCGACTTGGGCGCAATGATGTCTATAAGGTTCTTGGGCGCGTCGTCTATGAGCACGTCAAACGGGTAGTTTGCCTTTGGCACTGCGTCGTAAATGAACACGAGCTCGTCGGCGTAAACGTGCTGAAGGTCAAGCCACTTGGCAACGTACGGTACAGTCGGCCTCTCCCTCTTTGTGATTATAGAGATCCTGTAGCCTTTGCGGTGGATCCTTTTAGTCACCTCGCCGATATTGGGCTCAGTCGGTTGGATCTCGCGCCATCTATATCTCCAGACGTAGCTGAAATACCTGTATACTTGATCAGGGGTTACTGGCAGAATAGTCGGGATGTCCCACCGCAAGATGTCTTTTTTGGCGACGCGCGTATTGCTTCGCTTGCTGTACTCGTCAGCCCACACAAGCATGACGTCTGCAAGGACAGAGTCGACATCGATTGCCACCGTCTTGACCGCGCTGGTGATTTTTGGCTCAGCCTGTTCTTCAACTGGGGTTGTCAATTGGGCAGTTATTATTATTGATAAAATCTGTATTTATAGAATAGCAATGCGGGCTTACTTACGGAGACAGTTCCATCGTGATCAGCTCCTTCCTCGGCCTCTTTATGAACACTTGGGGGTTGTGCCCTTTCATGTTAACATTCTCTGAAACCCGCTTGGCCAGAAGGAGCGCAGAGGCCGCTAGTGGCCTCCAGAGCAGGGAATCCGGGTCCCTCGTATACGAGTCAAGGACCGACTTAGCGGCTCAGTAGGCAGACGGGTGGTACGTCAGCGCTATTCGAGAAGCTGATCGCGGGAGCTATGCAAGATGTAACCCGCGTGCTCGTAGACCTCGTCCTTTGCGGCGTAATCCTGCGCGGCGGTCCTGACCTGCCCTCGCTTCATGTGACCTGCGGGATGGTGTCGAGGTTGTTCTCAGACTCGATAGTATTTACCCACTCGCCAAGCGTGCTTAGCATATGAGAGTCGCTGCCAGCAACGGCAGGCACGTCATTGTCCTTTGCAAACTTGGCCGCGACAATGTTTGAAAAGCGGTCGACGTTATCGCTGTTGAAGGAGTCCATCATGTCGCACATCGATGCCTTTTCCCGTATGCCGTTGGTGACTGCAAAGGGTTGGGCAGCTCATGACACAGCGTTCTGCCGCTCTAGCTCGTCAATGGTTTCCTCAAGGGTCATCATCGGCCCGGTTGTCTTTTCTATGCCGTACGCAAGCACGTGGTTGTTGTTGTTGTTGTTGTTGTCGTCGTCGTCTATCGTTATCTTTTTTGCAGGGTAGATCCTGATGTTCCTGTATTTTTCGTAGTTATTTTGGTACCAGATTATCTACCTATAGCCGTCAAGAGCGTTTATTATGGTTGGTGATAAAGAGGACATCGATTCTCTTCTTCAGGGCTGCTCGGAGCTGGTCTTTGAACCGGACGCCGCAGTCAAAGGGCATGCACGTCGAGCCGTTCTGGTAGTTCGAAAAGGTATATTATGGCAGCGAAGTTCTGCTTTGAGAATCTCGACCGTATACATTCAAGCCTTGTTAGCAATGATTTTCGTGTCATTTGGCTATATATACAAACGATAGGCAGCGAAAATTGCCTGTATACTCGTATATATGCCATAACTATTCTAGTGCCTGTTAAAATATTGGATAATTGCTAGCGATATTGAACACATATTATTCTTGCCTGATCATTCGAAGAGGATCGAATAGTGTCTCTCATATGATATGCCCAAAGTGATCTTCGTTGATCTTTTCCTTTTCGTTGTCATCGCTATATGCAGTCTTGTAGTCTTGATATAAGGACTGTTTGATGTTATCCGCCAATTCTTGGAGCTCCACCTTGTCATTAAGTTCATTTTTTTTCTTTGGATGTATGCCTAGTGACTTCAATTCACTATTGAGGTAACCATTATTGTCCATCCCTTCTTCGCTGAACGCTTTACCTTTACTAGATGACATCTCCTCTTTTTCTCCACCTCGGCTGCACGATTTTGCCCACAATGGAATTTAACACCTATGGAACAGATTGCTGGTCCGAGGCTTTACAATTCTTCATTCGGTCATTGTTATTATTGGCGGTATTGCAGCATGATATTGCTGCTATTCGTGTATAACGCCAAAAGATAAGTCAATGCGCTTAGCCGGCATCAAAAATAATTGTTATACGGCCAAGCAAAGAGTAAATGCCGATGAACTCAAATTGATAAAAGGGAAAAAGGAGGTTGGAGGTATACGTTCCTTACATTATTAGTAGAGCTCTATAGTCGTGCGACCAACATTCTTGCCTGCTTAAAGATGCAAGGCACTAAATCTGCATTATTAATCCTGCAAACAGCAAAATGCCATGCACCTTCTAATGCGATATAAGTCATGGGAAATCCAATGAGTGGGAATGCCAGCGGATCAAAGCCAACCATATGTACGCTTATATGGTTCTCAGATACAAAGTTGCATTGGTAAACACTTGACATTTGCAAATTAGAATTAAAAGTTATTTAATACTTGATAGGAATTAGAAAGTATAGCGCTATATTGAGCTCTAGATAAAAAGAAAAATTACATGAATTTATCCTTCAGTGATCTATTCCTTAGGCTAGCCCACCTAATTTTGCCCCCCACTCGATCATCGCTCAATCGACAAATCTAAAGTCTTCCTTAACCGTTATCAACGCTATATGGGTATTAGTTCTTTCTACATATGGAAATGACAAGTCCCTTTTTACAAAGTTGCTGAGATGCCTTCGATTTTTGAACTTAGCGATAACTATCATGTCAATCAGCCCTGAGATATCGTAAACCGCGCAAACGTTTGGAAATTTCGCTATCTGCTTTTGGATTTCCATGATTTTGCCTTTGGCTGCAGTTATTTCGATCACAGCAGTCAAATCGTAGCCGAGTCTTTCATGGTCTGGTAAAGCAGCATACGACTTGATAATTCCATCTTTCTCTAGGTTCTGCACCCTGGATAGTACAGTAAGCGGAGAAACTCCTATACTTTCAGCTATTTTGCGATAGGATGCTCTCGCATCTGATGTCAGCTTTCTAAGTATCTTAACATCTGTTTCGTCGATGCGGTACCGAGCCGCTGCTCTTTAACGGATATAAAGTGTTGCAATGATTAAAATGCCTTTTGTTAAGAATAACGGTCATAGGTCTTATATCTAACAAGGACGTCATTATAATGTAGAAATGACAATTGATGAGTCTGAAGCACAGTCAACATCGTCATCAACAGAGACTACTGGTTCAATGTCACCCACATCATCATCTGCTACTGCTCAGGAAACCGTCAAGAGACTAAAGGAAATTGCCAAAAGAATAAGGGAGCAGGCGGCCACAATGAAGGAAACTGCAAAGACATTGCGGGAAAGCGGCGCCATAGAGGAGCTCACAGCAGCGGTACGGGAGGCTGCAATTGCAGCACGGGATGCTTCAAAAGAAATTAGCGATACTGCAAGGAAGCTTAGAGAGGAGGGAGTAATAAGAGATACCGCTGCAGCAATCGAGGAGACAACCAAAGTGGCCAAAGAAACCGCGGAAGAAATACGAACAACTGCTAAGGAGACCAAACAAGAGGCAGCTCCAAAGACTACACAGACGGCATCAAGAGCCGTTGACACTCATAAGAAAAAGACACAACAAGCGGCGGCTGCTGGAAAAACAAAGGGGAAGCTAAAAAAGAGGAAGCAAAAAAGTCAAGGAGCATAATGTCATACGTGAAAGGGGCATCGTCATTCGAGCCTGCAGGTAAATCGTGCACCAGATTGCACTCTATCCTTATGCCCACACTAATTTCTTCAGCAGGAGGCGAGTAAAATCAGAGCATCATTGTATATATATATTCTGACATAAAATGGGGCCGGCCGGATTCGAACCAGCGACCTCCAGCGCCCGAGGCTGGCATCCTGCCAAGCTAGACAACGGCCCCTAAAATTCAGTCTCTCTGGATGCCAGCCGTATTATAATCCTATTAATGGGAATGCGAATCGGTCTTGTGAGACCTCAGTTCCTTGAAACCTGAATAAGCGCGCTCGCACTTGCCGCAGCGCCACTAGTTTGCCCTTGCATCCTGGTACGAGTCAAATGAAGCCAATGAACTCCGGGATAATGAAGAGCCAGAACCTTCTCTCCGGCGGTGCATAATAATCTGGAAGGTTCGCCGCTGGGCTGCCAACTAGGCTGCCAAAAAGCTTGGCCGGAATCGTGATGGTGATTATGCGCTCTCTGTCCACAGATCATGTTGGCGAGCTGCAGTAAAAAAAATGTGTCAGGCCTTGCCTGCTTGCGCTGTCGATCTCGGCCTCCCCCATTGCTCTGTAGATCATGGCAGCAAACGCACAAACAGCGGGTCGGCTATCCGCCACCACCTGGAGACATCATCAGGACGGGCGCTGCAGGAGCCAACAAGCCCGCCGCGGCCGGCGGTATCTGCTCGGTCATGGCGATGAGATCGCTGGTGAAATTACGCATTGCAAGCATCAGGACGCACTCGCACTACCACAGAGATATTATCATGAACAGCCTCCTGACCGCGCGCTGATCATGATTATTTATCTGCCGCTCTTTCATCCGCCCAACCTGAGATGGACAGTTTTCAGTAGATGTATGATATGGCGGTTAAGCAGGGATGTTGTGCTTGGTGCGGAGGTGCTCCTTAAACTCTTCTGCGCTGTCAAGCCTCGTCTTGCACAGGTCGCAAAACAGGGACTCGATGTCCGGCGCGTTAAACGGCACGTCGTCTGGCATACACGGGATGGCATGGCATCGCATAAAACAATAATAGTAGCAGGCAGGATGCGATAACTTTATCTTCGAGAATAATCTATGCAGTTGCGATGGCTGATGCGATATTCATGTACAGCGTTACCACGGGCGTCTTTGCCTTCCTTGTGGCAATCCTCTTTGCGTCAAGGGGCGTGCGCGGGCGCCACGGGCAAGAAAAAGAAGCCGCCGAGTCGCAATCTTCAGCAGGCAAGTTGTCAGGCGAGGGAAGAAGGATCAAGAAGTTCAAGTCTGATGGCACACCGGTGTACGACTAGCTAGGAATGCCGCGCTGTTGCAAGGGATCACGCCTTGATAGCGTCGCCTGTCCTGTGGCTTTGGGCCAGTTCGTCTTGGGCTTCCTTGCGGTCCGTCCATGATCGCCATCCTGCCAAGATAAACATCGCAACCATCACAATGGACCCGACTATGACGCTGAAAGTTTCAAGCGAATCCATGCATGAATATTGGGGATGGATCGATATAAGGCCTTGAATGTATGTATGTCTGCCTGTTTGTTTGTTGGAATCTAGTAAGCAAGCAAGCTGCCAGCTATTGTGATTAGCATTTTTCTTGAACGCTAATAGGACCGTTTTGTCAAGCCATTGCAGCCGCAACTGTTGAAATTAGGGACGCATACCATGCGTCGCAGTGGCGGGACATCGTATCAGTGTCCCGTGTGCAAGGCAGCATTCGACGAGAAGGTTATGCTTGCCATCCACATCGGAAGGAAGCACTAGCCTTCTACACCGCAAATTATTCTTCCTTACTGGTTCTTGTAGAGTAGAAAAAACTAACACAAGCCAGAGCTTGCTATTTGGTTTTAACAGTCGGGGACATAGCGGACGGCGCGTTTGCCGCCGCGAGCAGACTAATAACAGAACTTAAAAAACAAGCCGCCGTTGTCTGCCATGTGGCAATGAGGAGTCTAGACGGAACTGACCGACTGCAAGGCATGATGTGTTTTGCACTCCGAGCCGCAATAATGCAATATTATTTAATAGCCCAGGAGGGATTATACACACCGCATATAGATATGCCAGGAGCCTATGTGATGGTCAACACGTTGCCAGGAATGGAAAAGCAGGCCCTCGACGAAATAGCCGATATACCCGGGGTTGTATCCGTTGAAGGTGTGTACGGCGAGTTTGACTTGATTGTAAGAGTTGAAGTTCCAGTGGGAAACAGCGTGGATCCAGTAATCAACAAGATAAGAAAAACACCGGGCATCAAGGCGACACGCACTGTGTCATCCATAGACGGCGAGCGTAAGAGCGGCACCGGCATAGATCATATGGGGCCGCCGTCGGACTAGAGATGAAGAAGAAGAAGAAAAAAGGTATGCTGCCTCGACAACCAGCCTGCTGGCCAGCCCTGCAAAACTGATCCCCTTGTCCAGACCCTGTATCTAAAATAATACATGATTTGATCTGAAAGCAAAATTCAACAATTAGGCATCGTTGTTCGTTATAATACTCATATATAATTTGCCGTGCGCCGAGCAGTAAGGCTGATAATCCTATGTCACCCCCAAAACGGAATACTGATAATAATAGTAATGATAATGCTTCCAATTCCAGAACGCTGAGGGTTGCAGAAGCAGACTCTAGGGACGTTGGCAGAAGAATAGGAAGAATCGACCCAAAGGTTGCTCAAGAACTTGGCTTGTCTACGGGCGATGTAATAGAAATCTCATCGACACAAAGAAAAAAGACGACCGTCTTGAACTGGCCGGCATATCAGCAAGATTATGGCAAAGGCTTAATCAGAATTGATGGCTATACCCGAAACAAGCTCGATGTTGGGATTAATGAGACTGTTGATATAAAGAAGGTGGAAGCAAAAGAGGCCCAAACTGTAACTCTCGCGCCTACTGAGCCCCTTCGAATAATGGGAGCAGAGGATTATCTTGCAGGAGTCTTGGAAGGGCAGCTGGTCACAAGGGGCGATACTATCCCATTGAACATAATGGGACAGAGGATAGACCTCGTAGTTATTTCTACCGCTCCGAGCGGCCCAATCATAATCAATAGCTCAACTCAGGTGAACGTTTCTGAAGAGACCGCCAAAGCCGCCGCAGCCGCTAAGGAAGGAGGGATACCCTCTATCACCTATGAGGATATTGGAGGTCTGAAGGACGAAGTCACAAAAGTAAGGGAAATGATCGAGCTTCCATTGCGCCATCCAGAATTGTTCAAGAGGCTAGGGGTAGAAGCGCCAAAAGGTGTCATATTGCACGGACCACCTGGCACGGGCAAGACCTTGCTTGCAAAAGCAGTGGCGAATGAAACAAATGCTAACTTCTATTCAATTGGCGGCCCAGAGATAATGAGCAAGTTCTACGGCGAGAGCGAAGAGAGGTTACGAAACATTTTTCAAGAAGCAGAAAAGAATGCTCCTTCAATCATATTTATTGACGAATTGGACTCGATTGCCCCAAAGAGAGAAGAAGTCTCAGGTGAGGTTGAGAGGCGCGTAGTAGCTCAGCTTTTGTCACTGATGGATGGACTGACATCTAGGGGAAAGGTAGTGGTGATAGGTGCCACCAATAGGATAAATGCAATAGACCCTGCGCTGCGCCGACCTGGAAGGTTTGACAGAGAAATAGAACTGGGAGTACCAGACAGAGACGGAAGGCTAGACATATTGCAAATACATACTCGAGGGATGCCACTTGCCAAGGATGTCGACCTTCAAAGGTTGGCAGATATTTCTCATGGGTTCGTAGGTGCCGATCTT
>Ga0126312_10000068_pt1 | contig 41519 bp, 39 predicted proteins | sample Plot104A_FD_92537 | JGI IMG/M metagenome (GOLD analysis project Ga0126312, IMG submission 92537) | Serpentine soil microbial communities from UC McLaughlin Reserve, CA, USA - Plot104A | ecosystem: Environmental > Terrestrial > Soil > Grasslands | place: USA: UC McLaughlin Reserve, Lake County... | reverse complement strand
CCTGGGAGGCCTGGCATTACGGCTTCGTCGAGGGGCCGCCGCCGTGCTCGGCCGGTGGCGACACGATCGGCGACGGCGAGGCGTCGGCCGTCGGTCTTCCGGCCTTCGTCCCCGCGCGGTTTCAGTCGGCGATCGCCGCCGCCGCCGGGCGCTGGAACGTCCCGGCGGCGCTGCTCGCAGCGCAGCTGATGGCGGAATCGAACTTCAACCCGTTCGCGGTGTCGCCGGCCGGCGCGCAGGGGATCGCCCAGTTCATGCCCTCGACCGCCGCCGCCTACGGACTGGACGACCCGTTCGATGCCGAGGCCTCGATCGATGCGCAGGCGCACCTGATGTCCGACCTGCTCGATCAGTTCGGTGGACGGGCACCGCTTGCGCTCGCCGCCTACAACGCGGGGCCGGCGCCCGTCGAGGCCTGCGGCTGCGTCCCGTCAATCCCGGAGACGCAGGCCTACGTCGCCCGGATCCTCGGGCTCATGGCCGGCGCGGGCGCGATCGCGGCCGCTCCGACCCTCGAGGTGCAGCTGGTCGAATGAGGGATCAGGCGCGCCGGCGCGCCCGGCGCGGTTGCGGACGCAGCGCCGCCCAGAGCGGGCTGGGATCGAGCCAGCGCAGGCTGGGGCGCGGCGTGCGACGCGGCGCCCGGCGCATGGTGGGTTCGCGATCGCGGACCTGGTGAGCTACGAATTGGGCGTGGGGGAGCATGGCTTCTTCTCTCGTCGAGCTGCGTGACCATCTATAACCTTACGCTAGTCACGATGACCTGTCAATTCATTTAGTTGGTCACGCGAGGGGTACACTCGTTACATGAACGTCGCCGAGCTCGCCAGGCAAATCGAGCACAAGGTCGCTCCGGAGCCGCTGATTGCGGTCCAGGGGCTCGCGAACACGTTCGATTTCGACGCGGACGAGGAGCAGCTTTTGGATCCGGATTCGGCGCGCCGCTGGCTGATCGAGTCGGACCTCGCGGCCGAGGACGTGCGGGTCGGCAAGGACGAGTGGCGGCGGCTGCTCGAGTGCCGTGACGTGATCCGTGACCTGATCGACGCGAACCTCACCGGCGACACTGGCGCCGCGGCGAACGGGCTCGGTGATCTTGCCGCTAGCCATCCGCCGAGGCTCGTCGCGGACGAGACGGGTCGCGTCGGCCTCGACCTCACGCCTTGCCGGACCGTGGACGAGCTGATCGCACAGATGGTCGGCATCGTGTTCGAGTCCCAGCTCGTCGCTACCTGGCCGCGGCTCAAGATCTGCGCAAGCGACGAATGCCGCTGGGCCTTTTACGACAGCTCCAAGAACCGCTCCGGCACCTGGTGCCAGATGGCGGAGTGCGGCAACCGGATCAAGAACCGCGCGTATCGCGAGCGGCTGGCGGCGCGGGAGCGGACGGCGCGGGCGGCCCGTTAGGCTCCGGTCCGATGACGCCCCTCACCGTCTCCGGGATCGACGCGCTGCGCGATCTGATCGGCAAGCCCGTCGGGCCGAGTGACTGGCTCGAGATCACCCAGCAGGACATCGACAGGTTCGCCGAGGTCTCGCGCGACGACCAGTGGATCCACGTCGACGTCGAGCGCGCCGAGCGCGAGAGCCCGTTCGGGACCACGATCGCGCACGGCAACCTCACCCTCTCGCTGATCGACGGCTTCCGCGGCCAGCTGATCAGCCAGGAGGGCGTGAAGCTTGGGATCAACTACGGCTGGGACAAGGTCCGCTTTCCGTCGCCGGTGCCGGCCGGATCGCGGGTGCGGGCGACCGCCGAGGTTCAGTCCGTCGACGAGCTCGGCGACGGGTGGTACCACGTCGTCACCAGGTTCGTCCTCGAGCGCGAGGGTGGCGAGAAGCCGGTCTGCGTCGCCGACTCGGTCGGCCGGGCCCTCGTCGCCTGACCACCGCGGCCGCGGCGCCGCGGCTACTTGACCGTCAGCGTGCCCTCCATGCCCTGGTCGCGGTGGCCGTCGACCGAGCAGAAGAAGGTGTACTCGCCGGGCTCGAGCTGCGCGGTGGTGGTGGCCGTGTCCTGGGCGATCACGTCGGTGCGCGCGACCTCGTTGCCGTCCGCGTCCTCGATCACGACGTCGTGGGAAAGCGAAGCCGGGTTGTCGAACTCGACCGTGTCGTCGCCCGCCGGCGCGGTCAGCGAGGTCTCGGTGTAGGCGATCGCGCCGTCGGGGTCGGCTGAGACGCTGATCGTGCCGCCGGCGCCCTCGCCGGTTCCGGAGGTCGTCTGGGTCGCCGACGTGTCGCTTGCCGCCGTGTCCTCGTCGTCATCGCCGCCGCAGGCGCCGAGGGCAAAGGTGGCGAGAGCGAGCACGGAGGTCAGGACGAGGAGTTTTCTCATGGCGGGTCCTTTCGAGTGGGGGTGACGACCCCCGACCCTAACCTTTCGCCGATGAGCGAGAGGACGGCCGAACCGATCGAGGAGCAGCGAAAGCGGCTGCCGGACCAGCCCGGCGTCTACATGTTCAAGGACGAGCGCGGGCGGTTCCTCTACGTCGGCAAGGCGACCTCGATTCGCAAGCGCGTCGCCGGTCACTTCTCCGGCAAGTCCCACGCCGGCATGGAGATGGTCTCGCGGATCGCGTCGATGGACTTCCTCGTCACCGAGACGGAGGCCGAGGCGCTGCTCGCCGAGCAGCAGTTCATCAAGCGCCACCGGCCGCGGTTCAACATCCGGCTGCGCGACGACAAGTCGTACCCCTACGTCGGGATCAGCCTCGACGAGGAGTTCCCGCGCGTGTACTTCACCCGCGAGCGCCACCGCTCCGGCCGCATCTACTTCGGCCCCTACTCGTCGGCGAAGCGCGTGCGCGAGACGCTCGACCTGCTCGGCCGCCTCTTTCAGTACCGGACCTGCGAGGGGCCGGAGCCCGGCAGGCGCTCGGGCGTCCCGTGCCTCGACTACTACATCAAGCGCTGCGGGGCTCCCTGCGTGGGCTACGTAGACCGCGAGGAGTACCGGCGCGGCATCGACGCGATCGTGGATTTCCTCTCCGGCCGGTACCGGGACGTCGAGCGCGACCTCGAGCGGAAGATGGGTGAGGCCGCGCGGGCGGAGGAATTCGAGCGCGCCGCGGTCTACCGCGACCGACTGGAGGCCGTGCGCTCGCTGATGGAGCGGCGCTCGGTCGCCGGCGAGTCGCTCGAGAGCGCCGACCTGATCGGGGTGGCGGTCGAGGGTGCGGACGCGAACGCGCAGGTCTTCCAGGTCCGCGACGGGGTGCTCGCCGAGCGCCACGGCTTCTACCTCTCGAACGAGGCGGAGCGTGACGAGGGCGAGGTCACGGAGGAGTTCCTTGCGCAGTACTACTCGGCGGCGCCCGCGATCCCGCGGCTGGTCGTCGTCGGCGCGGCGATGCGCGACCGGGCCGACCTGCTCGCGGAGGCGCTCTCGGCGCGTCGCGGCGGCCCGGTCGAGGTGCGCGTGTCCGAGCGCGGTTCGAAGCGGCGGCTGCGCGAGCTCGCTGAGCGAAACGCCGCCCTGGCGCTGGCGCAGGACCAGCTGAAGCGCGAGCGGCGCCGCGCGCAGCGCGTCGACGCGCTCACGGCCCTCCAGGACGCGCTCGGACTCGACGAGCTCCCCGTGAGGGTCGAGGGCTTCGACATCTCGAACCTCGGCGGCCAGCACACCGTCGCCTCGATGGTCGTCTTCGAGGGTGCGGCGCCGAAGAAGTCCGACTACCGCCGGTTCCGGATCCGCGGCGACCGGGCCGCAGGGCCCGACGACTTCGCCTCGATGGAGGAGGTGCTCTCGCGGCGCGTCTCGCGCCTGCTCGAGCAGTCCGACCGCTCCCCGCACGACCCCGAGCGCGACGAGAGCTTCGCCTCGATCCCGGACCTGATCGTGATCGACGGCGGCAAGGGCCAGCTCTCGGCGGGGCTGCGGGTCTTGGCGCCGCTCATCGAGCGCGGCACGGCGGTGATCGGGCTCGCGAAGCGCCTCGAGGAGGTCTACGTACCGGGTCGCCCGGAGCCGCTCGAGATCTCGCGCGACTCCGAGGCGCTGCGGCTGCTCCAGCGGGTGCGCGACGAGGCTCACAGGTTCGCGGTCGAGCATCACCGCGGCCGCCGCGACAAGGCGATGACGAGCTCGCTGCTCGACGAGCTGCGCGGCGTCGGACCGGTGAGGAAGCGGGTCCTGCTCGAGCACTTCGGCTCGCCGGAGCGGCTCGTCGCGGCCTCCCGCGAGGAGCTCGAGGCGGTGCCGGGGATCCCTGGCAAGCTCGCTCGCGACATCCACCGCCAGCTCAACAAGGTGCTGCGGTGAGTCAGGAAGGAGGGCCGAGAGCCTGTCCGGCGACGGCGTCGACCTGTTCGTGATCACCGGCTACTCCGGCGCCGGCAAGTCGGAGGCGATCGCCGCCTTCGAGGACTCGGGCTACTTCTGCGTCGACAACCTGCCACCGCGGATGATCAATTCGCTGGGCGAGCTCTTCGTCCACGGGGGCAGCGGCGTCCGCCGCGCTGCGGTCGTGACCGATGTGCGCGGCGGCGAGTACTTCACCGATCTCGTCACGGTGCTTGCCGAGCTCAGCCAGGAGGGCCTCGACCCGACCGTGCTCTTCCTCGAGGCGAGCGAGGAGGCCCTCCTCGACCGATTCAACGAGACGCGCCGCCGCCATCCGCTGGCGCCGAACGGCCGCGTCGTGGAGGGGATCCGGGCCGAGCGCGAGCTCCTCGGGCCGCTGCGCGAGCGCGCCGACGTGGTGATCGACTCGAGCGGCCTCACCGGCGCGATGCTGCGGCGGCGGATCGCCACCGACCTCCTCGGGCCGCGGACGAGCTCGAAGCTCGCGCTGACGATTCTCACGTTCGGATTCAAGAACGGCCCGCCGCGCGATGCCGACCTCGTCTTCGACGTCCGCTTCCTCCCGAACCCGCACTACCGCGAGGACCTCCGCCCGCTGACGGGCCGCGATCCGCAGGTGGTTCAGCATGTCGAGGCGGGCGAGCTGGCGCGCGAGTACTACGCCCGGCTTCTGCCGCTCCTCGACTTTCTCCTGCCGGCCTACACCGCGGAGGGCAAGACCCACCTGACGATCGCGATCGGCTGCACCGGCGGCAAGCACCGCTCGATCACCGTGGCGGACCGGATCGCGCGCCACCTGGCGAGCCACGACGACGTCGCGCTGCGAGTCGTCCACCGCGACGTGGAGATCGGCTAGCTCGCTTCAACGAGCCGCCGCCGGGCGCGACCTAGAATCGCCGCGTGAGCGAGAGGGTCATCTCCGTCTCGGGTCTGCGCAAGAGCTACGGCGACTTCGAGGCGGTCCGTGGCGTCGACCTCGAGGTCGAGCGGGGCGAGGTATTCGCGTTCCTGGGGCCGAACGGCGCCGGGAAGACGACGACGACGGAGATCCTCGAGGGCTACCGGTCCCGCGACGCCGGCTCGGTCGCCGTGCTCGGCGTGGATCCCGGATCTCCGACCCGCGCCTGGCGCGAGCGGATCGGGATCGTCCTGCAGCAGTGCCGGATGCGGCCAGAGCTCACCGTCCGCGAGACGCTTGAGCTCTACGCCGGCTACTACCGTGCGCCGCGCGCGGTCGACGAGACCATCGAGCAGGTCGGGCTCGCCGAGAAGGCCGACGCGCGGGCCGGCGGCCTGTCCGGCGGCCAGCAGCGACGCCTCGACGTCGGCCTGGCGCTGATCGGTGACCCGGAGCTGCTCTTCCTCGACGAGCCGACCACCGGCTTCGATCCTTCGGCGAGGCGCCAGGCGTGGGAGGTGATCGCCGGGCTTCGGGCGCTCGGCAAGACCGTGTTCCTGACGACGCACTACATGGAAGAGGCGCAGCGGCTCGCGGACAACGTGGCGATCATCGCCGGTGGGCGCATCGTCGCCGAGGGGCCGCCGGCCGAGCTTGGCGATCGCGAGCGTCGGCCGGCCCAGGTGAGCTTCGAGCTGCCGCCCGGCGTCGAGATCGCCGAGCTGCCGGCGCAGCTCGACGGCGTCCGCGCGGCGGGCCGACTGGCGACGCTGACGACCCACGACCCGGTGGCTCTCCTGCACACCCTCACGGGTTGGGCCCTCGACCGCGGCGTGGCGCTCGAGTCGCTCGAGGTCACGCGCCCGAGCCTCGAGGACATCTACCTGGAGCTCACCGGCGAGGCCGAGGTCGAGACCGTGGAGGCCGCGGAGGTCGTGACCCGGTGACCGGCGCTGCCCGCCTGGCCCTGCACCAGTTCCGCTTCGACCAGAAGACGTTCTGGCGCAATCCCGGCTCGGTCTTCTTCACCGTCGCGCTGCCACTGATGTTCCTGATCATCTTCGAGTCGATCTTCGGCAACGACACGATCGAGGAGCTGGGGATCAAGACGACCACCTACTACATCCCGGCGATCCTCACGATGGCGATCATCGGGGCGACGCTACAGAGCCTTGCGATCCAGCTCTCGAGCGACCGCGACGCCGGGATCCTCAAGCGCGGCCGCGGCACCCCGATGCCGAGCTGGGTGTTCTTCGCGGGTCGGGTCGGGAACGCGATCGTCCTCGCGGCGCTGATGCTCGTGATCGTGCCGGCGATCGGATGGCTGCTCTACGACGTCTCGATCCCGTGGGAGCACCTGCCCGCAGTCATGGTCACGCTGGCGATCGGCACCGCGAGCTTTTGCTGCCTCGGGATCGCGCTCACGACCGTGATCCCCAACGAGGACGCGGCCCCGGCGGTCACCAACGTCGCCGTCCTGCCGCTCGAGTTTCTGTCGGGGATCTTCATCCCGCAGTCGGAGATCCCGGACAGCGTCCTTCACTTCGCCGACCTGTTCCCGATTCGCCACTTCTTCGAGGCGTTCTTCGCCGCCTGGGACCCCGCCACCGTCGGCTCCGCGTTCGAGTGGGGCCATCTGGCCATCGTGGCCGGCTGGGGCCTCGCCGGGCTCGCGATCGGGGTCCGCTTCTTTCGCTGGACCCCGCGCGGGGGCTAGACCGTCGAGCGCGCACTCCCGCGCGGCGCGGGGTACCGTAGGTACGTGATCCATCACGCGGCCGTCGAAGCGGGGGACCTGGAGCGCAGTGGGCGGTTCTACGACGCCGTCCTCGGGGCGCTCGGGTGGCGGCGCCAACTCGAGAACGAGCGAGTGATCGCCTGGGGGATCGTGAGGCCGGTCTTCTACGTCACCAACGGCAGCCCGGGCGGCGGCTCCGGGCACGTGTGCTTCTCGGCCTCCGGGATCCCGGCGGTGAAGGGCGCCTTCGAGGGCGGGATGGCGCACGGCGGCAGGGACCAGGGCTCGCCTGGACCGCGCCCCGAGTACGGTGCCAGCTATTACTCCGCGTTCATGCTCGATCCCGATGGCAACCGGATCGAGGTCGCGGTCGACAACAGCTAGCCCTGAAGCGACGGGAGGTTCGATGAGCAAGGTGAAGGTGGGCATCAACGGCTTCGGGCGGATCGGCCGGAACCTGTTCCGTGCGGCCTATGAGGCCGGCGCCGAGCTCGAGTTCGTCGCCGTCAACGACGTCTTCGACGCCGAGGCCCTCGGTCACCTGCTGAAGTACGACTCGACCTACGGCCGCTTCCCGGGCGCCGTCGCGGTCCGCGAGGGCTCGATTACGGTCGACGGCGTCGAGACGCGGGTGCTCTCCGAGCGCGATCCCGCAGCGCTCCCGTGGGGCGAGCTCGGCGTCGACGTGGTGATCGAGTCCACGGGGCTGTTCACGAAGCGCGACGCCGCCGCCAAGCACCTCGAGGCGGGGGCGAAGAAGGTGATCATCTCCGCGCCGGCGACCGATCCCGACGTCACCGTGGCGCTCGGCGTGAACTTCGACGAGGCCTACGACCCAGAGAACCACCACATCATCTCCAACGCATCCTGCACCACCAACTGCCTCGCCCCGGTGGCCAAGGTCCTGCACGAGCGGTTCGGGATCGAGCGCGGCCTGATGACGACGATCCACGCGTACACCCAGGACCAGCGCCTCCAGGACAGTCCGCACAAGGACCCGCGGCGCGCGCGTGCGGCGGCGATGAACCTGATCCCGACCACGACCGGCGCGGCCAAGGCGGTCGGCCTCGTGCTCCCGGAGCTGAACGGGAAGCTGAACGGGATCTCGGTCCGCGCCCCGGTCGTGACCGGATCCCTCGTCGACCTCACCTGCGAGCTCGGCAGCCAGGCGACGCCGGAGGAGATCAACGCGGCGATGCGCGAGGCGGCCACCGGCGCGCTCGCCGGGATCCTCAGCTACACCGAGGATCCGATCGTCTCGACCGACATCGTCAAGGACCCGCACTCGTCGATCTTCGACGCCGAGCAGACCGCGGTGATCGACGGCGGGTTCGTGAAGGTGTTCTCCTGGTACGACAACGAGTGGGGCTACTCGAACCGCTGCGTCGAGGTCGCGGCTCGCGTGCTCGAACGCCAGCCCGCCGCCGCCTGATCGAGTGGACCACCGGACCGCTTGAGCGACCGCGGCTCCTTTTCGAAGGCGAGCGTGCGCGACGTCGATCTCGAGGGCGGCCGAGCGCTCGTCCGCGTCGACTTCAACGTCCCGCTCGCGGAATCGAATGGCGGGCGGCGAGTTGCCGACGACACGCGGATCCGCGCAGCGCTGCCGACGATCGAGCTGCTGCGCGAGCGCGGCGCCGCCGTCGTCCTCGTCTCCCACCTCGGCCGGCCGAAGGATCGCGAGCCGGAGCTGTCGATGGGGCCGGTCGCCGAGCGGCTCGGCGAGCTGATCGATGTGCCGGTGCGGCTGGCGCCGGCGGTGGTCGGAGAGGAGGTCGAGGCGCTCGCGGCGGACCTCGGCGCGCGTGAGGTGCTGCTGCTCGAGAACAGCCGCTACGAGCCCGGCGAGACGAAGAACGATCCCGAGCTGGCAGCGGCGCTCGCGCGACTCGCGGATGTCTACGTCGACGACGCGTTCGGAGCCGCGCATCGCGCCCATGCCACGACCGACGGGGTGGCGCGCCTGTTGCCCGGGCACGCCGGCCTGTTGCTCGAGCGCGAGGTGCGCGAGCTGACCGCCGTGCGCGACCGGCCGCAGCGACCGCTCTGCGTGGTCTTCGGTGGGGCCAAGGTGAGCGACAAGATCGGCGTCATCGACCGGTTCCTGGAGACGGCCGACGAGATCCTGATCGGCGGTGCGATGTGCTTCAGCTTCTTCCGCGCCCGCGACATCGCGACCGGCGACTCCCTGGTCGAGGAGGAGGGTGTGGCCCTCGCGGAGCGCGCGCTGGAGCGCGCCGATCGCTCCGCGTGTGAGCTGCGGCTTCCGGTCGACCTCGTCCTTGGCCGCGAGTTCGACGCCGGCACCGAGGTCCGCGAGCTCGACGGGGTCGAGGTCCCGGACGGCTGGATGGGCCTCGACATCGGTCCCCGGACGGCGGCGGCGTACGCGCGCTCGATCGCGGCCTCGGGGACGGTGTTCTGGAACGGCCCGATGGGCGCCTTCGAGCTCGAGCCGTTCGCAGCCGGCACCCGCGCGGTGGCGGACGCCCTCGCGGAGGCGCCGGGGTTCACGGTGGTCGGTGGCGGCGACTCGGCGGCGGCGCTCGCGGCGTTCGGGCTCGCCGACCGGGTCAACTGGCTGTCGACCGGCGGCGGCGCCTCGCTCGAGCTCATGGAGGGCAAGGAGCTGCCCGGCGTGGAGGTGCTCGCCGATGCCTGATGATCAGGCGCCTCAACAGCGGCCCGGCTCGGCGTCGCTTCGCTCCGCCTCACGTGTACCGCTCGTCGCCGCCAACTGGAAGATGCACAAGACGGTTGCCGAGACCGAGGAGTTCCTCGACCGGTTCCTCGGCGAGCTCGACGGCGTACCAGGCGCGGAGCTCGTCGTCTGCCCGCCGTTCACCGCGCTCGCGGCGGCGGTCGCCCGCGCCGCGGGCTCGCCCGTTCGGATCGCCGCCCAGAACGTCCACGAGGCGGACGCAGGCGCCTTCACCGGCGAGGTCTCGATCCCGATGCTGCGTGAGCTGGGTGTCGCGGGCGCGATCGTCGGCCACTCCGAGCGCCGCCAGCTCTTTGGCGAGACCGACGTGGCGCTGGCGCGAAAGCTGCAGGCGCTCCTCGCCTGGGGCCTCGAGCCGATCCTCTGCTGCGGCGAGACGCAGGCGCAGCGGGAAGCGGGCGCGACCGAGACCATCGTGCGGCGCCAGCTCGAGGCCGACCTCGCTGAGGTCGACGCCGCGGAGCTGGGGCGGGTCGTGATCGCCTACGAGCCGATCTGGGCGATCGGCACGGGCCGCACCGCGACCCCCGAGCAGGCGCAGGAGGCATGCGCCGTCGTTCGCTCGCTGGTCGCCGAGCGCGACGCCGCCGCCGGCGAATCGATTCGCGTCCTCTACGGAGGGTCGGTGAAGCCGGACAACGCCGTGGAGCTCTTTGAGCAGCCGGACATCGACGGCGGCCTCGTCGGCGGCGCCTCGCTCGATCCGAACGACTTCCTCGCCATCTGCCGGGGAATCTCGGGATGACCCCGGAGCCGGAGGGGGCGACGGGCCTGCCGGTGCCCGCGCTCTGCCTCGTGATCCTCGACGGCTGGGGCCTCGCACCCGACGGCCCGGGCAACGCGGTGAGCCAGGCAGCGACTCCAGTCTTCGACGAGCTCTGGGCCGGCTACCCGCACACGGAGCTCTCGGCCAGCGGGCCGGACGTCGGCCTCCCGAAGGGCCAGATGGGGAACTCGGAGGTCGGGCACCTGAACCTGGGCGCGGGGGCGATCGTGATGCAGGACCTGGCGCGAATCGACACCGCGGTCGCCGACGGGAGCTTCTTCGAGAACGAGGCGCTCGTCGCCGCGTGCACGGCGGCGCGGGAGAGCCCGCGCGGCCGCCTTCACCTCATGGGCCTCGTCTCCGACGGCGGCGTCCACTCCGGTTGGGAGCACATCGAGGCGGCGATCGAGCTCACCGCCCAGGAGGGTGTGCCCGAGGTCGTCTTCCACGCCTTCACCGACGGCCGCGACACGCTGCCGACTTCGGGCCGCGGCTACCTCACCGAGCTCGAGCGGTGGCTGCGGCATGCGGGACGGATCGGCACGGTGAGCGGTCGCTATTACGCGATGGACCGCGACCGGCGCTGGGAGCGGACGAAGCTCGCGTACGACGCGATCGTCCACGCCGAGGGCTCGCGCGCCGAGACCGCGGACGTCGCGATCGCCGAGTCGTACGAGCGCGAGGAGACCGACGAGTTCGTGATCCCGACCGTGATCGGCGACTACGACGGGGCTGCCGACGGCGATGCCGTCATCCACCTCAACTTCCGCCCCGATCGCGCCCGCCAGCTCACCCGCGCCCTCGGTGAGCCCGACTTCGACGAGTTCCTGCGCAGCGGTGCGCCGGTCCTCGCCGTGACGACGCTGACCGAGTACCGCGCCGGGTGGCCATACCCGATTGCGTTCCGGCCCCGCGAACCCGAGACGACAATCGCCAGGGTGATCGCCGAGCACGGTGCGCGCCAGCTCCACGTCGCCGAGACCGAGAAGTACGCGCATGTCACCTACTTCTTCAACGGCGGCCGAGAGGTGGAGTGGGAGGGGGAGGAGCGGCGCCTGGTCGACTCACCGCGCGACGTCCCGACCTATGACCACAAGCCGCAGATGAGCGCCGCGGCAGCGGCGAACGCGTTCGCCGAGCGTTGGTCCGCGGACGGCTTTGCGTTCGGGATCATCAACTTCGCCAACCCCGACATGGTCGGCCACACGGGCTCGATCCCCGCCGCCGTCGCGGCGGTCGAGGAGGTCGACCAGCGCCTCCGCGAGGTCGTCGAGGCCGTGCACCGCAGCGGTGGCGCCTGCATCGTGACCGCCGACCACGGCAACTGCGAGCAGATGCTCGAGCCCGACGGCTCGCCGAACACGGCGCACTCCATGAACCCGGTGCCCCTGATCGTCACGGTCGGCGGCCTCGAGCTACGCGAGGGCGGCGTCCTCGCGGACATCGCGCCGACGGCGCTCGAGCTGCTCGCGATCGAGCAGCCCGCGGCGATGACCGGAAAGTCGCTGATCCGGCGCTAGCCCAAGCCGGCTTGACAGACTGCGATCATCTGCTATAAAGCGACTTAGGTTTTCTACGAACCGAGCCAGTTTCGTACTTCTCAGAGAAGGAGGGAAAAACGATGGCACTCGTACGTTGGGAGCCGGCTCGCGAGGTCGACTCGCTTCAGTCGGAGGTCAATCGGGTGTTCGACGCCTTCTTCGGCAACGGCAGCGGTGGCACGCGCGCGCGCCGCTGGATGCCCGCCATGGACCTGGTCGAGACCGATGACCACCTTGTGCTCCGTGCCGACCTACCGGGGCTCGATCGCGACGACGTCGACATCGAGATCAAGGACGGGATGCTGACCGTCTCCGGCGAGCGCCGCGCCGAGCACGAGGAGAAGTCGGAGGGCTACTACCGGGTCGAGCGGGCGTTCGGCGGCTTCTCGCGCTCGCTGACGCTTCCGGAGGGCGTCGACCCGCAGGGGATCGACGCCGACTTCGACAAGGGCGTGCTCGAGGTTCGGATCCCGAAGCCCGCGGAGCGCAAGCCGTACCGGGTCGAGATCGGCGCCGGCGGCATGAACGGGACCGCGACCGAGAAGTAGGCGCGAACAAAAAGACACGAGGGACGAGCCAACGGCTCGACCGGGAGCGGGTCGCCGAACGACGGCCCGCTTCTTTTTGCGCGGGCTCGGCGCTCCGCGGGATCCCGGCGATCCGCAGCCCGTACGCTGCGCGCCGTGCGAAACGACCCAGGCCGGCTGCGGTTCGAGATCACGAACGTCGACGGCGGCGCCCGCGCCGGCCTCCTGCACACCGCTCACGGTCCCGTGTCGACCCCGGCGTTCATCCCGCTGGCCACGCGCGGCGCGGTGCGGACCCTGACCGCGAGCGAGGTCGCGCACATGGGGTTCGAGCTCATCCTCGGCAACACGTTCCACCTGTTCCTGTCGCCGGGCGCGGAGCGCGTCGCCGAGCTCGGCGGGCTCCACGGCTTCATGGGTTGGGAGCGCGCGATCGTCACGGACTCCGGTGGGTTTCAGGTGTTCTCGCTCGCGCATGGAAACGTCGCCGACGAGATCAAGGGGCGGCGCGGCGGCTCGGGGTCGGGCGGCGGCGTGATCGAGATCGGCGAGCGGGGGGTCGCCTTCCGGTCATACCTCGACGGCTCGAAGCGGTTCATGGGCCCAGAGGAGTCGATGACGGTGCAGGCCGCGCTCGGCTCGGACATCGCGCTCGTCTTCGACGAATGCACGCCGTACCACGCCGACCGTGACTACACCGCTCGATCGACCGAGCGAACGCACCGCTGGCTCGACCGCTGCCTCGCTTGGCACGAGGCGAACGGCCCCCTGTCGCAGGCCGTCTTCGGAATCGTCCAGGGCGGCGTGCACGACGACCTCCGCCGCGAGTCGGCGGAGTGGGTCGCGGCGGCGGCCGTGGACGGGCTCGCGATCGGCGGCACGCTCGGGCGCGACAAGTCGGAGATGCACGGCGTGCTCGCACTCACCGCGCCGATGCTCCCTCGCGAGGCGCCGAAGCACCTGCTCGGGATCGGCGAGCCCGACGACCTCCTGGCCGGGATCGAGCTCGGGATCGACGTCTTCGACTGCGCGGTCCCGACACGGCTCGCGCGGCACGGGATGGCGCTTGCGCCGCTTCCCGACTCCCGCTTTCGGTTCGACGTCGACCGGGCCGCGCTCGCGAGGGACGAACGGCCCCTGGTCGAGGGCTGCCCATGCCCGGCCTGCGCCGCACACACCCGGGCCTACCTCCACTACCTCGCCCGCGCCGAGCCTGCGAACGCGGGCCGCCTCCTCACGCTCCACAACCTGACCTTCCTCGAGCGCCTCGTGAGCGGAGCGCGCGAGGCAATCGGGGCGGGCGGCTACACGGCGTACAAGGAGGCGATCCTCGGCGGTGCGGCGCCCTGGGGGGCGGTGGCAACGCCCTACTGAGTGTTCTCCTTGATGAAGTCCTCGATCGCCTGGATCTGATCGTCCAGCTGTCCCCGCAGGGTCTGGCCGAGGTCGGTGTCCTGCCCGGCGTCCGTGAGCAGGAGGACGCCGCCCGCGATCACCGCCGCGAGGACTCCGATCAAGAGCAGGATCCCGAGCCCGCGCCCGAGACTGGCGAGCGGCGAGCGTCCGCGGGGCTCGGCCGGGGCGGCCGCGGGACGCGGCGGGGGTCGGCGGCGCGGCGGCGCGGCGACGGGCTCGGGCGCTGCGGGCGTCGCCGGCTCGGGGGCCATCCGTCGCGTCGCGGCGGTGGCGCCGGTCGTGCTCAGCAGGTTCGTCGGCAGCTCGTCCTCGGGCTGGGGCGGCTCGCGTCCGGCGAGGCCCTCCTCGAGCGCGCGCGAGAGCTCGCGCGCGGAGGCGTAGCGGGCGGCGGCATCGCCCTCGAGCGACCTCAGGACTGCGCGCGAGAGCGTCTCCGGAACGTCCGGGTCGTACGAGCTGGGCGGCAGGGGGCGCTCGTTCTCGCGGCGGATCGCGAGCTCGGCGAGGGTCGAGCCCTCCCACGGCAGGCGCGCGGTGAGGCACTGGTAGAGGACGACGCCGAGCGCGTAGACGTCGGCGGCGGGCGTCGCCTCCTCGCCGCGCGCCTGCTCCGGCGCCAGGTAGGCCGCGGTGCCGACAACCGAGCCCACCTGCGTGAGGCGGCTCTGGGCGCTCGCTCTCGCGATCCCGAAGTCGGTGAGCTTCACCGTCATCTCGCCGGTTGGCGGCTCGTGCGCGGACACGTCGCGGCCCCGGCGGCCCGCGGGCCCGCCGATCACCATCAGGTTCCCGGGCTTGACGTCGCGGTGGATGATCCCCTGGCGATGGGCGTACTCGAGCCCGGCGCAGGCCTGCATGCCGACGTCGACGGCGGTGTCCGCCCCGAGCCGGCCTCGTGTCTGCAGGAGCTGGGCGACGGACTTGCCCTCGACGTACTCCATGACGATGTAGTGACGGCCCTGGTCGACGCCGGTGTCGTAGACCTGCACGATGTTGGGATGGATCAGCTTCGCGACGGCGAGCGCCTCGCGGCGGAATCGGGCCACGAACTTGTCGTCGTCCGAGAGATGCTCGGCGAGGATCTTCACGGCAACGGTGCGCTCGAGCACGCGGTCCGTGGACCGGTACACGGTCGACATGCCGCCCGAACCGAGGCGGTCGCCTAGCGCGTAGCGGTCTGAGATCGTGGTGTTCACTGCCTGCCCTCCGCGACCCCACCGCTGTGAGTGCCCCCATTCTGCCCGCTCGGGCCCTCGCCCTGACCGCCACCCGGCTCGCCGGTCGGCGGCGTCGTGTTGGTGGTCGTCGGCTGCTCGGGCTCCTCCGGCTCCGGTGTCGTGGGCTGGCCTCCGCCGCCCTCGCCGTCTGACTGATCGGGCTTCTCGGTGTCCTCGTCGGTCGTCGTCGTCTCCTCGGTCGTGGTGGTCGTCGGGGCCGCGGTGGTGGTCGAGGTGGTCGAGGTGGTCGAGGTGGTCGAGGTCTCCGTCGGCCCCGCTGCACCGCTCGCGCCGGTGCTGCACTGATCGGGCTCCTGAGCGAGCTCCTCGAGGTTCTGCGACGCCTTCTGGAGCTCCTCGCGCACCGAGTCGTCGACCGAGTTCGGCAGCCCGTCGACCGCGCTCGAGAACTCGTTGACGTGGCTGATCAGCACGTCGCACGTCCCGGCCTCGAGATCGCCCTGCGCGAGCGCCAACGCGCTCAGCAGCCGGCCGGCGTCGCCGTCCGGAATCGTCCCGTCGTTCGATGACCCGCAACCCGCGATCAGCACGGCAAGGGCGAACGCGAGCGGGGCCGTAAGGGCTCGCCCTGGCATCGCGGCGAGTCTAGAGAAGGCCCTGCGTCGCACCGGCCGGTTCACTGCCCGACGTAGAGCCGCCGCGCCAGGTGCTCCGGGAGATCACCGGAGATGATCGCGTCGGCGGCCCGATCGATGTCGTAGGGGATGCGGTGGAATGTGGCGCGCCACGCCTCCGTGTCGAGTTCGAGCCACGCGGCGCGCGGGTCCCCGTCGCGGGGCTGGCCGACGCTGCCGGGGTTGATCAGCCAGCGCCCTCGGCTGAGGTCGAGCGTCGTTCCCGCAGCTGCCTGGGCGCCGCGGGCGTCGGGGGGATCGTCGTCGTCCTCGCGCTCCTCGGCGAGGGCGAAGAAGAGCGCCACGTGCGAGTGGCCGATGAAGCTCACGCGCCGCGCCTGGACCCGGATGCAGTGCGCCGCCTGGTCGGGCCAGAGCACGTACTCCCAGATCGGGTCGCGTGGCGAGGCGTGGTAGAGCGCCACCTCGGCGTCGTCCTTGGCGGACTCGAGCGATGTGAGATAGGAGCGCGTGGCCTCATCCATGGCCTGGCGGGTCCAGCGAACCGCGGCGGCGGCCGCGGGCGAGAAGGTCGAGATGTCGAGCGCGTCGAGCGCCGCGAGGTCGTGGTTTCCGACGAGGCCGACCGTGCAGCGTTCGCGGGTGAGAGCCGCGCACTCGTTCGGCTGCGCGCCGTAGCCGACGACGTCGCCCAGACACCAGGCCTCGTCGACCCCGACGGAGTCGATGTCCGCAAGGACCGCCTCGAGGGCGGGCAGGTTGGAGTGGATGTCGCTGAGCAGTGCGAGACGCATCGAGCTCCCCCCGTTGAGGCGGACTATCGTAAGCCCGATGAGGCTCGCGGGCTGCTTGCCGCGCTCGACCGCGGCGCGCGTGGGCGGCGCGGCGGTGGCGATGGTCCTCGCGGCGGAGCTCGCCGTGTGGCTGCTGAGCACCGACGACACCGGGCCGAAGCCGGACCCGGTCTCGGAGAGCGCCTATTTCACCCCGCAGCAGCTCGAGCGCGCGGACGACTTCCGCGGCGGCCAGCGGTGGCTGCTCCTTCTCGGGCTGGCGGTCGAGGGCGGCGTCCTGGTCGCCGTGGTCGCGGGGCGGCCGGCCTTCGTGCGCCGCGCGCTGCGCTCGTTGGCGGCGCGCCCGCTGCGCGGCGCGGCGCTCGCCGGCGTCTCGGTCGCCGCGCTCACGCAGCTCGCCCTGCTGCCGGTGGCCCTCGCTTCACACGAGCGCGCCGTGGATGCCGGGATCTCGACCCAATCGCTGTCCTCGTGGCTCTGGGACTACGCCCGCTCGGCGGCGATCACGATCGCGATCACCGCGGCGGGGGCCGCCCTGCTGCTGGCGCTCGTGCGGCGCTTCCCGCGCCGCTGGTGGATGCCCGGGGCCCTCGCCGTCACCGCGCTCGGCGCGTTCTTCGTGTGGGTCGCGCCGATCGTCCTCTCGCCGATCTTCAACCGGTTCGAGACCCTGCCGCCGTCGAGCCGCGCCCGGTCGGAGGTGCTCGAGCTGGCGCGGCGCGCGGGGATCGAGGTCGACGACGTCTACAAGGTCGATGCGAGCCGCCGTGTCCGGACGCTGAACGCGTACGTCGATGGGATCGGATCGACCCGGCGCGTGGTGCTCTACGACAACCTGCTGCGGCGCGCCGAGCGGCCCGAGCTGCGCTCGGTGGTCGCCCACGAGCTCGGCCACGTCGCCCACGACGACGTCCCGCGCGGGATCGCGTTCGTCGCCCTCGTCGCGCCCCTCGGCCTGGTCTTCGCCCGGGAGCTCGCCCTCGCGCTCACGCGCCGGACCGGCGTCGACGCCGCGAGCCCGGCCGCCATTCCCGCGTACCTGCTGGCGCTGTCGCTGGCGGCGTTCGTGCTCAACGTCCCCGGAAATCAGCTCTCGCGCAAGGTAGAGGCGTCGGCCGACGCGTTCGCGCTTGAGCTCACCGGCGACCCGCAGGCGCTCGTCGACCTCCAGGTCCAGCTCGCCCGGACGAACCTCTCGGACCCCGACCCGCCCGACGCCTACAGCTTCGTCTTCGGCACCCACCCGACGACCGTGCAGCGGATCGGCGCCGCGCTCGCCTTCGAGCGCGAGGCGGGGCGGTGAGCGCTCGTCAGCGGAACGATTCGACCGTCTGCGCCAGCCCGGTCGCGAGGTCGCGCTCGGCGCGCCAACCGAGCTCCGCGACGGCCCGGCCGGGATCGATCGCGATCCGCTGCACCTCGCCGAGGCGTGCGGGCACCATCTCCGGGTCGAACTGGACGCTGACCGCCTCCGCGATGCGGCGCCCGAGCTCGAGCACGGTGGTCTCGATCCCCGTGCCGACGTTGTAGGCGCCCGGCCCGCCGGCGTCGGCCGCGGCGAGGAAGGCGGCGGCGACGTCGGCGACGTAGATGTAGTCGCGCGTCTGCTCGCCGTCGCCGAACACCCGCGGGCGCCGGCCGTCGAGGAGCGCGCTCGTAAAGATCGCGACGACGCCGGCCTCGCCGTGGGGGTCCTGGCGGGGGCCGTAGACGTTGCCGAGCCGCAGCGCCCTCGTCTCGAGCCCGTAGAGGCGGCGGTAGAGGTCGAGGTAGCCCTCCGCGGCGAGCTTCGACTGGCCGTAGGGAGCGTCGGGGCGCCGCTCGGCGTCCTCGGTCAGCGGCAGCTTGCGTCCCTCTCCCTCCCCGTAGATCGCGCCGCCGGTGGACGCGAACAGGAAGCGGCCGACCCCGGAGCTTCGCGCCCGCTCGAGCAGCCTGATCGTGCCACCGACGTTGACGTCGAGGTCGAAGGCCGGGTCCGCGACCGAGCGGCGGACGTCGATCTGGGCCGCCAGGTGGAGGACGAGCTCGGGGCGGGCGCGGCCAAACGCCTCCTCGATGGCGTCTGGGTCCGTGATGTCGCCGACCACGAGCTCGGCCCCGGACTCGGCGAGGTTCTCGCGCCGGCCGGACGACAGATCGTCGAGCGCGACGACGTCGTCGCCTCGTGCGCGGAGCGCGTCGACGACGTGGGAGCCGATGAATCCCGCGCCGCCCGTTACCAGGGCTCTCATCGGCGCGCCAGCCTACCGGGAGGCGTCCCTAGACTCGGGCCATGGCCGAAGCACCCACGGACCCGCTCGGGGAGCTGCGCGCCGCCGTCGTCTCGGCCGCGGCCGGCCTCGACGGCGACGCCGGGGAGAAGCTCAGCCTCGAGCGCCCGCCGAAGGCGGAGCTGGGCGACTACTCGACGAACGCCGCGATGCTGCTGGCGCCATTGCTCGGCGGGCCACCACGCGAGATCGCCGAGCGGCTGCGCGGCGCGCTCGCCGGGACGCTCGGCGACCGCGCCGAGCGGATCGAGGTCGCGGGTCCCGGCTTCCTCAACCTCTTCCTCTCGGACCGATGGCACCGCGCGGCGACGGCGGAGCTGCTCGCCGCCGGCGAGCGGATCGGCTCGCCCGGCCTCGACGACGGCTCCGAGCGCGTGCTGGTCGAGTTCGTGAGCGCCAACCCGACCGGGCCGGTGACCGCGGCGAGCGGGCGCGGCGCCGCGTTCGGCGACTCGCTCGCTCGCCTGCTCGAGCGCTGCGGCTTCGCGGTCTCGCGCGAGTACTACCTGAACGACGCCGGCACGCAGGTGCGCCTGTTCGCGGAGTCCATCGCGGCGCGGATGCGCGGCGCTGAGCCGCCGGAGGAGGGCTATGCCGGCGATTACGTGAGGGACCTCGCGACGGAGCTCGCCGAGGCCGCGGCCACCCCGGACGACCTCGACGAGCTCGCGCGCCGGGCGACGGAGACGATGCGGGTGCGGATCCAGGCGACGCTCGAGCGCTTCGGCGTCCGTTATGACACCTGGTTCTCCGAGCGCGCCCTGCGCGAGTCGGGGCAGGTGGAGCACACGATCGAGGAGCTGCGCGCGCACGGCCACGTCTATGAGAGCGAGGGCGCCGTGTGGCTGCGGACGACCGCGTTCGGCGACGACAAGGACCGGGTCCTGATCCGCAGCGACGGGGAACCCACCTACTTCGGGCCGGACATCGCCTACCACCTCGACAAGGTCGAGCGCGGCGCCGACCGGCTCGTCAACGTGCTCGGCGCCGACCACCACGGCTACGTGCCGAGGATGCGAGCGGGGCTGGCGGCGCTCGACATCGATCCGGAGCGCTTCGAGGCGCCGATCATGCAGATGGTCAACATCGTCGAGGGCGGCGCGCGGGCGCAGATGTCGAAGCGAACGGGGGAGTTCGTGACCCTCGATGAGCTGATCGGCGACATCGGCGTGGACGCGACGCGCTTCTTCATGCTGCAGCGAAGCCACGACACCGCGATCGACATCGACCTCGAGCTGGCGCGCTCGCAGTCCCAGGACAACCCCGTCTACTACGTCCAGTACGCGCACGCGCGGATCGCGAGCATCCTTCGTAAGGCGGCCGCCGAGGGCGGGGCGGCCGACGAGGCGGCGATCGTCGAGGCCGCGGGATCCGGGCGGGCGCTGGGGGCCGCCGCTGAGGCCTCCGAGCGCGCGCTCGTGAGGCGCCTGCTCGAGCTGACCGGCGAGATCGAGGCGGCGGCGAGGCGGCGAGCGCCGCACCGCCTATGCGCGTACGCGATGGCGACGGCGGCGGACTTTCATGCCTTTTACCGCGACTGTCGGGTGGTCGGCGCCGAGCCCGCGCTCGAGGCGGCGCGGCTGGGCCTCTGCGTCGCGGCGAAGCGGACGATTGCCGCGACCCTCGGCCTGCTCGGGGTCTCGGCGCCGGAGCGGATGTAAGCCGACTCGCCGCTCCGAACCCGTCGCGTTCGGGTTTTATGGACATGAAGGCGAGCGCAGGCCGGGCAGGGCGGCCCGTGACCCGAATGGCGGCGACGGTAGCCGCGGCGCTCGCCTTCGTCGCGCTGCCGACCTCCGCCTCTGCGGGAACGCTCGCGGTCACGGGCGACGTTCACCTCCGCTACACCGCGGCTCCCGGCGAGCGCAACGACGTCACCGTGACCGCGGATGGCGCCATGGTCACTCTGGTGGACGCGGGCGCACCGACGGTGGCCGGCGAGGGATGCACCGGCGGCGGGGCGGCGGGAGCTCCGGTGACGTGCTCGCGCTCGGCTCCGTTCGTGTTCCTCGCGCTGGAGCTTGGGGACGAGGCGGACACCGGCGACACGACCGAGCTCGATCCGGCGAGCGGTGTCGGCGTACGGGTCGAGGCGGGCCGTGGCGCAGACCTCGTGCACGGTGGCGCGGGAGCCGACAACGTGCTTCCGGGGAACGGCGCTGACCGCATCCTCGGCGGCGCCGGCAACGACAGCTGGGCGCAGGACGCAAGGCGCCCCGACGGAGGCGACTTCTTCGACGGCGGCGCCGGTCACGACTCGGCGCAGTACGACACGCGCTACCGGGTGAGGCTCGACGTCGACGGGCGTGCCAACGACGGCGGCCGCCGAGAGCGCGACAACATTGCCGACGTCGAGACCGCCTTCGTCGGGCCGAAGGCAGACGACATGAGCGGTGACGCGGACGATCAGATATTCGGCGAGGGTGACGGTGACGGCTCGATCAGAGGGCGGGCGGGAGCCGATCGCCTGTTCGGCGACTACGGCGACGACCGCGTGAGCGGTGGCGACGGGGACGACTTCATCGAGGGCGGGCCGGGGCGCGACGTTCTCCTCGGCGGCTCCGGCGATGACGTGATCAACGCGAAGAAGGGAACGCTGAGCGATGCGTCGGGCCGCGACCGGGTCGATTGCGGCCCCGGCGAGGACGCCGTCGTGATCAACCGTGGCGACCGGGTTCGCGACTGCGAGCGGGTCCAGCGCGCTCAGCCGCGCGAGCGTGCCTGAGCGACCGCCTGCGCCGGCGAACCGGCGAACGGCGCGCCATGGCCGAACACGACCACGTCCGCCGGCAGCGCCTCGAGCTTCTGCAGCGACGCCCGCGCCCGCTCGGCGTCCTCGTTGAACGGGTGGACGCGCACGCCGCTCTCACCGGTCAGGAAGGTCGCGGCCGTGAGTGCGTCCGCCGCGAACAGCACGCGCTGGTCGGGGGCCAGGAGCGAGCAGTGTCCGCCGGTGTGCCCGGGCGTATGAACCGCCCGAAGCGCCCCCGGAACCTCGAGCTGCTCACCGTCGTCGTAGCCGTGGACCTCGGCGACCGGAATCTGCTTCGCCCCGCCCTTGGCGGTCGCATGGGCGATGAAGCGCATCATCCGTGGCCGCCAGAGGCTTCCGAGCATGCCGCCCGGAGTCGGCACCTTGGCCGCGCCGGTGACGCCGTTCGCGTCGCCCGCCGGCGCGAAGACCGGCGCCCCCGTCTCGGTGCGGATCCGCTCCGCGCAGCCGACATGATCGCCGTGGTAGTGGGTGAGGACGACTGCCGCCACCGCGTCGAGCGACAGGCCGAGCTCCGAGAGCGCCGGCGGAAGCTGGTCGAAGTAGCCAGGGAAGCCGCAATCGACGACGGTCACCTGGCCGTCGCTCCGGCACAGGTACCAACCCACCCAGTCCGTACCGAGGCGGTAGACGCCCTCGGCGACTCGCTCGAGGCTGCTCACGGACGGCGAGTCTAAGCCCCGGCGGCGACTTGCATCGCTCAGTACCCCCGCATCCGCCCGATCGGTGCGAGCGCAGCGACGGCCGCGCGCAGCGCGGGGTTCGTGGGCACGAGCAGGTCGCGGTGCTCGTGCCACGCGGCCGCCATCGCGAGGGCGGTCGAGGGGTGCTTGAGCCCGCGATAGCGCGCCGAGGTGACGAACCGGTGCTGGCGCTCGACGAACTCGTCGAAGCGGCTGCCGGGACGGTGAAAGTTCCTCACGCGGACCGGCTCGCCCGCAAGCCGGAACGTATGGCTCGCGGCCACCGGCACAGTGGCGGACTCCCCCGTCGCCAACCGCTGCCAGACGCCGTCGATCATCACATCGAGCGATCCCTCGAGGAGTTCGTAGCTTTCGACCTGCGTGGGGTGACGATGCGGAGGTGGTGCGAACGCGGTTGCCGGAAGCGACCACTCCATCTCGACGTACTCGCCGCCCGTCTCCTCGTGGGACCGCACGACGAGGTACTCGCCGAGTCCGTCCGGCATCACGTAGCGATCGCCCGAGCGCGGCATCCTGTGAGCCTAGCCGCCCTCCGCGGCCTCGATGCCGCTCTGCAGAGCCAAAAGGGGTAGTGAACCCGTCTAGGGGCGCTGTTACATTCCGCGCCGATCGCAAAGCCCGACACGACATATCCAGGAGGAACATGACCAAGGGTGAGTTCGTAGACAAGATCGCCGGCAACTTCGAGAGCAAGAAGGCGGCGGGCGACGCCGTCGACGCGGTGCTCGACGGGATCACCAGCACCCTCGCGGGCGGTGGTGAGATCAGCTTCACCGGCTTCGGCAAGTTCAGCGTCGCCGAGCGCGGTCCGAGGCAGGGGGTCAATCCGCGCACCGGCGAGCGGATCACGATCGCGGGCGGCCGGGTGCCGAAGTTCTCGGCGGGCGCCGGCCTGAAGCAGAAGGTCAAGGGCTGAGCGCAGCCTTCGCCGACCGGCTCGCGGCGCTCGTCGAGGAGCGCCGCAGCCAGGTCTGCCTGGGGCTCGATCCGGACCCGAGCCGGCTCGAGTCGAGTCCGCTCGCGGGCGGGTCGAGCCCCGCGGAGGCGGCGGCGGACGCCGTGGTCAGCTCCTGTGGGGCGCTGATCGCCGCAGCCGGGCCGGCATGCGTTGCGGCCAAGCCGCAGCTCGCCTGCTTCGAGCGGTTGGGCTCGGCCGGGTGGCGAGCCCTCGAGCGGGTGGCCGACCTGGTGCGCGCAGCCGGGCTGCTCCTCGTCGCCGACGGCAAGCGGGGCGACGTGCCGGTGAGCGCGAGCGCCTACGCGCAGGCGCTGTTCGGCTCGACGCCGACTCCTTGGGGCGCGGTTGACGGCCTCGCCGCCGACGCCGCGACCGTCAACCCCCTGCTCGGTGCCGACGCGCTCGAGCCGCTGGTCGCTGCGGCCGCCGAGCGGGCCGCCGGCGTGTTCGCGCTCGTGCGGACCTCGAACCCTGGCGCGGCCGACGTGCTCGACCTTGCCGGCCCGCAGGGGCCGCTCCACGAGGAGCTCGCGCGAATGGTGGCCGCGCTCGCGCCGCGGCTCGCCGGGGAGCGCGGATTGAGTGGGATGGGCGCGGTCGTCGGTGCGACCGAGCCGCAACACCTCGGCCGGCTGCGCGAGCTGATGCCGAGCTCGGTCTTCCTCGTTCCCGGCGTCGGAGCCCAAGGCGGCAGCGCCTCGGAGCTCGGCCCCGCGTTCTCGTCGCAGCCCGCATCGGTCCTCGTCGCCGCCTCGCGCTCGATCGCCAACGCGCCGGAACCGGCGGCCGCGGCGGCGGAGCTCCGCGACGACGTGTGGACGGTTTCGCAAACCGCCGCCCGGTGAGCGCCCGAAGCACCGTCGCGAATCGGCACAGCGCCTACGATTCCGGGCGCCATGGATGCGATGGGCCGCGAACCGGGGCCGAGGAGCTGGACGGCGCGGATCATCGCGCCCCTCTTCCTGCTCGTCGTGGTCGCGGCCGTCGTGATCGTGATCAGCAACTCGCTCAGTTCCGACGACGACTCGAACTCGACCGACGGCGCGACCGCTCGCCAGGCGCAGACGAGCGGTTGCTCCGACGAGGCGCGCGCGGTGCTCAAGGACGGCTATTACGTCGTCCAGGCCGAAGACACCGCGGGCCTCAGCGGGATCGCGGCGAAGACCTGCACGACCGTCAACCGCCTCGAGGAGCTGAACCCGAACCTCGACCCGCAGGCGCTCCAGGTCGAGAACTGCGTCGACCTCGTCCCGGACGGCTGCAAGAAGCTCGCGGGTTGATCGCGCGGGCGCTCGCCTGTGCGCTGGCCCTGCTGGCGCTCGGGCCGCTTGCTACCCCGACGCCGGCCGGCGCGGCCGCCGCCCCGCCGAAACCGTCGGCGCGGGCATGGGTTCTGGTCGATGCCGAGGATGGGTCCGTGCTCGCCGCCCACCGCGCGTCGACCTCCTACTCGATCGCCTCGACGACGAAGCTGATGACGGCCTACGTTGCGCGGCGCGCGCTTCGCCTCGACGAGGAGGTGGTCGCTCCCCCGTACAACGCGCTGCCGGCGGAGTCGCTGCTCGGGCTCGAGGCCGGCGAACGGATGACCGTGCGCGAACTGCTCTACGGGATGCTCCTCGTCTCGGGAAACGACGCCGCGGTCGCTCTCGCGACCGCGGCGGCTGGATCGGTTCCCGCGTTCGTCGTCCGCATGAACCGGACCGCGAAGCGCCTCGGCCTCGACGACAGCGCATACGCGAACCCGATCGGGCTCGACGAGGCGGGGAACTACTCGAGTGCGAAGGACCTCACCCGGCTCGCGATCCTGATGCGGCGCGACCGCCTCTTCCAGCGGATCTTCGACACGCCGGAGACCGTGCTTTCCAGCGGAGCACATCCGCGGGACGTCGTCAACCGCAACGCCCTCCTTTTCTCGGTCCCGTGGGTGAATGGCGTCAAGACCGGCTACACCCTCGACGCCGGCAACGTCCTCGTGGGCTCCGGGGAGCGCAAGGGCGTCGAGCTCGTCTCGGCGGTCCTCGGCGCGCCGAGCGAATCGGAGCGCGACGCGGCGACCGTCGACCTCCTGGACTACGGGTTCTCGCTCTACCACCGGCGCAGCCCGGTGCGCAAGGGCGAGGCGCTCGCGAGTGCCGAGCTGCGCTGGCAGGACCAGCAGCTGCCGCTCGAGGCGACGCGGGAGGTGCGGCTCACGGTCCGCCGCGGCGACGAGGTCTCGACGCGCGTCGACGCGCCGAGCGAGGTCGAGGGACCGATCGATCGCGGTGAGCCGCTCGGGGAGGCAACCGTGCTCGTCGATTCCGAGCGGGTCGCGCGGGTCCGGCTCGCGGCGGCCCGGTCGGCACCGCCAGCCACCGTGCTCGAGCGCTACGACGCCGCCGTCCCAGGCCCGAGGGCGCTCGCCTGGCTGATTGCGGTCGGCGTGATCGCGCTCGTCCTCGTCGTCGCCGTGGCCCTCGTGCGGGGCCGTCATCGAAGCGGTTAGCCTTAGGCCGGAGCGTGATCCTCACAGTCACCCTCAATGCTGCGATCGACCGCACTGTCGCCGTCCCCAACTTCCGCCTCGGACAGCGCCACCGCGCGCTCGAGGCGCGCACCATGGCCGGCGGCAAGGGGGTCAACGTCGCGCGGGCGCTGCGGTTGCTCGAACGCCCCGTGATCGCCACCGGTCTGGCCGGGGGCGCAACCGGCACGCGGCTGCTCGAGGAGTTGCGCGAGGAGCAGGTGCTCACCGCGTTCATTCGGATCGGCGGCGAGTCACGAACGAACCTCGCGGTCGTGGATCCCACGACGGGCGAGCAGACGGAGATCAACGAGCGCGGCCCCGAGATCGGGGCCGCGGACGTCGAGCGTCTCGTCGAGAAGCTCGTCTACCTCGGGCGCGGCGCGACGGCTTGCGTGCTCGCCGGAAGCGTCCCCCCCGGTGCCCCCGAGGACATCTACGCCCGCCTGGTCAGCGAGCTCCGCGCACTGGACGTGCTCACGGTGCTCGACACCGACGGCGAGCCGATGCGGGCCGCGTTGCGTGCGGGGCCGGCGGTGGTGGCGCCGAACCTCGCCGAGGCCGAGGACGCCGTCGGGCATGAGTTCAACGATCCCGGCGACCTCGCGCTCGGGCTCTCCTCGCTCGTCGAGATGGGAGCGGAGGAGGCCATCATCACGTCGGAGACTGGCTGTGTCGCGATCGTCGGCGAGGGCGCCGAGCGGCGCCGCTACGAGGCACGGATCGACCAGCTGGATCCGGTGACCACCGTCGGCTCCGGCGACGCGTTCCTGGCCGGCTACGTCGCTGCGCGCCACCAGGGCGGGCGTCCGCACGAGTGCCTCGCATTCGGGGTCGCCTGCGGCGCCGAGTCCACCCAGCACTTTGGCGCGGGGACGCTCGACCGCCGCGAGGTCGAGCGCCTGGTCGCGCGCGTCGACCTCCGCGAGCTCGATGTCGCCGCCGAGGTCGCCTGACGGTTGGCGCGGCGGGGGCCGAGCGAGCCCGCTGACTCGATGCGGGTGCGCGGTTGACCGCTGTTATCATCGCCTGGGCCTCGCAGAGCGGGGCCGCGCGGCCGCAAACAGCGGCTTTTCCGGCCCCTTCCGAGGGGCTTTTTTCGTCCGCGAGCGACCGTAGGTTTGGAGCGCAATGGAAGTAGAGATCGGACGCGGGAAGAAGGGCAGGCGGGCTTACGGGTTCGACGACATCGCGATCGTGCCCTCGCGGCGCACCCGCGACCCCGACGATGTCGACATCTCCTGGACGCTCGGCCCCTACCGGTTCGAGCTGCCGCTCCTCGCCTCGGCGATGGACGGGGTCGTGAGCCCGGCGACCGCGGCCGAGCTCGGCCGCCTCGGCGGCCTCGGCGTGCTCAACCTCGAGGGGATCTGGAGTCGCTACGAGGACGCGGACTCCAAGCTCGCCGAGATCGCCGCCACGCCGCCCGACCAGGCGACCCATCTCATGCAGCGGATCTACGAGGAGCCCGTGAAGCCGGAGCTGATCGCGCAGCGGGTCGAGGAGCTCAAGGCCGCCGGCGTGGTCGCCGCCGGCTCGCTCACGCCCCAGCGCGTGACGCAGTACTACGAGATCGCGCTCGAGGCCGGGCTCGACATTCTCGTCGTCCAGGGGACGGTGATCTCCGCCGAGCACGTCTCCTCGAAGTCCGAGCCGCTCAACCTGAAGGAGTTCATCGCCGATGTCCCGGTGCCAACGGTGGTCGGCGGTTGCGCCTCCTACTCGACCGGCCTTCACCTGATGCGGACCGGCGCCAACGGCGTCCTGGTCGGCGTCGGACCCGGCGCCGCCTGCACGACTCGCGGCGTCCTCGGGCTGGGCGTGCCGCAGGCGACGGCGATCGCCGACGTCGCCGCCGCGCGGGCCCAGCACATGCTCGAGACCGGCGAGTACTGCAACGTGATCGCGGACGGCGGCATGCGCACCGGCGGCGACATCTCGAAGGCGATCGCCTGCGGCGCGGACGCCGTCATGGTCGGCTCGCCGCTCGCTCGCGCTACCGAGGCGCCCGGCCGCGGCTATCACTGGGGCATGGCGACCTTCCACCCCTCGCTTCCGCGCGGCACCCGCGTCGCGACGCGGCAGGACGGAACGATTGAGGAGATCGTGCTCGGCCCCGCGCACGAGAACGACGGAACCTTCAACCTGATCGGCGCTCTGCGGACGTCGATGGCGACCTGCGGCTACGAGGACATCCGTGACTTCCAGCGCGCCGAGGTGATGGTGGCGCCGGCGCTACAGACCGAGGGCAAGCAGCTCCAGCGCTCGCAGGCCGTCGGCATGGGCGCGAACGGCAAGGTCCCCGTCGCCGCCGACGCGCCCGCCCCCGTCTCGAACGGAGTCACGGTCTCGGATGCCTAGGCGGCCGTCGCGCCGGCTTCGCCGCCTGAGCGGCTGCAAGTCGGCGCCGGCCGGCGTCCTCGCTCGCTCGCGTGGCGGTGCCACGCTTCACCTCCCGCGTCCTTGGTCCTCGTGACTTTCGCTCGCTCAGACAACGAATCCGGCACAACGGCCGCCGCTCGCACCGTCGCCCCGGCCCCTGGGACCGAGGATGAGGTGCAGCCGGCGGATGGCCCGCGCGGGCCGTTGGTGACTGGCGACCCGGCGCTGCCGGCGGCGCCGGCGGTCGAGCGCGCGGCCGAGGTCCCGCCTCCCGAGACCGCGCACGAGGAGGTGCTGGTGCTCGACTTCGGCGGCCAGTACTCGCAGCTCATCGCGCGCCGGATTCGCGAGCTCGGCGTGTACGCGGAGCTCCTCCCGCACGACCTCGACCTCGAGACGATCCGCGAACGCGCGCCGAAGGCGCTCGTCCTCTCGGGAGGCCCCGCCTCGGTCTACTCCCAGGACGCGCCGCAGCTCCGACGCGAGCTGCTCGATCTCGGCATCCCGGTGCTCGGCATCTGCTACGGGATGCAGGCGATGGTGCTCGAGCTCGGCGGCCGCGTCGAGGGCGCCGAGGCGGGCGAGTTCGGCCGCACCGCGCTGACGATGGCGGGCGACGGCGGCACGCTGCTCGCCGGCTTGCCGCCGGAGCAGCAGTGCTGGATGAGCCACCGCGACTGCGTCTTCGAGGGCCCGGAGGGATTCAGGGCGCTCGCCGCAAGCCCTGGCTCGCCGGTCGCCGCGCTCGAGGACACCGAGCGCCGCCTCTACGGGATCCAGTTTCACCCCGAGGTCGTGCACACGCCGTACGGCCAGGAGATCCTCGAGCGGTTCCTGCGCCAGATCGCCGGCGCGACGGAGCGGTGGACGCCCGCCTCGGTGATCGAGGAGCAAGTCGAGCGAATTCGCGCGCAGGTCGGCGACGCCGGTGTGCTCTGCGGGCTATCGGGCGGCGTCGACTCGGCGACCGCCGCGGCGCTCGTCCACCGCGCGGTGGGCGAACAGCTCACCTGCGTGCTCGTCGACCACGGCCTGATGCGCAAGAACGAGGCCGAGCAGGTGGTCGCGGCGATGCGGGAGCTCGGCGTCAACCTGGTCCACGTCGACGCCGAGGAGCGCTTCCTGGCGAGGCTCGCGGGAGTCGAGGAGCCGGAGCGAAAGCGCAAGATCATCGGCGAGGAGTTCATCCGGGTGTTCGAGGAGGAGGCCGAGAAGGTCGAGTCCGCCGGCTTCCTGGTCCAGGGGACCCTCTACTCGGACGTGATCGAGTCGGGGGGCGACGGGCGCGCCGCGGACACGATCAAGTCCCACCACAACGTGGGCGGGCTTCCGGAGGATCTCGGATTCGAGCTCGTCGAGCCGCTGCGCATGCTGTTCAAGGACGAGGTTCGCGCCGTCGCGGCCGAGCTGGGTCTCTCCGAACGGGTCGTCTGGCGCCAGCCGTTCCCAGGCCCCGGCCTCGGGATCCGGATCGTCGGCGGCGAGGTGACCAGGGAGCGGCTCGACATTCTCCGCGAGGCCGACGCGATCCTCCAGGAGGAGATCAAGGCGGCCGGCCTCTACCGCGAGCTGTGGCAGTCGTTTTGCGTCCTGCCGGTGGTCCGCTCGGTCGGCGTGCAGGGCGACGGGCGCACCTACGCCTATCCGATCGTGATCCGCGCCGTCACCTCCCAGGACGCGATGACCGCCGACTGGGCCCGGCTTCCCTACGACCTGCTCGAGCGGGTCTCGAACCGGATCATCAACGAGGTCGCGGGCGTCAACCGCGTCGCCCTCGACATCTCCTCCAAGCCGCCGGCGACGATCGAGTGGGAGTAGGGGCGGGTGGCGCGGCTGTGATTGCGCGGGGCGGCCGCGCTTCAGCCGATCTCGTCGGCGGCCGCGAGCCGCGCCTCGATCTCGCGCGGCGAGCCGGGCTCGAGCGCCTCGGCGCTCACCGAGACCGAGCGCATGTAGAGGGCGAGCAGGAGGCCCGAGAGCACCGTCGCGCAGGCGAGAAAGCCGACCTCGACGGTGCGGAACGGGTCGAGCGGTGAGATCAGGTTGAAGGCGACGAAGCCGAGCGCGCAGGCGACCCAGCAGACCGCCGCCGGGCGCGCCTGGCCGCGCGCCAGCGCCGCCTGGTTGAGGGCGGCGCCCGCGAGGTAGAAGCCCATTCCGACGGCGACGATCGCAAGCCCGGCACGGTCGTATTCGAACTTGCTCGAGAACGCGATCTGCATCACCTGCGGGCCGACCGCGAGCACCCCGAGCGTCACCGCTGTAGCGAAGGCCGCGATCGTGAGCAGCGTCGTGTTCACCGAGAGGCGGAAGGCGTCGGCGCCCGTCCGGTCGCCGCGCGCCCGGAGCCGCGTCAGGTGGGGGAGGAGGCTGGCGGCGATCGCCTGGAAGAGGAGGAGCGGCGCCCGCGCGACCATCATCACGTTGAAGATGAAGCCCGCCGCCGCGGCGCCCGCCGTGGCGCGGACGAAGAGCGCCCCCGAGCTCACCAGGACGGCCTCGGAGAGCATCATCAGGAGGACCGCTGCCGCAAACGCGCCGCCGGCCGAGACGGTGAAGTGTGGCCCCGCGTCGGGACCGACCCCGTCCGCGGCGGCGCGCGCGGGCGCCGGCCGCCGCCGCGCGAGCGCGAACGGGATCACCGTCATGCTCGCGAGCGGAGCGACCGCGATGCCGAGGGCCACGGCGTCGACGCCCGAGGCGATCCCCACCGCGACGGCGATCGCAAACAGGACCCGGGAGCAGCCCTCGAGCACGAGCAGCGCGGCGTAGACGCTGAACTGACGCCTCCCCGCGAGGAACCCGCGCCCGTAGAAGGCACCGCCGAATGCGGCGAGGGCGACCACCAGCACCCAGAACAGGGTGTCGCTTCCATCCAGGAGCTCGTCGGTGATCGTCGACTTGAGGGCAAGCAGGAGGACGACGGCCGCGCCGACCACCCCGAGCTGGATCAGCGCCGCCGTCCGCAGCACGTCCCCGATCCCCTCGCCGATCTCCTCGTGCTCGGCGATCGTCCGTGAGAGCAGCTGCTCGATCGGGCGAAAGAGCGCCGAGGCACCGAAGAAGACGATCGACCAGAGGACGACGACCGTCCCGTAGTCGTCCTTGTCGAGCGTGTGCGAGGCGATCGCGATGAACGCGTAAGCGAGCAGCCCAGCGGTCCCGAGCGCGACCGTGAGCAGCCCGGCCGAGCGGCCGTACCTGCGCGTCTCGGCTGCGGCGCTCCCCTCGCTCACGCCGCGCAAGCTACAGCCGGCTCAAGAGAAGGAGTCCCACTCCCGCAGCGCCCCGATGGGATCGATGGGCCCGGCGTGGTGATAGCCATCCGGCCAGAGCTCGAAGTGGAGCTGGCAGAACTCCGAGCGGGCGTTTCCCGTCTTGCCGACCTCGCCGATCCGCTGGCCGGTGCGCACCGCGTCGCCGCGGGTGAGCGGCGTAGGCGCCTGGAGGTGCGCGTAGAAGTAGTCGCGCTCGGTCGCCAGTCCGTCGATGACGACGTAGTAGCCATAGAGGGCGTCGCTGTACCCGGTCGCCGCGACCCTGCCGCCGCGCGCCGCGACCAGCTTCGTCCCGCATGCTGCAGGCAGGTCCTGGCCCTCGTGGACGCGCCCGCCTGAGCGCGGCTCGCCGAAGCGGTCGCCGTAGGTGTGCGGGCCGGCGACCGGGAAGCGGTGGTCGTGGAACGCAAAGCCTCCGGCCCTGGCGCCGCGGTGGCCCCGCGGCCCAATCAGGAACGCATAGCGGCCGTCGCCGGGGACCCCGCGATCGCCGCGGCGGCCGTCCCAGCGCATGCGGTGGAGCTTTCCGGGAGCGAGCCCGCCGCGCTCGTAGCGGCGTACGACGCGCTCGTTCGCGGTGCGCACGACGCGGATCACGAGGTCGACGCGGCGCTCGGCATCGAAGCTGAAGCGGACTGAGGCCTGGCGCTCGCCGTCGAAGTAGACGACGCCGGGACCGACGTGCGCGCGCCCGAGCTCGAACCCGGCGCCGGTCGGCTTCGCGGCCGAGGGGGTCGCGGAGCAGGCGACGAGCGCCGCCGCGATCGCCAGCGCGCGGCGCAGCGCTAGCTCCGGGCGTCCCACGGCTTGAGCATCCGGCCCACGGACGGCAGCGAACCGCTCCCGTCCGACCGCGCCGGGCAGGATCGGCAGGTCCAGATCGGCGGCAGTATATGGGTGTCCATGGCCGGTTTTGAGTCCGCTCGACTATCATCATGCGGCCGCGCCCGGAGGTATCTCCGCGGGGCGGCTTTTCGCGCGCTTGAGACGCGCGCACCGACGACCAGATGAAGACGTACGTCGCCACACCCGCCGACCGCCAGCGAGACTGGTACGTCGTCGACGCCGACGGCAAGACCCTCGGTCGCCTGGCGACCCAGATCGCGGACGCCCTGCGTGGCAAGCGCAAGCCGGAGTACACGCCGCACTGCGACACCGGCGACTTCGTGGTCGTCATCAACGCCGAGAAGGTGGCGGTGACGGGGAACAAGCGCTCCGACAAGATCTACTGGCGCCACAGCGGCTATCCCGGCGGGATCCGCTCCCGCACCCTCGCCGAGATGCTCGACCGGCGCCCGGAGGACGTGATCCGCACCGCGGTCCGGGGGATGCTCCCCCGCAACCGCCTCGCCCGCCAGCAGCTCCGCAAGCTGAAGGTCTACGCGGGGCCGGAGCATCCGCACGCCGCGCAGAAGCCGAAGCCGATGGAGATTGACACTTGATGATCGAAGAGCCAGACCAGACGCCGGGCGACGAGCCGAGCGCCGACGAGCCCGAGGCCACCGATGGCCCGGTGCAGGAGCCCGTGCCCGCCGAGGAACCCGTCGCCGACGAGGCGCCCCAGTCCGAGGCCGAGGCGGAGTCCGAGGAGCCGGCGGCCGAGCCTCCCGAGGAGCCGGCGCCCGAGCCCGCAGAGGAGCAGGCCGCGGAGCCGGCCGCGGAGGCTCCCGCCGAGCAGCCGAAGGCCAAGGACCAGCCGCCCGGAGCGGAGCTCGAGCCGATCGCGCTCGAGCCCGAGCGCGAGCTCGACGCCGAGGAGCGCGCGCGGCTCGAGGCCGAGGAGGAGGAGCGCGCGCGGATCGAGGCCGAGCGGGACGCGGGCGACGCGCCTGTAGCCCGTAGCGGCCCGCAGGTCGAGATCCCGGCCGGCGAGCAGGTCCGGGCGACGGGCAAGCGCAAGAGCTCGATCGCGCGGGTCATCCTGCGTCCCGGAAACGGCTCGATAGAGGTCAACGACCGCCCGCTGGAGGAGTACTTCCCGCGCCAGAACCTGCGCAGCGTCGCCCGCCAGCCGCTGCTCACTGCCGGTTATGAGAAGACCGTCGACGTCCGCGTGCGCGTGCACGGCGGCGGCATCTCCGGCCAGGCCGGGGCGATCCGCCACGGGATCGCGCGCGCGCTTTGTGAGGTCGATCCCGAGCTGCGGCCGGAGCTCAAGCGACGCGGGCTGCTGACGCGCGACGCGCGCAAGAAGGAGCGCCGCAAGGCCGGGCTCAAGAAGGCCCGCAAGCGGCCGCAGTTCAGCAAGCGGTAGATCGATTGGGCCGGCGGCTCTTCGGGACCGACGGCGTTCGCGGCGTCGTCGGCGAGGAGCTGACGGCCGATCTCGCGCTGGAGCTCGGACGAGCCGCGGCGGCCGAGTGCCCCGCGGCGCGGCCGCAGGTCCTGATCGTGCGGGACACGCGCGAGTCGGGACCGATGCTCGAGGCCGCGCTCGCGGCCGGAATCGCCGAGGGCGGCGGCGACGCGCTGCTTGCCGGCGTGCTACCGACGCCCGCCGCGTCCGTCCTCGTCCGGCGCCTCGGCCTCGACCTGGCGGCCGTCATCTCGGCCTCACACAACCCGTGGCGCGACAACGGCATCAAGCTCTTCGGCGCCGACGGCAGGAAGGTGCCCGACGAGCGCCAGGCGGCGATCGAGCGGCGCCTGGCGGCGGCGACGCCCGCCGCGGCGACGGGCCGCGTGCGCCGACTCGAGGGCGGGCTCGACGACTATCTGCGCGAGCTCGAGCGCGGCTTCGGACTCGAGCTCGACGGGATGCTGATCGTCCTCGACTGCGCGAACGGCGCCACCCATCGCGCCGCGCCGCTCGCCTTCCAGCGCCTCGGCCTCGAGGTCGAGTTGATCGGTGACGAGCCGGACGGCCGCAACATCAACGAGGGCTGCGGATCGACCCATCTCGAGCCGCTGCGCGAGCGCGTGGTCGGGAGTGGGGCGGACCTCGGCTTTGCCTTCGACGGCGACGGCGACAGGGTGCTCGCGGTGGACGCCGCCGGCGACGCCCGCGACGGCGACGACCTGATCGCCCTGATCGCGCTCCACCTGCGCGACGTCGGCGAGTTACCGGGCGGCGTAGCGGTCACGGTGATGAGCAACTACGGATTCCATGAGGCGATGCGGGAGGCCGCGATCGAGGTCGCGACCACGAACGTCGGCGACCGCCACGTGGCGGCGGAGCTCGAGCGGCGGGGCTGGACCCTCGGCGGCGAGCAGTCCGGGCACGTGATCTGGACCGAATTCGCCCCCACCGGCGACGGAATAGCGGCGGCGCTCCTCGTGCTGCGGGCGCTCGCCGGCCGCCCGCTCGCCGAGGCAGTGCCGATGCGGCGGCTGCCGCAGGTGCTCGTGAACGTCGAGACCGCCGAGCGCACCGCGATCGAGGATGCGCGGGGACTCTGGGACGCGGTCGAAGCCGAGAGCGAGGCGCTCGCCGGCCGCGGCCGGGTGCTCGTGCGGCCCTCGGGCACGGAGGCGGTGGTGCGGGTGATGGTCGAGGCACCCGACCGCAAGGAGGCGGAGGCGGTCTGCGAGCGCCTCGCCCACGTCGTCCGCCGCGAGCTCGCCTGACGCAGCGTCCGCACGCGATCCTTCGTCCCGCTGTTCGGCGGAGGAAGGCGCCGGTACCCTGATCCCCTTCCCATGTGCGGCATCGTCGGATACGTCGGCAAGCGCCCCTGCCGTGACCTGCTGATCGCGGGCCTCGAGAAGCTCGAGTACCGCGGCTACGACTCGGCGGGGATCTCGCTGCTCGAGCACGGCGAGATCGACACCGTGCGCGCCGTCGGCAACCTCGCCAACCTTCGCGCCGCGGTGGGCCTCGCCGCGGACCGCCCGGTGACCCAGGGCGACAATGGTGCCGTCGCGGTCGCCGCACCCCCGGCGACGATCGGCCTCGGCCACACCCGCTGGGCGACCCACGGGCGAGTGACCGAGCAGAACGCCCACCCCCACGGCGATTGCTCGGACAGCCTCCGAATCGTCCTCAACGGGATCGTCGAGAACCACTCCGAGCTTCGCCGGCAGCTTGTCGCCGAGGGCCATGCCTTCAGCTCGGAGACCGACGCCGAGATCGTCGCGCACCTGATCGAGAGGCACTACGACGGCGATCTCACTGAGGCGGTCCGCCTGGCGTTCCGCGAGCTCCGCGGCCACTACGCCTTCGTCGCGATGCACTCCGCACACCCCGACGCGCTCGTCGCCGCGCGCCAGGAGTGCCCGCTGATCGTGGGCCTGGGCGAGGAGGAGAGCTTCGTCGCCTCCGCGATTCCGGCATTCCTCGCCGAGACCCGTACCGCGCTCGGGCTCAAGAACGGGGAGCTGGTCACGGTGGACTCCGACGGCGCGCGGATCATCGACATCGACGGGCGACCGGTCGAGCGCGACGTGATCGAGGTCACCTGGGACGAGGAGGCCGCCGAGAAGGGCGGCTACGAGACGTTCATGCTCAAGGAGATCTACGAGCAAGCGGACGCGGTCGCCGAGACGATCACCGACCGGCTGCCGACCACGGACGCCGTCGATCTCTCCGAGCTCGAGCTTCCGGACGACCTCGTCGGGCGCGTGCGCCGCATCGTGATCGTCGCCTGCGGAACGAGCTACCACGCGGGGCTCGTCGGCCGCTACGCGATCGAGCAGTGGGCCCGGGTCCCGGTCGAGATGGACATCGCCTCGGAGTACCGATATCGCGATCCGGTGATCACCCCGGACGACCTCGTGATTGGTATCACCCAATCGGGCGAGACAGCGGACACGCTCGCGGCGATGCGGCTCGCGCGCGAAGGCGGCGCCCACGTCCTCACCGTCACCAACGTGATGGGCAGCCAGGCGACCCGCGACGCCGACAGCATCCTCTTCACGCGGGCGGGAATCGAGGTCGGGGTCGCCGCGACGAAGACGTTCGTCAGCCAGGTCGCGGTCATGTACCTCTTCGCCCTGTGGCTCGCGCAGGAGCGCGGCACGATTGCCGGCGCTCGGCTCGCCGAGCTGATCGCGGAGCTGAAGGCGCTCCCGCACCTGATCCAGGAGACGATCGTCTCCTCCGAGCAGCCGGTGCGCGCGATCGCCCGCAGCCACGCTCACCGCGGCTTCTTCCTCTACATGGGGCGCAACATCGGGCTGCCCGTCTGCCTCGAGGGGGCGCTGAAGCTGAAGGAGATCTCCTACATCCCGACCGACGCCTACGCCGCGGGGGAGATGAAGCACGGACCGATCGCGCTTCTCGACGAGTCGACGCCGGTGGTGGCCGTGGCCACCGAGAGCCCGGTGCTCGAGAAGGTCCTCTCGAACATCGCCGAGGTCTCGGCGCGGGGCGCAGACGTGATCTCGGTCGCCACCGAGGGCTCCGAGGAGGTCGCCTCGGTCTCCGACCAGACGCTGTTCGTGCCGCCGACCGACTGGATCCTCCAGCCGATCCTCGCGATCCTGCCGCTGCAGCTCCTCGCCTACGACATCGCGCGTCAGAACGGGCTCAACGTCGACCAGCCGCGGAACCTGGCGAAGACCGTCACCGTCGAGTAGCCGTCCGCTCCCGGCGCGCCGGCGGCCGCCGATACCATCCTGCGCTTGCCTGGCCGACTCGTGCAGAGCGCGGGAGCGCTCGTCCTCGCCGTCGGAACGCTCGGCGGGTGCGGGAACGACGACGGCGACGAGCTGGCGTCGCTCGTCCCGCCGGACGCGCCGCTCTATGCCGAAGCGCTGGTCCGACCGGGCGGCGACCAGCTCGACGCGATCGAGTCGTTGACCGACCGCGTTGCCGGCGTCGAGGACCCAGGGGCGCAAATCGTGTCCGCGCTCGACAAGGAGCTTCGCGCCGACGCCCCGGGCGTCAGCTACGAGGAGGACGTCGAGCCCTGGCTCGGCGACCACGCCGCGATCTTCGTGCGGTCGTTCGAGCGCTCCGCGGTGAGGCCCGAGGGCGACTTCGCCGTCTTGCTCGAGGTCACCGACGCGGACGCGGCCGGCGACCTCGTCGACCGCGTGGCGGAGGAGGACCCGGAGCCGGAGGTGAAGCGCAGCTATCACGGCACGGACTACCTGTACGCGAAGGACTCGGGCGGGTTCGCCGTCGGGGTCGTCGACTCGAGCGCGCTCGTCCTCGGCACCGAGATGGCATTCAAGGTGGCGGTCGACGCCGCGGAGGGGGAGTCACTGGCGGCGAGCTCCGAGTACGACCGCGGCATCGATGCCCTGCCCGACGAGCCGCTCGCAAGCGCCTGGGTCGACCCGGACACCGTCGTCCAGGCCGGGCTCGCAAACGAGAACCTGCCGCGCTCGGAGGCCGGCGCAATCAAGTCGCTGTTCGCCGGCTCGCTCTCCGACCCGGTCGCGCTCGGCGTGAGCGCGACGGCGGACAGCGCGAGCCTCGACATGGACGCGGCCGCCGAGGCGCCGGGGGCGGGGGAGGAGTCGCCGCTCCTCGACAGCCTGCCGGCCGACTCCTGGCTCGGTGCCGCGCTGCCCGACCTCGGGCCGACGCTGGTCGGGAGCTTCGACCGGCTCACGAGCAGCGGCCTGCCCGGCGCGCGCATGCTGGGCCGGCGCATCCGCGAGACCACGGGCCTCGACCTCGGGCATGACGTGCTGGACTGGCTCGGCGACGCCGCCTTCTTCGTCCAGGGAACCGGCGTCCCCGGGTTCTCCGCAGGGTTGATCGCCCAGACCAGCGATCCGGCGGCCCCGCGGCCGCTCCTCGCGGCGGTCGAACGGCTCGCCGAGCGCGATTCGGGACTGCGCTCCTCCGGCCCGCCGGACGGCGCCCACGCCGGTTTTACGATCGGTGTGCCGGGCCTGGGCGCCGGTGCCGAGGCCGGGGTGGCTGGCCGGACGCTGGCCGCTGTCATCGGCACGACGCTCGGGCAGGCCCTCGACCCGGACAACACGCTCGGCGACGATCCGCGCTTCGCGGCGGCGCGCGACATCCTCGGCGCGGACCTGGCGCCGCTGATCTACCTGCATCTGCCCTCGTTTCTCCGGATCGCCGCCCAGGGCGGCGCCGACCGGGATCCGGATTTCGCCCGGTTCGCGCCGTACGCGGCGAAGTTCGACACGCTGCTCGTCGGCAGCCGCACGGACGACGGGCTCCTGATCGCGCGCGCGACGCTCTCGCTCGCGCCGTAGACACATCGAGCGCCGCGGGTACGCTGCGCCGCGTGGAGCGGTGGCTGATCCCCCTGCACGACGCCGCGAGCATGCGCGCCACCGACGGCTGGGCGATCTCCCAGCGGGCGGTTCCCTCGCTCGAGCTGATGGAGGCGGCCGGACGCGCCGTGGCCGAGGCCGCGCTGGAGGTGGCGCACGACGGACCGGCGCGGGTCGTCTGCGGCAAGGGCAACAACGGCGGCGACGGGCTGGTGGCGGCGAGGCACCTCGCGCGCGCCGGGGTCGAGGTCGAGGCGCTCCTCCTGTGGCCGGCGAGCGAGCTCTCCGCCGACGCGAAGGCGAACCTCGAGCGCTTCGACGGGCGCGTGGTCGAGCTCGCCGAGGGTGAGGCGTCCGCGCGGCTCGAGGGCAGCGGGGTGATCATCGACGCGATCTTCGGCACCGGATTCACCGGCGCGCCGCGCGAGCCGGCGGCGGGGACGATCGAGGCGGTCAACGCGACCCCCGCCGCCGTGGTCGCGGCGGACATCGCGTCGGGCGTCGATGCCGCGACGGGGGCGGTCGAGGGAGCCGCGGTCGAGGCCGCGGTGACCGTCAGCTTCCACGCCGCGAAGTTCGGGCACTGGGTCGCCCCCGGGAAGGCGCACCGCGGCGAGCTGCGGGTCGCGCCGATCGGCATCCCGGATGGCGCGCCGGCCGCGGCGCCGGGCGGGCTGATCGACGACGCGGTGCTCGAGCTGCCGCCCCGGCGCGTGGCTGGATCGACCAAGTTCACCTCGGGGCAGGTGGTGATCGCCGGCGGCTCTCGCGGGCTCACGGGCTCGGTCTGCCTTGCGGCGGGTGCAGCGATCCGCGCCGGGGCCGGCTACGCGACCGTCGCCGTTCCCGCCGCGCTCGAGCCGATCTTCGAGGCGAAGCTCACCGAGGTGATGTCGCGCGGCTGTCCCGACGACGCCGGGCACCTCGACGCCGGCGCCGCGGCCGCGGTCCTCGAGGCTACGCGCCGGGCGGCGGCCGTCGCGCTGGGTCCGGGGCTCGGACGCTTCGATGGCGCACCTGAGCTGGTCTCGGAGGTCGCGGGCGGCGTCGAGGCACCGCTCGTGATCGACGCCGACGGGCTGAACGCGCTGATCGGCCGCATCGAGCTGCTCCGCAAGCGGAGCGCCCCAACGGTGCTCACCCCGCACGCCGGCGAGCTCGCGCGGCTCCTCGACACGGAGTCGGCTGCGATCGGCGCGCAGCGGCTCGAGAGCGCGCGCGAGGCGGCTGGCCGCTCGGGCTCGATCGTCGTGCTGAAGGGGGACGACACGATCGTGGCCGGGCCGGGCGGCGAGCTCGCGGTCAACGGCGTCTCCAGCCCGGGGCTCGCCACCGCCGGCACGGGCGACGTCCTGACCGGTGTCACGGCGGCGCTGCTCGCGCGCTGCAGCGATCCCTTCGCGGCCACCTGCGTCGCGGTGCATGCCCACGCGCGGGCGGGGCGGATCGCCGCCGAGCGGCTCGGCGCGACCGAGTCGGTGATCGCGAGCGACGTCATCGACGCCCTGCCGAGCGGCCTCGCGCCGGGGTCGCGGAGCGAGGGATGAGCGGTCGGAGGGCGGTCGCGGTCGTCGATCTCGGCGCCGTCGAGCGAAACTGTGCCCGTCTCGCATCGGCGCTCGAGGGCGGGGCGAGGCTCTGCGCCGTGGTCAAGGCGGACGGCTACGGCCACGGCGCCGTGGAATGCGCTCGCGCGGCGCTCGCGGGCGGGGCGAGCTGGCTCGCGGTCGCGACCGCCGCCGAGGCCGCCGATCTTCGCGCTGCGCTGCCCGACGCGCGCCTCTTCGTGATGGGCGCGCTGACGCCGGAAGAGCTCGACGTGGCGCTCCAGGCGGACGCCGACATCGCGGTCTGGCGACAGGCGTTTTATGACCTCGTCCGCGAGCGCGCCGGCGCCGCGCCCGCGCCGCCGCGCCTTCACGTCAAATGGGACACCGGCATGGGCAGGCTCGGCGAGCGCGAGGCCGGACGCGCCCTGGAGCTCCTGGCGGCGGTGTCCGCGGCCGGCGACGTCGAGTTGACCGGCTTCTGGACTCACTTCGCCACCGCCGACGAGCCGGGATCGGAGTTCTTCGCGGAGCAGCTCGCGCGGTTCGCGAGCGTCGCCCCGCGGCTTCGCGAGGAGCACCCCGGCCTCGTCCTCCATGCCGCGAACAGCGCCGCGACGCTCATCGCGCGGGCCTCGCATTTCGACATGGTGCGCTGCGGGATCGCGATCTACGGACTCGATCCCTTCCAGGAGGACCCCGCGGCGCATGGGCTCGAGCCGGCGCTCGCGCTTCACTCCTACGTGGCGGACGTGAAGGGCTTAGAGGCCGGCGAGAGCGCCGGTTACGGGCGGAGCTGGCGCGCGCGGGAGGCGACACACGTGGGCGTGCTGCCGATCGGCTATGGCGACGGCGTGCGCCGGGCGCTCTCCAACGACGCCGACGTCCTCGTCGACGGCGCCCGCTACCCGATCGTCGGCACGATCTCGATGGACAACCTCACGATCGACCTCGGGCGCGACCCGATCGTGACGCCGGGAGCCGGGGCGGTGCTGATCGGCGCTCTCGGGGACGAGCGGATCCTCGCCGAGGAGCTGGCGCGGCGGCTCGGGACGATCAACTACGAGATCACGTGCGGGCTCTCGGCGCGAGTGCCGCGGGAGTACGTCCGGTGAGCGAGCTCCTCGCCAAGCGCCTCGGCAGCTCGGCGGCGGTGAGGTTGGCGCGGGAGGCTTTGGCGAGCGAGCGCGACGTGTGGATCGTCGGCGGAGCCGTCCGCGACGCGCTGCTCGACCGGGCGGTCACCGACCTCGACGTCGCGGTCGGCGGCGACCAGCGTGCGATCGCGAGCAGGATCGCCCGGGTGGCCGGCGGGCCGGCGTTCGAGCTCTCGGCCGAGTTCGGTACGTGTCGCGCCATGCCGGCCGACCGCGCCTGGCACGTGGACGTGACGCGAATGCGCGCAGAGGGCATCGAGTCCGACCTCGCCGGGCGCGACTT
>Ga0126312_10000066_pt1 | contig 41687 bp, 44 predicted proteins | sample Plot104A_FD_92537 | JGI IMG/M metagenome (GOLD analysis project Ga0126312, IMG submission 92537) | Serpentine soil microbial communities from UC McLaughlin Reserve, CA, USA - Plot104A | ecosystem: Environmental > Terrestrial > Soil > Grasslands | place: USA: UC McLaughlin Reserve, Lake County... | reverse complement strand
GTAATCGCGGTCGCCGCGAAGCTCGACGTTCACGATGTTGTACTGCTGCTCGGCGTCGAGGTCGGGGTCCACGCAGTAGCTGATCTTCTTTACGTCTTCGGGCGAGGAGATGATCCCCTCCCCGTACAAAAACCCGGCGGCGAGCTCGAAGTCCGCACCCGGCGTCCGCATGGTGACGGCGACCGTTTGTCTGGCATCGCCCGAGACGAGGCGTATCTCCATCGGCTCCTCGGTCGCCAATGAGTCCGGTCGCACCCGCGCCCTACCATCCTCGACCACCCGCACCCGGACCTTCGTCTTGCTCCCGCGGCGGGGCTTGCCCCCGGTCTTCGCCTTCTCCAGCATGCGTCTCTCCGCTCGTGGTTCTCGGATCCGCAGCCAAGTTTAGCAGCACGGCTCCCATGAGAAGGTCAAGACTGCCAGGACCCGACAAAGGATGCTAGTATGCATGCCTATGAATTCGGCCACGCTGATAGTGAGCACCGGCGCGTGCTGAGGTTGACGGGGTTACCGCACCTCGCGCGCTTCCCCGAGGCGACGGTGACACGAGACGAGGAGAAGATACTCATACGCTTCGACGGTCTCGGCAATGAGCAGACCAGAAGCATTCCTCTGAAGTACGTCGGCGCCGAGGACGAAGAGGCGGCTGAACTAGGACTACTCGCCCAACTCCAGCAGATCGGCTACCGGGTCCGGCGCGCTCAGCCGGACTCTTGAGGCACACCGGCTCGGGTTCTTCCGTGTACGTTCCGTGTACGAGGAGAGGCCGGGTATTCATCCCGGCCTCTCCTCTGCGTCTTTGGCTCCGACCTTAGTTGGGAACGTTTAGGCTCTCGATGCGCCCTTGAGGTCGCCGTGCGGGTCGAGCACGAACTTCTTGGAGGCGCCCTCGTGGAACTCCTGGTAGCCCTGCGGGGCGTCGTCCAGGGAGATAACCTGGGCGTTGACGGCCCGAGCGATCTGTGCCTTGTCGTTCAGGATGCTCAGCATCAGCTCGCGGTTGTAGCTCATAACCGGGCACTGGCCGGTGTAGAAGGCGTGGCTCTTGGCCCAGCCGAGGCCGAAGTTCATGGAGAGCATCCCATACTGGGCGGCCTCGTCCTTCCCGCCGGGGTCCTCGGTCACGTACAGGCCCGGGATGCCATGAGAGCCACCGGCCCGCGTGATGGACATGGCTTGGTTCAGGACCGTCGCGGGTTCTTCTTCCGCATCCGGGCCGGGCTCAGATGCCTCGAAGCCGACGGCGTCCACCGTGCAGTCAACCTCGGGTGTGCCTAAGATCCCGGCGATCTGCTCTTCTATCGGGGTCTCCTGCGAGAGGTCTACCGTCTCGCAGCCGAACGAGCCCGCCTGCTCCAGACGCTCCTGCTGCAGGTCGCCGACGATGACGACCGCGGCGCCCAAGAGCTGGGCCGAGTGGGCCGCGGCGAGGCCGACCGGCCCGGCGCCCGCGACGTAGACCGTGGAGCCCGTCGTGCATCCCGCCATGACTGCCCCGTGGTAGCCGGTCGGGAAGATGTCCGAGAGCATGGTGAGGTCCAGGATCTTCTCCATAGCCTGGTCCTTGTCGGGGAACGGCAGGAGGTTGAAGTCCGCGAAGGGGACCATCACGTACTCTGCCTGCCCGCCGGTCCAGCCGCCCATGTCGACGTAGCCGTAGGCCGAGCCAGGCCTCTCCGGGTTGACGTTCAGACAGATACCGGTCTTGCGCTCCTTGCAGTTGCGGCAGCGGCCGCAGGCGATGTTGAACGGCACGCTACAGAGGTCGCCCTCGTTGATGAACTGGACGTCGTTGCCCTTCTCGATCACCTCGCCCGTGATCTCGTGCCCCAACGTCTGCCCCTGGGGAGCCGTCGTCCGGCCTCGCACCATGTGCTGGTCGGAGCCGCAGATGTTGGTCGAGACGATCCGCAGGATAACGCCGTGCGGAGCCTCGCGGCTCATCCCCATGTTCTCCGACACGTACTCGGGTACCTTGAGCTCCGGGTAGCCGATGTCCTCGACCGTGACCTCGCCTGGTCCCTGGTAGACCACGCACTTGTTGTCCGACATGCACTACTCCTTCTTCTGAAAACCTTGCTTATGTCTTGTCTTCGCGCCGCCTGGGAGCGAAATTAGCTGTTATCTCTCGAGCAGGCCTCCTTTCCCAAGCTCTGCTACAAACATTATATATTCCCCTTTATCAAGATGCGCAAACCTCGCACAAGGCCCGCCTACGGAGCGAATCCAGGGCGAGACCCCGCCGGGTTCGGGGGTAAGGACAGATTTTGTGAGAAAACGGTTTCGCGTGGGGAACAGTGCGTATAGAATTGTCGGGGGAGAACAATGAGGACGAGTTTCGAGAAGGGAAGGAGTAGGGCATGTTCCTCAAGGTGACGGACGCCGACGGATTGTGGGCCAAGATCAAGAACCACGTCGGCGTGAAGGTGAAGCACCCTGTAAGCCCGGCGACGCGCAACCTTAGGGCCCGCATAAACGACCCCGGCGTGAAGAAGTCGGTGAGCGTGTGCCCCTACTGCGCGGTGGGCTGCTCCACGCTGGTCTACCACCGCGACGGGCGCATCATAGACATCGAGGGCAACCCGGACAGTCCGATAAACGCCGGCACCCTATGCCCCAAAGGCTCGGCGACCTTCGGGATGGTCGTCTCGCCGCACCGCTGGACGAAGGTCAAGTATCGCAGGCCCTACTCCGAGGAGTGGGAGGACCTCACGCTGGATGAGGCGATGAACATGATCGCCGACCGCGTCAAGAAGACCCGCGACGAAACCTTCGAGGAGACGAACGAGGACGGTAAGAAGCTAAACCGCTCGCTGGCGGTAGCCTCCATCGGCGGGGCCACCATCGACAACGAGGAGAACTACCTCATTACCAAGCTCCTCCATACTTTAGGTTTCACGCGGATCACCAACCAGGCGCGAATATGACACAGCTCTACGGTGCCCGGTCTGGGCATCACGTACGGTAGGGGCGGCGCCACTACCAACCTCATGGACTTGCAGAACGCCGACTGCGTCATCATCCAGGGCTCGAACATGGCGGAGGCACACCCGGTCGGCTTCCGGCACCCGATGATCGCTCGCGAGAAGGGGGCGACGCTGATCCACGTGGACCCGCGCTTCACGCGCACGAGCGCGATGTGCGATATCTACGCCCCGATTCGCGCCGGGACGGATATAGCCTTCCTGGGCGGCCTGATCAACTACGTCATACAGAACGAGAAGTACTTCGAGGAGTACGTAAAGCACTACACCAACGCCCACACCCTCGTAAACGAGGACTACGAAGACATGGACGAGGCGGGCCTCTTCGTCGGCTGGGACGAGGACCAGCAGGCCTACGACATGAACAAGTGGCGCTACGAGGGGAGCCCCTTGGACTACGCTTCCATCGGCGGCAGTCATGCCCACGTCCTGGGCGGCGAGGCTGGCGAGGGGGAGGTGGACGTGGATCACGAGGGGCTACGCCCGACCAGTCATGGCCACGTCCTGGGCGGCGAGGCTGGCGAGGGGGAGGTGGACGTGGATCACGAGGGGCTACGCCCGACCGACGATACCCTCCAGCACGAGAGGTGCGTCTTCCAGATCCTCAAACGCCACTACTCCAAGTACACCCCGGAGATGGTCGAGAAGGTGACCGGCTGCCCCAAGGAGGCCTTCCTGAAGGTCGCCGAGACCCTCTGTGAGAACTCCGGGCGCGAGAAGACGACTGCCTTCTGCTACGCGGTCGGCTGGACCCAGCACTCCAAGGGCGTCCAGATCATCCGCACCGCGGCCATCCTGCAGCTCCTTTTGGGCAACGTCGGCCGTCCGGGCGGCGGGGTGATGGCCTTGAGAGGCCATGCGACTATCCAGGGCTCGACGGACATCGCAACCCTCTACAACATCCTCCCTGGATACCTGCCGATGCCCGACGTGAACAAGGACCACGACACGTGGGAGAGCTACATAGAGGACCAGACGGCCAGCACGGGCTGGTGGAGCAACTTCCACAAGTACATCACCAGCCAGATGAAGGCCTGGTACGGCGAGGACTTCGACGCTGAGACGGGCGAGCTCTTCGACTACTTCCCGCGCCTCTCCGGCGACCACTCCTACTACCCGACCATCATGGACATGAAGGACGGGAACGTGAAGGGCTGCTTCGTCTTCGGGCAGAACTTCGCGGTCGGGGGTCCCCACGCCAGGATGGCCCGCGACGGTATACGCAACCTCGACTGGATGGTCGTCCTCGACGCCTACGAGGTAGAAACCGCCGACGCCTGGAAGCTCGACGGGATCGATCCGAAAGAGTGCGGCACCGAGGTCTTCTTCATGCCTTGCGCTCTGATCGCCGAGAAGGACGGCTCCTTCACCCAGACCCAGCGCATGCTGCAGTGGCACGACAAGGCTGTCGAGCCGCCGGGCGATGCGAGGAGCGACGCCTGGTTCGTCTTCCACCTGGGGCGCAGGCTCAAGAAGCTCTATGAGGACTCTGAAGAGCCGCGCGACACGCTCATAAAGGCCATGACCTGGGACTACCCGACCGAAGGCGAGCGCGAGGAGCCCGATATAGAGAGCATCCTCAGGGAGGTCAGCGGATACGAGGTGGAGACCGGCGAGCCAGTGGCTGGGTTCCTCGCGCTCCAGGCGGACGGCTCGACGGCTTGCGGCGGTTGGATCTACTGTGGTGTCTACGCCGATGGGGTGAACCAAGCCAGGAGGCGCAAACCCCACTACGAGCAGGATCTGGTGGCCGCGGAGTGGGGCTGGGCATGGCCGGACAACCGCCGCATCCTCTACAGCCGGGCCTCGGCAGACCCCGACGGCAAGCCGTGGTCCGAACGGAAGAAGTACGTCTGGTGGGACGAGGAAGAGGAGAAGTGGACCGGCTACGACAAGCCGGACTTCATGCCGACCAAGGCTCCCGGCTACCGGCCGGACCCCGACACTGAGGGGATGGATGCGATCCCCGGCGACGGACCGTTCATCATGCAGGGCGACGGTAAGGGCTGGCTCTTCGCCCCCGTGGGCCTTACCGACGGGCCTTTGCCGGCCCACTACGAGCCAGTCGAGTCGCCGGTCAAGAACCCGATGTACCACCAGCAGTACGACCCGGCGGCCAGGACCTTCGACCGGCCCGACAACCCGTACAACAAGCCCGAGGACCCGAGGTATCCGTACGTGGTCACCACCTACCGGCTCACCGAGCACCACACCAGCGGGGCCATGAGCCGTTGGATCCCCTGGCTCAACGAGCTGCAACCAGAGCTCTTCGCCGAGATAAGCCCCGAGCTGGCCGAGGAGAAGGGCATACAAAACACCGACTGGGTCACCGTCGAGACGAGCCGCGGCAAGATCCACTGCAAGGCGCTAGTAACCGACCGTGTCCCGGTCTACGACTTCGAGGGCAAGAAGCTCCACACCATCGGGCTCCCCTACCACTGGGGTCCCAACGGGCTGGTCAAGGGCGACGTCGTCAACGACCTCGTCCCGGTCTCGCTAGAGCCGAACGTCGCCATCCATGAGGCGAAGGCGTTCACCGCCAACCTCGAGAAGGGGCGCGTGTGAGCGACACGCGCAGCGAGACGCACCAAGCCGAGCCGTCCCGCCGCGAGGCGATGCAGCAGGAGCTGATGGATCTCGGGGCGTGGCTCACCGAACATCCCGGGGCTGCCAAAAAGAACCTCAAGCCCGTCCGCGGGAGCGTGGTCCTGGAGCCCGGGGTCTACTACAACACGGGGACGGGGATGGTCGAGCGGATCTACGCCCCCATGCACGTCGCTCTGGGCGCCAGGTGGTTCCGCGTGAAGAAAGATCCTGGCGCCCCCATATCGGAGATCCGCCGCAGAGTGCTAGAAGGGAAATAACGTGGCGACAGGATTCCTGACCGACACCACGGTCTGCATCGGCTGCAAGGCCTGCGAGGTTGCTTGCAAGCAGTGGAACCAGATCCCCGCCGACGGCTATGAGCTCACCGGCGACTCCTACGACAACACCAAGCAGCTCTCCGGCACCACCTGGCGCCACGTCGCCTTCATCGAGAACCCCAAGAAGAAGCGCCTCACCGGCGACGTGGACCTCGTGGCCCTGGCCGAGGATGTCAGGGAGCAGCTCCCGGGCGGGGCGGAACTCGACGCCCTGGGACGCTGGACGTTCATGAGCGACGTGTGCAAGCACTGCGTCGAGGCCCCCTGCCAGCAGGCTTGTCCGACGGGCGCAATCATCCGCAACGAGTTCGACAACGTCTACATCCAGCCCGACGTCTGCAACGGCTGCGGCTACTGCGTCCCGGCCTGTCCCTACGGGGTCATCACATCTGTCCCCGAGGACGGCCGGGTCTTCAAGTGCACCCTCTGCTACGACCGCCAGCGCGACGGGTTGGAGCCCGCCTGCGCCAAGGCCTGCCCTACCAACTCCATCCAGTTCGGCGAGGTCGAGGAGCTAGAGAAGAGGGCCGAGGAGCGCGTGGCGGAGCTGCACGCCAAGGGCTACACGCAGGCGTACGTCTACGGCACGCCCGAGGTGGGGGGGACCGGCGGAATCGGGGGCAACCACTCCAAGTTCATCCTCATGGACGAACCGGAGACCTACAACCTGGCGAAGCACCCGTTGATGCCGCAAGCGAAGGTCAAGGGCGCCGTCGTCGCGAGCGCGGTTGCCGCCGGCGTCCTGAGCGCTGTCGTGGCTCTCGCCTTCAGGGATTAGAGAGGGGGAGCAGAGATGGCCGACGTGAGGCAGGAGTCACCGCAGCAGCAGGACGGGAGGGTGGAGACCTCCCACCACCCGGAGACCGACCCGCAGAGGGGCGACAAGAACTACTACGGCATCCCGCCGATAAAGAAGGCGCACTGGACGTGGCAGATCCCGATCTACTTCTGGATCGGGGGTTTGACGGCCGGTACACACCTGTTCTCGACGCTCGCCCAGCTCCTGGGTCACGAGGACAAGGCCCTCACGCGGACCAGCCGCTATAGCGTGCTCCTCTTCATGCTCCTGAGCCCGGTACTTCTGATCTGGGACCTGGGTAGGCCCGAGCGGTTCTACAACATGCTCCGCATCGTCAAGCTGCGCTCCCCAATGTCCAACCAGACCTGGGCGCTCATTATCTTCGGGCAACTGAGCGGCCTGATAGCCGCCAAGCAAGCTGCGGAGGACGGGCTCCTGGGACGCAACTTCCTCTCCCGGCTGCTCATACGCTTCATACCGGCGCGGCTCCTGGCCGTTATCAGTCTGCCGTTCGCCCTGTTCATAGGAGCGAACACCGGGATTTTGATCTCCGCCACCTCGGTCCCGATCTGGGCCCGCAACTGGCTCTTGAACGGGCCGACTTTCCTCTCTTCGGGGATCTCCACGGCCCTCTCGTTCCTCTCGTTCGTGCTGCACGTCGGACGCTGGGGTGAAGAGAGGACCCTGCACGTGCTCCGGCGCGCCGAAAGGGTAGTGATCCTCATAGAGGCGGCGCTTGTCGCGGCCTCTATGTTGCGGATAGGCCGGTGGGGCGAGCCATTCCGCTCCAAAGAGGTCGCGCCGCTCTACTTCGGCGGCGGCATCCTCGCTGGCATCGTGGCGCCGCTTGCGCTGCTCTCCGGCAAGGAGACGCGCGGCAAGAGCCTTCTCGCCTCGACGCTCGTGCTCCTCGGCGGCCTCGCCTACCGCTTCTCGATCATCGAGGCCGGCAAGAAGAGCGCCGAAGACCCCGAAGCGTACTTCAGCTTCGCCACGAAGGAGAACGCGCCGGAGCCGGGGGACATGATCTAGGGCGGCCAACTCCGAAGCGTCCGAAAAAACGCGAGACCGAAAGAAGCGATCACGAGAAGCGTTAACGAAGCGGTGATCCTGGTGACCGGCGCCACCGACGGGCTCGGCAAGCGGGTCGCGCGCGACCTGGCCTCCACGGGGGCGACGCTTTTGCTGCACGGCCGTAGCGAGGAACGTGCCGGGACCGCGGTGCGCGAGATCCGTGAGGAGACGGGCAACGACGCTTTGCGCTACTACCTGGCCGACTTCTCCTCCCTTGACGAGGTACGTCGGCTATCCGAGGAAGTAAGTGCCGGCCACGATCGCCTGGACGTGCTGGTCAACAACGCCGGCATCGGGGCGGGCGGGCGCGGCGACACGGAGCGCGACCTTAGCCGGGACGGACACGAGCTACGCTTCGCCGTCAACTACTTGGCGCCTTTCTTGCTGACCCGCCTGCTGCTGCCACTTTTGCGCCGGTCTGTGCCCGCACGCATCGTCAACGTCGCTTCGGCGGGGCAGAGTCCGATCGACTTCGACGACCCGATGCTCGAACGGGGCTACGATGGGATGCGCGCTTACAGCCAGAGCAAGCTAGCCCAGGTGATGTTCACCTTCGACCTCGCCGAAGAGCTCGCGGGCTCGGGCGTGACAGTGAACGCCCTGCACCCCGCGTCGCTGATGGATACCAAGATGGTCTTCGAGGCGTTCGGCAGCGCGATGAGCACCGTGCAAGAGGGCGCCGACGCGACGGTGCGCCTCGCGGCCGCCCCCGAGCTGGAAGGGGTATCGGGCAAGTACTTCGACGGGGAGCAGGAGGCCCGGGCCGACGCACAGGCCTACGACCGCGAGGCCCGTCAAGCCCTCCGGCGGCTCAGCGAGGACCTGACGGGGCTCGGGTGAGGCCGGCGACGTGATGGTGTTACCGCGGAACGGGGGCTACGGCGGCCCTCCTTCGCACGAAGTGCTCCCCGCACCGTTCATCGACCGCCACCCAAGTACTCCTCATCCGTGACTGGCTCCATCCAGTCCGTGCCGCCATCCGATGCTGCTGCGGGGTTCACCGCCACGTGGACCATGAAGGTGTCCGGCCCCGCCCCGTGCCAGTGCTTCTCGTTCGGGGCGAAGTAGACAACGTCGCCGGCCCTGATCTCGACCACAGATTCGCCATCTTTTTGGGCGCGTCCCTCGCCGGTGACGACGTAGAGGATCTGGCCCTCCGGGTGGGCGTGCCAGTTCGTCCTCGCCGCGGGCTCGAAGAGCACGCGGAAGACCCCGGCGTCCGGGGACGAACCTGCGGGCGATGCGTCCATCCACACGGTCCCGATAAACCACTCCGCGGGCCCGCGCCGGTTCGCCATGCTCTCTGCCGAAACTACCCTCACGCTGCCTCCTTGCTATCTATCGAGGTTCGAGAGGTGGCTGAGATCTCCAGGCGGGCGCCAGAATTCAGACGGCCGAAGGCCTCCCGCGCGCTGCTGCCCCGCAAGAACAATTCCATATAACGGACCTCCTTTCCGCTCGCCCCTGTCCAGCCGCTACTCCCCTGTGCGAAGGCCAGCTCTCTCCGACCTCGAAGCTTCCGTCGCTCGCGCTCGGCGTCGCTGATGCGGACGTGGACCGTGGTGCTGGAAGGTATGCCGAGCGTCCCTTGCTCGTCTTCGGGTTGCCGTAGCCGTCAGCGAAGCCATAACGATGGCGCCCACCGCCTCCGGGTAGGAAGCTCTTACGTGTACCGGCATCTCAAGCGAGACGGCGTTCGAGGATCTCGTACAGGCGCGGCTCCCCGGTGTCTTCGGGTGTGGTCTTCTCGACCTTCAGCAGGGCTTCCCGACCGCGGAGCACCAGGGTAGAGACGTGGTTCTCAAACCAGGGCTCCTCGTGCATCAAGCGCCAGCGTACGGGCGGTTCTTCGACGCCAGCCAGACGGGACAGGGTTTTGCTGACGAGCTCGCCTCGCTTCGTCCAGCTCGCCCGTATGGCGAGGCGTTCGGGGAGCCCCAAAGGGTTGCGCAGGGGCGAGCAAACCGACTGGTAGACGGAGCTCTCTACGTCGTGTCCGTCGTTGAAGCCAACCTCGGCGAGGTAGCCGTGGTGCACATCGCCGGAGAGCACGACCACCGAGGCAGGAGGGCGTCCGGTCGAACGTTCTCCTGCGCCGACGGACCGCAAAAGCTTCGCGAGGTCGTCGAAGGATCTTTGGAAGGCGCCCCAGTGCTCCAGGTCCAGGATCTGGCGGATGCGCTCGCTGAGCCATGCCACCGGTCTCCCCCAGGCACCCCCACAGACAGCTTCGCTCCAGGCCTCCAGGTGTTGCAAGCCGGGTGCCAGGAGGAACGGGAGCGAGGTGCCGAACAGGAGGTGGTCGTAGTCCCCAGTTGCTTTGTCCTCGATCCAGGCCCACTCTACGTCGTCCATCATCGAGCGGTGCCCCTCCTTCACCACCCGTCCGGCCCTCGAATCAATGACGACGAGGCGGACTTTGCCGAAATCGCGGTAGAAGCTCCAGCGGCTACCTTCAGCCGCACGGTCGGCCTTGTAGGCGAACTCACGCAGGATGCGGCTTGCATCCTGCGCTTTTTGCACCTGCTTGAATAGCTTGTCTTTCTCGAGCTCCTTCGGGGACAAGTTGCCCAGATGCTGGTAGATCCAGTACGACATGAACGCGCCAACGATTCGCTCCTCCCACCACGGTATGCCGCGCATCTGCCGGACCCAGGTCTCGGAGGTGTTCCAGTCGTCGTGGACGTCGTGGTCATCGAAGATCATGGCCGAGGGCACGGTCGAGAGTAGCCAGCGGATAGCAGGGTCCTTCCAGGAGTCCCAGTAAAGGTGTGTGTATTCTTGGAAGTCCGCGACTTCCTCTCCGGGAGGTTTATCGGGGTCGCGGCGGGAGCGGATGAACTCGCGGGTACCCAAAGAGACCTCGTCGGCATAGATCTGGTCGCCGAGCAAGAAGAGCACGTCGGGCCAGGATTCCTGCTTCTCGCGGCGCATCCTTAGGGCGAGCGCGTATAGAGCGTCCCGCTCGTACCCGCCCAGGGTCCCGCGCGCGATCACGCCCCGCTTTTTGGTGTAAGGCAATTGGTGCGGGACTGAGACGCGGCAGGAGCCGAAGGTCAGGGTCAGTTTGTCGTCCGACCCTATGGTCCTGATCACGGGCGGCGGGAAGGGGTCGTCTTCTTTGGGCCAGACCAGCGCACCGTCCAAAGAGACCGAGTACTCGTAGGAAGTTCCGGGCGTAAGGCCCGTGATCAGGACTAGGGCGTAGTGGTGATCCTCTACGGAGAAGGTGCGCGAGCGGTGGCTCGAACCGTCGACCGTCACCTCGACCTCGCGGGGGATGTCGGACTCCACCCAGACGGTAGCGTCTCTCTCTCCGGTGTACCGGAGGAGCGGTCCGAGGACGAGCTCGGGAGTCATGGGGGAAGTTTCCCCGTAGCTATTTCGCCTACGCGAGCCCGATCGCCTGGGCCATCACCGTAACGCCGCCCACTATGAGTACGGCGCCGATGATGTCGAAGACTATCCCTGAGCGGACCATCTTGGTTATCGGGATCATGCCGGAGCCATAGACGATGGCGTTCGGGGGTGTAGAGACCGGGAGCATGAAGCCGTAAGAGGCGCCGAAGATCGCGGCCAAGGCCGGGATCACGGGCTCCACCCCCGCCGAAGTTGCTATAGGGATGACGATCGGGACGACTATACCTACGCTCGCGGTGTTGCTCGTGGTCTCGGAGATGAGCACCGCCACCGCCGCAGAGAGGGCGGAAATAGCGAGCAGGCTCGTGACCCCCAGGGAGTTGGTTATCCCGTTGCCTATAACCTTGGCGAGGCCGGTGTCAGAGAGGAGCTTACCCAATGTGATGCCGGCGCCGAAGAGCAGGATGGTCCCCCAATCTATGCGGACGGCGTCGTTCCAGGTGAGGGTGAAGCGCCGTTCGGACCAGTTGACCGGCAGGATGAAGAGGAGCGTCGCGGCTAGGATCGCCACGACCCCCTCGTTCAGATGGCTTCTCATGAAGCTTGCGGGCGCGGAGTTTTCGCCCGCGATGAGGTTCACGATACCGGGCAGGATCCAGAGGGTGACCGCAACCCCGAAAGCGATCATGGTGTTGCGCTCGCCCGCGGAGATCCCGCCGAGCTTGCTGCGCTCCTCGTTGACGTACTCGTCGGCGCCAGAGATGCGGCGCACCTCCGGGCGGTTGAGGAGAATAAGGATCACGCAGAGGGCCAGGAACATCAGGATCACGATCGGGAGCGCCGTTACGGTCCACTCGAAGAAGGAGATGGTCGTCCCCGTCTGGTCCTCGATAAAACCGATGCCGATGAGGTTCGGTGGGCTACCGATCGGCGTAATGAGACCGCCCACGCTGGCGCCGTAGGCGATCATGAGCATAAGAGCGGTGCCGAAACGGAGGCGGCTCGGGTCCCTCTCGCCCTCGGCCTGTTCGCTCACCAAGCCGCCCAGAGCAGCCATTATTCCCAGTCCTATCGGGAGGAGCATCGCAGTGGTGGCAGTGTTCGAGATAAAGGCGCTAATAGTAGCGGCGATGGCGCCGAAGGCGATGATGACGCCGTAGGTGGAGTTGCTGACGCCAGGGATGGAGAGCACCCGGAAGGCGAACCTCCTGTCGAGTCCGTGGGTCATCATCGCCTGGGCGATGATGAACGCCCCAATGAAGAGGAAGATCGTGTCAGACGAGAAGGCTCCGAAGACGGCCTCCGCCCCAGCTACCCCGAAGAGCACGCAGGCCGCTATGCCCAGCACCGCCGTCACGGGGATGGGGATCGGCTCTGTAAGCCAGTAGACGATGACGAAGGCGAAGATCGCTGCCAGGGCTTGCTGCGCGGGCTCGAGCGGTAGGGGGATGAAGTAGAGTATCAGGAATACAACGGGGCCAAGGAATAGCCCTATTGTTTGTCGCGCCCGCTCGAAACGCTCCTCTGCCGGAGAGAGCCTCTCCCGCTGCTCGTCGAGGGTCTGGTAGGTACCCCCAGGCCTTACCGTCTCGCTCATGCTCTCCTCCTCACGGGTCGCCAAAACCTTCCCTCGATGGGCAGTATACATGCCCGTAGAATGCGGGGCAGCGGCGGAGAGAGAAGGGCCGGTCCCTACCTCAGGCGGGACTTGCGGTTGAGGGTCGCCTGGATACGACGGGCGTCTTCGTAGTCGCGCACGGCGTCCCAGAGCTTGCCTTCGGGGACGGTGGCGTGCCAGCGGTCGGCCCGGTAGCCGTAGCGGCGCTTGAGGGCGCGCACGGAGTCTACGGTGTAGCGCAAAGCGTAGACGAGCTTGAGCACCTCGTCGGGCTTCCGGGGGAGGAGCCGTTGGCGGCCCTCGGTCAACCAGCCGATCTCTGGTCGCGACTCCCCCGAGCGGAGGATCAGCTCGGCTTCCCACTCGACCCGCAAAGCGTTCATCTCGAACGTCCCCGGCAGGACGCTCAGGGGCCCCAAAGAGAACGAATCGTCGGCGTGAAACCCGAACGTTGTTCTAAAGAGCCACTTGAGATCTCCTTCGCTTAGGTTCTCGTAGCGGGAACGGAGGGCGAGGAGCTGCTCGTCAGAGTACGCCCCGAGGCCTCTGAGGGTGGGCCGCTTGGGATCTAGCCCGCCCCGTCCGAGCACCTTGGAGAACGCGTCGTAGGAACGGAGGCTCCTCAAGAGCCAGAGGAGGTATCCCCCGATGCCGAGCGCGAGGCCGAATACCGCGGTCGCGTAGAACGCCTCTTCCGGCACGGTGACGCCCTGGCCTTCCACGCTGCGTGCCCCGAAGAGGTTGTAGAAGAGCACCACGGCGGTCATGGTCGCGACGAAAGCCGCGAACCCGACGAGCAGGAAAGCCCCGAGCCGCCTCAAAGGCGGGGAGCAGGCGGAGGCCAAACCCTCCCACGCGACACGCTCTTCGGCGGTGTCGAACGAAGCTGTCCGTAACCCTTCCACGCTCCGCAGAGTATACCCGCAATCGTCGAGGATGAGTTGGGTGAGGGATCACCGCGATAGCTGCGATATCCGTCGGAGAGCAGATCCTGCTCCTCTCATCACCCATAGACCTTTTGCGAAATCGTACTCGACCTTTTGCTTTGCCGTAACAAACATCTGCTTTACTCTTAGACACCATGAAGACGAAGGACTACAGACCACAGCGGCGGGGCGACTTCTCGCGGGGCGTCTTGCTCGTGCTCTTCGCGTTGTTCGTGCTCATGCTCCTTTACCTCTTGTTGCCGTTCGGTTCGCAGCGAGCGGTGCTTTTGGGGAGCGACGCGCGGGCGGGCGAGGGTTCGCGCTCGGACACGATCATGGTCGCCAAGGCCGGTGGGGGCCTGCTCGCCGTGCCGCGCGACACGCTGGTCCAGATACCGGGGATAGGAGAGGACAAGATAAACGCCGCGTTCGCGAACGGCGGGCCGCCTCTAGCGGTCGAGACCCTGGAGAACTTCACGGGGCTCCCGATAGGAAACTACGTGGTGCTGGACTTCGGCGGGACCAAGGAGATAGTGGACGCTCTGGGCGGTATCACTGTAAACGTCGAAGAGCCCATAGAGACGGAGCAGGACGGCGAGTACTTCTCGATCTCGGCCGGTCCCCAGGAGCTGAACGGCGCCGAGGCTCTGGCCTACGTCCGCTACCGGGGGGGACCCACGGCGGACATCGGACGTGTCGGGCGCCAGCAGCGCTTCCTTCAAGCTCTGGCCGCGGAGGCTGCCTCGCCGGAGAACTTCCCCCGCCTGCCGGCCACGGCCAGGGCCGTCTGGCGCAACGTGGAGACCAACATGAACCCCCTAGAGGCGGCCCTGTTCGCGGTACGGTTGGGGATCTCGGGAAGCGGCAACGCGGAGATCTACCCCGGCACCCCGCAGTACATAAACGGCGTCTCCTACTGGGTCCCGGACACCGCGGCGGGACAAAGGGTGGTGGAACAGAACATAGAATGACCTGCAAATAAAAGGGTTTAGTAATGACACTAGACCCCCTGTATACCAATCTGTATACCAACTAACCCAAAGCCTGCTCCATAGCATCCCTAGCAACGTCGCCCATGTCGTCCATCAGGTGCGAGTAAGTGTCTATAGTTCGAACAATCGAGCTATAGCCCATTGCCGTTGCACAATCTTGGTTAGCGTAGTTGGGTTCTGTTTCTGCGCTTCTCTACTTCTTGCACACCTGCGGTGGTGATGATGTTCAGCGATACTATCCCTGCATTGTAGAGTTAAACTAGTGAGGGTCAGGCGAGTATTGAGCAAGGGGCGGAAGAACATCCTTGCGAATATGGTTGAGAATAGACTTCAGAACTGACCGTACATCTCTCGTCGGTGTAGGGGTTTCTTGCGCCAACATGAGTCCGTCCAGAAAGTTGAAGTGGGTCTTCACTACGTCAACAGGTTCGTCGGGCGGTGGGGTATAAGAGCCAACCACCGCACCATCTTCAACAGGGCCTAGACTAACTTCGAGGTCTGGGGGTCGCGTAGGAGAATTCGGGAAGTAACTCCCTGCAACATTAGCTAGTAGCGTTATGTGGGGTAGCCGATGCTTGTCGAAGTTAGACAACTGATGGAGTTGCCAGAGCAGGTGCAATGTATACCGCTCCCCTCGGCGGTAAGGTTGCAGACGTTTGATGATTACCTGAGCTCTAGGATGAATGCATCCAATCTTGTTTTTGCGTTCGTCGGTTCTCATGGGCCGCTCTCCGAAAAGGGGAAACTCGGACCTTCTGTCAAATGGTTCGGGTAAAGGGCCGCCCTGATGCGCCACCGCAAGTTCGTACGCCAAGTTATCGAGGGCCGAACGTAGATTGTGCAGGCAATCTCCGATTATCGGGCGCAGCCTTGCAGGTGGTGGGTTCAATACCTTCATTCTGATGTGTTTCTTACCGCTCAGAGGGTCGAGTTCTGCGTCGTAACGGTAAGCTTCTTCTAACCAATCACGTACTTGTACGTCCAAGTTACGCAGGTGCTCGGCTGCCCGTTCCAGCCTGAGTTCGTGATTGTGCATGCCCATATTACTCAGTTCCGAGTTACCAGCGTGATTGTACGCTGCACAGATGCTCTCCCAACTATCTACGTCACCACGATTGTACGCTGAGGCGTGTTGAGACTACACGGATTGATGTGGGCCAGCAGGTAGGGCTTCAAAGCAAACTGTGCTGTGGGTAGGATGAGGTCATGGCAGAGCTACGCAAGACGGGTCCGAGTAGGTACGAGGTACTGATTAGTGGGGAGTCAGTAGGGCAGGTTTGGTCTTGGCATGGAAGCTGGGCTGCACAGGCACAGGGCAAGACCTATCATGGTCATAAGAGTCGTAAAGAAGCCATTGCCAGAGTAGAGCGGATTCACCAAGTCAGCAAGTAGCAGGCGCGGTAGGGATGTGATTGTGGAGAGAGCCTTCGGTTTCCGTGGTACAGGATGCGCGAGGCGAGTCTGCTTTCGAGAAAGAAGCAGATAGTTAGTTGGCAGGTTGCTTAAGCAGCCTGCTCTTCCGCGAGCTTGCTCTGCTTCTCGATGAGGCGGTCGAGCCAACCCAGGGCCGGGTCGCTTTCGGTGGTGCGGGCGGCGTTTACGTACCAGTTGAGGGCCTCCCGGTGGTTGCCTAGACGGCGGTTGAGCTCGCCGACGAGGTAGGTCGTGACGGAGAGTTCGCGGCCGTGGAGACCTTCTCCTTCGAGGGCGCGCAAGAAATAGCGTACGGCCCTGAGCTGGAAGGTGCTTTCGAAGGGCTGCTCCTTCTCCTTGCGGCAGACCCAGGAGGCACGCAAGCAGAGATCCCCGAGCTGGCGGGCGGGGAGAGCGCGTTCCTGGCCGCAGACCTCGGCTGCGTGGAAGGCGAGCCAGGGCGGTGGGCTCGAGCGGAAGACGCGCAAGAGGCCGTCCTCCTTGAGGCGTTCCTCGAGGTCGTGACGCTCGGCGAAAGAGAGGTCGAGGTCGTCGAAACCCTCGCGAGATGCGAAGGAGCAGGCCGGGCACATCGTTACTTCGCTCTGGAGCACGCGCGACCCGTCGGAGAGGCGGCCGGGGAATTTGGGGCAGAGATCCGGCTCTCGACCGACGGTTACGTAGGTGCCGACGCGCGGCGTCCGAAAGACGTGCCGGCACATTGGGCAACGTGTGTAGGCGCGCTCGACCTCACCCACGGACAACTCCTGCAACGTAATACGTGCTGTGCGACAGTACGGTCTCGAGAACCAAAGTGCGCCCGAGTTTACCATAACGGCGCCCGCGCCCTCGCGGCCCTTGTATACTCCCGGTACCACCCACGGGGCAGTGCTTCGAGGACTAGACTAGTACGTTCGAGGGGAGAAACTTGGAGCAGAGCAAGACGGAGGCGAAAGTAGCGCTGGAGTTGATGCGGCTCGTCCTGGATCAGGCCGGGAGCCGCCGCCTCTCTCCGACCCGAACCCTCGCCCTCTACCACCTCTGCAAAGAGGCCGTCGCCTACGCCCCCGAAGGGGCTGTCACCGCCGACTACCTCGAAGACCAGCTCAAGAAGCTTCTCCAGTAAAGTCCCCGATAGGAGAGGAAGGGGGCTCGCGCCTACGCCCCTCTCGCATTGGAGGTCGGTGAGTCTCCCGCGTCAGCCTCTCTACTCCTACCGAGAACCCCGTTAGGAAGAGCTCGACTGGATTACCTGATTTACGGAGCTGGAAGAGGTCGAAGACGAGACGCCGGCCCCCGAGTAAGTCAGGTTTATTGTGCCCCCCCGAGGTGCTGGACTGCTGCACGGAGCGGTTGTTCCCGGAGAGGAGGGTGACCGTCACGCTACCGGCGCCCGCGCTTTAGTTCTGGATCTGGCACTCGGTCCCATGCCCTCCCAGGTTGTAGACGAAGCTTTGGGGAACCTGTCCGCCGAGGTTGTTCTCCTCGCCCCCGACCCTGCACTTGCCGGAGAACTCGGTTCCCGGGGCGCCTTCGATCCTGGGGTGACTTCCTAGCCGGAGCTTGCGCTTCCAGCGTTACCTTCCTTCACTTTCTCGTCCCCCTTAGCTTCGGTCTCTCTCGTCTGTGCTTCTGTGCCTGCGATCTGCTCCGTGGTGTTTTGCTCCTCGGCGGTCTCGTTCTGCGCCTGCTCGTCCCCACCGCAACCCATCGCGAAGACAGTCGAAGCCAGGAGCCCGACGAGCGAGGCTTTGATCTTTGGGTTCGTGATCTTACCCTGCTCGGAGGAGGGGTTTGTCCTTTTAGCGATCCACACCGACGTCTCCCTTCGGAGGGTCGAAGAATGCCGACTCGTTTTCTTACTATCGTCTAGCAGGACCTTCCTGAGAGCTTCGGTGGTGGAGTTGCCGGCGGTGCTCCGGGAAGAGTCCTCGACGGGGAGCCTTTCTGTTCCGGTAAAAAGGCGTCGGAGCGCGAAGTTAGAATCCCATCTTCTTGCCGCTCTCCGGCTTCTCGGAAGGACCCTCTACCGGCTCCTCCGTATACTCGACGCCGCCGAGTAGCAACTGCGGTTTCACCTCGAGACCGGTGGCGAGCTTCCGGATGGTCGATGGGTATGCCTTGCGCTGACCGGTCTCCAGCTTCGAGATCGTGTCCCGCGCCACCCCGCTCTTCTCCGCCAACTGCTCCTGGCTCAACACCGCCCGCCGCCGCAAACCCCGCAAGTGCGGAAGATCCACGCCCCGACCTCCAAACGCTACCTAAAACTTGCAAAAACCCTGCAACAGTGCTACTCTGTTAGAGTATAGTCCAAACGGGCGAGAGAGGAGGCAGGAGATGAAGAGCGATGATCTTCTTCGGATGGTGATCCCTTACGTCACGGAGCAGAGTCCTCGGGGCGAGAGGACGATGGACATCTATTCGCGGCTGTTGGCGGACAGGATCATCTTTCTGGGTACGCCCGTTACCGACGAAGTGGCGAACGTGGTGATGGCGCAGCTCCTTCACCTGGATGCCGAGGACCCTGAGCAGGACATAAACCTCTACATCAACTCTCCCGGCGGGAGCGGCTCCGCGATGCTCGCCATGTACGACACGATACAGTTCGTCGGCGCTGACGTCGCAACTACGGCGCTCGGTATGGCGGCCTCGGCGGGAGCCTTCCTCTTGGCGGCGGGAACGAACGGCAAGCGCAGCGCTTTGCCGAACTCGCGCATCCTCTTGCACCAGCCATCCGTGCAGGGCCTCGGCGGGCAGGCGTCGGACGTGGAGATCCACGCGCGCGAGATCATCGACCAGAAGCGGCGCGTTAACGAGATGCTCGCCGAACGCACGGGCCAGCCGTTCGAGAAGGTCGAGCGTGACACCGACCGCGACTTCATCTTGAGCGCCGAGGAGGCTGTCGAGTACGGTGTCATAGATCAGGTCGTTAGCCGTCCGGGGGAGAGGACGCACCTGCGCGAGGGGTAAGGCCTCCCGGCGAGGAGCTTGGCATGAAGCCCCTGTACGATTACATCCACCAGGGCGGGTGCTACCGCTATGGGGTGGGGTGGGCCAGGATTCGGATCTACCGGAGCGAGTTTGCTGCCGACGCCCCAGTGGTCTTGTGCAGCGAGCTGCCCGAAGATCGGGGCGATGAGATGGTCGAGCGGCTGGCCGCCGAGGTGATCCGGGACCGTTTCGCCTCCGGGCTCCCCGACCTGGCGCGCCCCGTACTGTGGATCGAGCACTGCCCCTCCCGCAGGGGACGCGGCTCGGGACGCTACGCGCTCCTGACCTTCCCTACCTACCGCCCCCGGCTTGATGGCGCAGGCTTCGCCCGGCGCGTCACGCTTGGCACCCCGCGCCGCGAACCCCTCACCGCTCGTGAGGTGAAGATCCTAACCGGCGAACTATGAGGAAGAGCAGGATATCGCGTTACTCCCTCTCGGCGGCGGCGTTGGGGGTCGTGGCGTTCTTTTGGCGGCAGCGGCGAAAGCCGATTCAGCACCCGCCCCCGCTCACCTTCCTCTTCGAGAACCCCGTCTTGGAGGCGTTTGCCGGGGTGGAGCTCCTGATCGACCGGCTAGATCCCGCCCCCGGCATGCGCGTCCTGGACGCGGGCTGCGGTCCGGGCCGCCTGACCATCCCCCTCGCCAGGACTGTCGAACCCAACGGCGAGGTCGTCGCCCTTGACAGTCAAGCCGCGATGCTGAGGAAGCTCGAACGGCGGGTGGTCGACGAGGGCCTTATCAACGTCCAGCCCCTGGAGGTCGGCCTCGGCGAAGGGGCATTGGAAGAGGGTGCTTTCGACCGGGCACTGTTGGCGATGGTGCTCGGTGAGGTGCGTGACAAGGAGGCGGCGCTGCGCGAGCTCTACAGAGCGCTCAATCCCGGCGGTATCCTCTCCGTTACCGAGGCCTTCGGCGACCCGGACTATCGTAGGCCCGAAACCGTACGCCGCGAAGTCGAAACCGCCGGGTTCCGGCTCGTGGCCAGGTTCGGAGGCTTTCCGGTCTACACGCTCAATTTCGAGAAGCCGCGGGGTTAGCGGCCGAACAGACGCCGCCAGAAGCTTTGGCTCTGTTCCGGTGGTTCGGTGTCTATCTGGCGTTCGAGGAGGCCGGCGAGGATCTCGCGCTGGATCACGTTCACCTCCATCCTGCCCTCCAAGCGCTCCGGCGGTGGGCTCAAAGCCACGTACTCGACCTCGTCGCCCTGGTATTCGAGGAGCTCCACGAGTTCGCGAGCCGAGACCTCTCGTGCACGCCAGTCCTTGCCGAAGTCTCCGGTAGAGGCGAGAAAAGCTTCTGCTTCCTCCAAGGAGTCGAAGAGCGGTATCGCCTCGCCGTCGTCGAGTACTATTGCCAGCAGTTCGTCCGTCGTCTCCGGTCCGCCGACGATAACCACATGAGAAGCCGATGCATCCATGCCCGAAGACTTACCCTAAAGGATTCTTGAGCACTCTTTAGGGAAGCGAGAGGTCTCGTTTTTTGGACTGGTGGATAGTCCTTCTACGAGTCATCCGTGAGTGACCCCGGGTCGAGCGTGGTGATGCTGATGCCCGCGCCTTCCGGCGTCTCGACCACGTTCAAGGTGCTCCCATCGAGCGCCTCGCTCGCGGGAGCGGCGATGTGCAGCAGGGTCTTCCCATCCTGCTCGACGACCTGATCACCGGCCTGAGCTTCGCCGGCGGATATGCCGATCTGGGTCTCTCCGGTGTTCTGGTACACCACGGGGTCGAGACGGAGGACCATACTCTCCGTGTGCTAGACGTCGAGGAAGAGCTCTTTCGCCTCTTCGATTACCGCGATCATCTTCCTCCTTGCCCGCCGGCCCCGTGAAGAGTTTGCGCGTAGACTACCGGCGGTGGTTCGGAGCGTGTAGTTTCGACCACCGAAACTATCAGCTTCGCACCCGAATTAAACCGGAAGCCTCAACTCCGACTTAGGGGTTGATGGCACTCCCGGCGCTGACACGTGTCGTGTAGTAGAACGACGGGAGCAAAGAAATTCTGGACCGGGGCGAGGTCTGATGAGCGACGAGCACAGAGGGACCACGGAGTACGCAATCAAGCAGATCGGAGACCGCTACTACCCTGTAATCATCGACCGGGAGGCCGGCGGACACTACGAGATAAAGAACCCGCTAACCGGCGGCGTCCTCAGCTACAAGAACGCCGAGTCCGCCGAGATCTACATAGAAAGAGCCCGGGCGAAGGAGCAAGAATAGAGTCGGGTGTTTTATCCGAGAGCCCGGGCGGAAACTACAGCGTAGTCGATCACTGAGCCTTCGGGATCTGAAACAGAGTTGGTGAATTCTGAGTAGCTCCTCAAGAGACTGTCCGGAAAGACTCCATAGAGTCCACATATAACACATATACCTCTATAGGCTCAAAAATAGGCCAAAGAAGCTGTATCTTCGCCATAGAATAGCCCCTAATGAGGTATTTGAGAGGCTTTCTAACCCATTTTTAGCAGGTGTCTCTCGACAGTTCGATGAAAGCTCGTGCATTGTTCAAGTGGAGTTACTTAGGGGAATAGAGTGATGCATGGGCGTGAAGCGAGTGCGGCCGGTGGAGACGATCGTGCGTCCCTTCCAGGAGTTCGCCAACAGGGCGTCCTCAAGCGGCATCCTTCTAATCGCTGCTGCCATTGTGGCCCTAGTGTGGGCCAACTCGCCTTGGGAGGAGAGTTATGCCGGACTGTGGGGAACGAAGCTCTCCATCGGCTTAGGAAGCTTCTCGATCGAGAAGGACCTGACGCACTGGATCAACGATGGGCTGATGGCAGTCTTCTTCCTAGTCGTTGGCCTAGAGATCAAGCGCGAGATCCTGGTTGGCGAGCTCTCTTCCCCAGGACGGGCGGCGCTTCCTCTTACCGCTGCCATCGGCGGAGCTGTGCTACCGGCCGCGATCTACTTAGTGATCACTTTCGCAACTGAGGGCGTCTCCGGGTGGGGCATCCCCATGGCCACCGATATAGCCTTCGCCCTGGGTGTCTTGGCCTTGCTCGGCGAACGGGTACCCATTGGCCTTAAGGTCTTCATGACGGCCCTCGCCATCGTGGACGACATACTGGCCGTCATGGTGATCGCCCTCTTCTACACGTCGGACGTCTCCTGGAGTGCACTGGCCGTAGGTGCCGCGTTCCTTGTCGCGCTCATCGTGACCAATCTCGCGGGAGTGGGCAAGCCACTGGTCTACGGGTTGCTGGGGATCGGGCTGTGGCTCTGTTTCCTGCAGTCAGGGGTGCACGCGACCATAGCTGGGGTGCTCTTGGCAATGACCGTTCCGGCGAGTTCCTTCATCGACACCGGGGAGTTCCTCCAGCGGAGCAGGGGCCTCCTGGATCATTTTGAGCAGGTTGGAGATCGAGGAGATGCCGCGCTGTGTAACGAAGAACGCCAGGGCACCTTGCACGCCCTTAATAGAGCCAACGAAGATGTAGAGCCGCCGCTGCAGGAGATGGAACATGCCTTGCATCCTTGGGTGGTCTTCGTCATCATGCCGGTCTTCGCCCTAGCCAACGCGGGGGTAGTTCTAGGCGAGGACTATGCTGCGACACTGCTAAGTCCGGTGAGCCTAGGGATCGTGGCAGGTCTTCTACTCGGCAAGCAGTTCGGCATCACCCTGTTCGCCTGGTTGGCCGTAAAGAGCGGTATCTCCGAGATGCCCCAAGGAGTCACTTGGAAGCATATCTACGGCGCCGCCTGGTTAGCAGGGATCGGCTTCACCATGTCCCTGTTCATCTCGGACCTAGCTTTCGCAGGTAGCTCGCTGCTGGACGTCGCGAAGTTGGGAATCCTGGCGGCTTCACTGATCGCAGGGATAGCAGGATTCTTAATACTCAGAAGAACAGGTGTCCCGCATACTGAGCGCGAAGGTGAAGACTCTCAAAGCTAGCTTCCGAGAACTATGCGTGCCATCTGAAAATCCTCACCAACGGATCAGTCTCCTCACCATCAGGCGGCTCATCGCCACGTAGATGAGCGCTTCGCTCGTCTCGGTCAACCCCCTTATTCTCACCCCTGTAGCCGGCGTCCAACCACAAATGGGAAAGAGGCGGGAACATCATTCTCGCGCCCTCGAGCAGTGGTTCAATCCCCTCCCGGTCAATCACATTAGCCGCATGGACTTTCGCCCTTAGCACCAAGCCTTCAGCGTCTACCAGTAAGTGACGTTTTCTTCCCTTTACCTTCTTGCCACCGTCGTATCCTCGGTCCTCCCCTCCTACCCAGGTAGTCTTCACCGACTGGCTGTCCACTATACCCGCACTCGGTTGAGGATCCCTGCCCATACGGACCCGCTGGCGCAATGCACGTGCAGCTTCTTCCAGGTGCCGTAGATACGCCAAATCCTAAAGTAATGGTTAACGGTCTTCCAGGGTAGAAACTCGTGGGGCAGCAGACGCCACTCTAGCGCTGTCCGAAGCCGTTCGTTCTCTTCCCTAACCCCGCCGCTCTCACTTAGGAGAGCAGCTCCTCGAAGGCCGCCTCGTCGAGGAGCGGGACGTTTAAAGTCTTGGCCCTCTCTAGCCTGGAGCCGGCCTCCTCGCCGGCAAGCACGTAGTCGGTGTTCTTGCTCACCGAGGAGGTAAAAGTCCCGCCGGCCTCTTCCAGTTTCTCTATGAAGTAGCCGCGCGGACGGCTCAAAGTCCCCGTTATAACGACCCGCTTGCCCGCGAGCGGTCCCTCGGTAGGTCCAACCGAAGCCCGCTCGAAGTTCAAGCCCACGTGCATGAGGCGCTCTACCAGGTCCCGATTGTCCTCCAGCGCGAAGTAGTCCACGACGGCTTGGGCCACGACGTGGCCGATGCCCTCGATCTCGGCGAGCTGCTCGACGCTCAAGCCGCGCAAGAGGTCCTCGCCGCTAAACCTCTCGGCGATGAGGTTCGCCGTGACGCTTCCGACGTGCCGGATGCCTAAAGCGTACAGGACGCGCGGGAAAGGCTGCTCCTTGCTATGTTCGATCGCCCGGATCAGGTTCCGGCTGCTCTTCTCCCCGAATCCCTCTAAGGGTTCGATCTGCTCCTGACGCAGCCCGTAGACGTCTGCCACGTCTCTTATGAGGCCGAGGTCGAAGAATCTGGTGGCGACCTTCTCGCCCAGGCCCTCAATATCCATCGCCGCCTTCGTCGCCCAGTGGATGACGTGCTCCAGGGCCTGGGCGGGGCAGCGGGCGTTTACGCAGCGGGTCACGGCCTCTCCCTCGGGGCGGGACACGGGCTCGCCGCAGACCGGGCAGACCTTTGGCATCTCGAAAGAGTATTCGTCGCCGGTGCGCTCCTCGGTGACGGCTTTGACGACCTGTGGGATCACGTCCCCCGCCCGCTCGACCACGACCGTGTCGCCGATCAGGATCCCCTTTTCCATTATGTAGTCCTCGTTGTGCAGCGTCGCGCGCGAGATGACCACGCCGCCGACGTACACCGGGGCGAGCACCGCCTGCGGGGTTAGGGCCCCGGTGCGTCCCACGTTCACGATGATGTCCTCGAGCCTGGTGCGGGCCGCGAGCGGCTCGAACTTGTACGCGATAGCCCACCGCGGCGCCTTCGCCACCGAGCCCAAAGCGCGCTGCTGCTCGTAGGAGTCTACCTTCACGACGACGCCGTCAATCTGGAACCCGACCGACTCCCTCGACGTGCTCCAGTACGCGCACTCCTCCACAACCGACTTTATGTCTTCGTGCACCTTGTATGGGTTGACCCGCAGGCCGTAGCTCTTCAGGGCGGCCAGCGTTTCGGAGTGGCTCTCGTAGTTCTCTCCGCCCTCACCGACGCCGTAGAGGAAGATAGTGAGGGGTCTTGCGGCGGTGATCCTGGGGTCGAGCTGCCTGATGGAGCCCGCCGCCAGGTTGCGCGGGTTGGCGAACGGTCTCTTCCCTTCTGCCTCCTGCCGCTTGTTGAACTCCTCGAACCTGTCCAAAGATATGTAAACCTCGCCCCGTGCCTCCAGGAGCTCCGGATAGTCCCCCGAGAGTTGCTCTGGGATGGATCGGACGGTCCTCAGGTTCGCCGTGACGTCCTCGCCGACGGTACCGTTGCCCCTGGTCGCGCCCCGCACGAAACGACCCTCTTCGTAGCGTAAAGAGACGGCGAGGCCGTCTATCTTGAGCTCGGTGACGTAGCGGGGTTCCTCATCCTCGCCCAGGAGGCGCCTCACGCGAGTGTCCCACTCGTTCAGCTCTTCCAGCTTGCGGGCATTCGCCAGGCTGAGCATCGGGACGGCGTGGAGGACCTGCTCGAACCCTTCCAAAGGCTCTCCACCGACCCTCTGCGTCGGGGAGTCGGGGGTGATGAGCTCGGGGTGTTCGCCTTCGAGGGATTCGAGTTCTTTGTAGAGGGCGTCGTACTCGGCGTCGGAGATCTCCGGGGCGTCCTCCACGTAGTAGCGGCGGTTGTGGTACCGGATCTGCTCCCTGAGCTCCTCGATCCTGCCCCGCACGTCCACACTCTCTGCCACGCGAAGATTATACGCGCGGCCGTGCGCGGCCCCAAGATACGCGCGGCCGTGCGCGGCCCCAAGAGCATACCAGAGCGATCTTACCGCCCCGGGCTTGTGAGGGATGGCCTAGCTGACCCCGGAACCCTGACGCTCTCCGCGGGCCTCCAGTTCGGCGAAAAGACCGTCTATCTCCTCGCCAACTATCTCCTCGCGCTCCAGGAGCGCATCGCGCACGCCCTCGACGATCTCACCCTTCTCGCGCAAGAGATCCTCGATCTCCTGCCTGGCGTCGAGGAGGATCTTGTTCGCCTCCTCGCGCACCTCCTTGTCCCGCAAGAGGGAGCTTATGGAGGAGCCGGTCAGCTCGTTCGGGATGGTGCCGAAAGAGTAGAGCTCGTCGCCCATCCCGAAGAGCCCGACCATCGTCGCCGCCGCCCAGGTTGCCTGCTTCAGGTCGCCGCTCACCCCGGTCGTCGTCTCCCCGAACCAGACCTTCTCCGCGGCACCCGCTGCCAAAGCCGTCTTTATGCGAGCCACGACGTCCGAGCGGGTGCGCACGTAGCGCTCCTCCTTCTCCTGGTAGCTCACGAGCCCCAGGGCGTTCTCCCGCTTGATGATGGTAATCACCTGCATCTGGAGCTCCTCGCGCTCCAGGTACCACGAGGCGACCGCGTGCCCGGCCTCGTGGGTGGCGATCTTGACCTTCTCCTCCTCGTTATACTCGACCGGCTGCTTCAAGCCGATCTCGTCGGTTAACTTGGCCGACCAGATGTCCTTCCAGGTCAAGGAATCGCGCCCGTCCTGCAGGGCGAAGATCAAAGCCTCGTTCACTATGTTCTTGATACTGGCCGGCGAGTACCTGACCGTCGCCTTCGCCAACTTCTCGAGGTCCACGCCCTCATGCCTTACTTTGCTCAGGTAGTAGTCCGCGATGTCTTTGCGGCCCTCCTTGTCCGGCAACCCCACGTGCAACCTCCGGTCGAAGCGGCCCGGCCTCAAGAGGGCCGGGTCCAGGGAGTCGGCCCGGTTCGTCGCCCCGATGACCAGCATGTTGTAGTTGGGGACCTTTCTCTTCAGGCGCTTGCGGATGAAGAGCGGGATCAGGCGTCGCAAGATGCGCCTCAGGCCTTTTGGCTGCTCCAGGCCGTCCATCTGTACCAGGAGCTCGTTGACGAGCATCCCGCCCATGCCCATTCCCATGCCCCCTGCGAAGATCCTGTCGACGAACCCTAAGATTCCACCGCGCCGGGGCTCCTCCGGCGGCCCTTCGGAGAGCCGGTCCTCTAAACCGTGGCGGAACGGCTCGTGGAAGGGGTAGGGCTCAAACGTCTGGGTGGTGCCGCCGCGGGAGCCTATGGCGTCGAGTTCGTCCATGAAGATGACCGCACCGCCGTAGCGTTCAGAGAATTTGCGGGCCTTGCTGAAGAGCCGCATCACCCTTAAGTTCGCGACCCCCATGAACATGTTGTTGAAACTTGAGGCCGAGGCGTAGATGAACGGCACGTTTACCTCGCCCGCTATGGCCTTGGACAGTAGGGTCTTGCCGGTCCCTGGAGGGCCTTCGAGTAGGATACCCTGGGGTGGGTAGCCGCCCATCTTCCTAAACTTCTTGAAGCCCTGGAAGAGCCGCACGACCTCTTTCGTGGCCTCGACCGCCGCCTTCTGGCCGCGTACGTCCTTGAAGCTGACGTCGTACTCGCCCGGGTAGATCACGTACGTCCTCCCCCGCGAGAGGAACCAGAAGATCGCCACGAACTGGAAGACGACTATGAAGATGATGAACCCCGCATAGAACATGGGCCCGATCAAAGCCACTAGCAGGCTCGGTATGAAGCTGTTCGCCGCCCCTATGGAGAATTCCGGTACCTGTGCCAGTCCCTGCGGCGTGTTCGTGACCTCTCCCCACGGGAAGATCAACCAGACAGCAAGCAGGTATAGCCCATAAAGAGCGCCGAGGAAGAGGAGGCGCATCGTCCACCGCTTGACCCGTCCTATGCCTAAAGCGTGCAGCTCGCGGAAGCTCTCGGCGTAAGGGTCCCTGCTCCGACGGCGCCTGAAAGTGTTCAATCTCCCTCCTTAAAACGTTGGAAGGACAGTCTGCCTGCCTTGCTGCCTGGACGCAACCTTGACTACAGATATTTCGACGGAAGGCCCGCGGCGACGGTTTCGCGCAGGCGGTTCGCGGCCTCTCGGCCTCTATTAGCCGCGCTCCTCATGGTTCTCGTAGTGCGCGCGCAGCGCCTGGTCGAACTCTCCGGAGGGGTCTTGAGGGGCGGGCGCGGACTCTATGGCTTCCCTCTCGTACGGCACCCGGACGCGCCCGTTCTCGGCGTCCACCTCGATCCCGTCGGCAAGGATTGTGTGCCCGTCCGCTACCACGTACTTCAGGACACCGCTCACTGCATCGTAGACGGTCTCCTCGATCTCGCTGACCTTCGTCCCCGATGCGTCTCGAAGCTCGTAGCCCTCCATGGCCGTGTACGGGTTTTCGTCCCTCCGGTCTCCTGCGTCTTCTATCTCGGCGTCTTCGTCTCTGAACGGATTCTGTCCTAACGGGTTCTCCACGAACGGTTCTCCTCCGGTGGCGAGAGCCTTCTTGGGTACGTATGATAGCCGCACGTGAATGTTAGAACCAGCCAGGGAAGGAACGCCCGGGTCTTGAAGGGGCTCTCGCTCCTCTACCTCGGGATCATGGTCGCATCGCTCCTGCTCGTGCACAGCGGATCGTACAGGCCGGGCGTCTCCTACGTGCTGCTCTACCTGATCGTCTCTGTTATCGTAACGGTGGCCGTGGCGCTCCTCTTGCTCCCCGCTAGCACTTTCGGCGAGGGGTTCTGCATGGTTTTCTACGTCGTCTACGCGGTCTTTTTGGCGGCGGCGGCGTTCTTTACCGGCGGCGTCTCGAGCGATCTGTACGTGCTCTTCTTCCCGCTCATCCTTGCTTCTGTGCTGCACGGGACGCGGCGTATGAGTCTTTTGGCGCAGGGCGCCGCGCTCTTGAGCTACTCTCTGGCGATGCTCCCGGACGCTTTGGGGAGCGTCGGGAGTGCGGAAGGACCGGCCCTGGTCTTTTTCAGGCTCGCGGTCTTCGCGCTCACCGGCGTCTTCGCGATCGCGGTGGGTGGGAGCGTCGCGGGCGGCGAGGAAGGTTACGCCCTTGACGAAGACGGTTCGGTGCTACTCGAAAGGGTCTCGGCCGAGCTCGAGGCGCGGCGGGGGGTGCAGGTCGGGGTCATCCTCGTTGACCCGGGTCGCCGGGTCGAGGACGTGGATCTCCTCATGGAGCGGGTGCAGGCCAGGATCGGGGAGCCTATCCTGCTCGGCGAGGGCACGGTCTTCGGGGTGGTCCTGAGCGGGGTGGACGACCGTATGGTTGAGAGCGCCGCGAGGCGTGCTCTGGCGGCGGCGAGCTCTTTGGGGGCAGAAGAGACGCGGGCGGGGGCGGCGATCTACCCGCGCGACGCTCGCTCGGCGAACGATCTTCTGGTCGCCGCGGGTAGCGCTTTGGAGGCGGCCTTCGAGATCGAGAGTCCCAGCGCGATCGTCCTCGCTGGTCGCGGCGCGGGCGCCGAGTCCTCTTTCCGGGCCGCCCGCTAAAGGCGCCCCCGAAACCCATCGCTAACGTTCGACGTAGGATGAGTCGAAGGGCCCGACGCTAGCTTAGTCCGGCTCTGTCGGTAGTATATAATCCTCGACGAAGAGATGAGATCTCGACCTGGTGGGGGTAGCGACTAGAGATGGGAAGGTTCACGAGGACAATCCGCGGCTTTTTCGGCCGGTTCCTGACGGGGATCGAGCAGCGCAACCCGGAGCTCCTCCTCGAGAACGCCGTCCAGGACGAGCTAGATAACCTGAAGAAGCTCCAGGTGGCGGCGGCGCGGACGATGGCCTACGAGAAGATGCTGACGAGCGACGCCGCAGAGAAGCAGAAGGCCGTCACCGTTAAAGAGAGGCAGGCGCGGGAGCTCGCGACGCGGAGGCAACGCGAGGCGGCCCTCCAGGTCGTCCAGCAGAAGCAGGAGGCGCAGGCTAGCCTGCAGGAGATCGAGGGTCGCCTCGTGGAGGCCCGGAGCAACTCCGAGGAGATGGAGAAGGCTTTCCGGGAGCAAGAACGGCGCTACAACGACCTCGTACGTGAGAGGGCGGCCCTGATGGAGGAGCACCAGCGCTCCAAGGCCTTGCGTGCGGCTAACGAGGCGCGCTCCAACATCTCCTTGTCCGATTCTTCCCGCGACTTGGAGAAGGCGCGGCAGGCCATAAGGCAGTCCTCTTTCGTGGCCCAGGCCGTCGGCGAGCTCGGCACGAGCGAGACGGAGCGCCAGATCGCCGCCGCCGAGGTCGATCTCAAACGCCTGGACGCAGAGCGCGAGCTCGAGATGATGGAGGTCCAGATGGGAATACGGCCCGCCGCCCCACTCGAGGCTGGCGAAGATGCCGGTTCGCCCAGGGTCCCTCCAGACGAGCCGGCGGAGCTCGATCGTCCCAGCGGTAGCGACCGCGGGGAGGTGTAGGCGCCGTGGCGAGGAAGAGGCAAAGAGGGTCGTCTCGGTACCTGGTCCGGCTGGCGCCCTTTGGCTCTATGGCTGGTCTCGCGGTGGGAACGGCTGCCTTTACCGACGCGCTACCCCTCGCCGTGCTATTCGGGATCGGGGCGGCCGTTATGGGACGGCGGATGCTAGATCGGCGGAGAAACGCTCGCAGGGAGCTCTGGCGCCGGGCACGGGCGAACGCCACAGAACTGATGCGCGTAGCGAGGACAGACGGTATCGCTGCCCCACAGATGAAGCGTCTCGCGGGGCTCCAGGACGGGCTTCTGGAGAGCTGGGAGCTCTTGCCCGAGGAGTACGGGCCGCTCCTTTTGGAGGACCTCCACACCGTGGTGGACGAGCTTGAGGTGGCGGCGAACCTGGCGCGTCGCCGCTCGGCTTTAAGGCGCCACCTGGAGAGCGTGGACCGGCGGGCTATCGCGGGGCGCATCCGGGACCTCAGACACGAGCTTGCGGGGCTCGAAGAAGGCTCGGCTCTGAAAGCCTCGTTCGAGGCAGCGCTCGAAGGGCGCCGGGGGGAGCTCGCCGCCCACGACGAGATACCGTGGGCAATAGGCATGATCAACGCCCAGCTCGAGGGCATCGAGAGCCTCCTGGGCAACCTGCGCGGCGAGCTTCTCGCCCTCGATGCGAGCTCCACGGCGCTCCCTCCGGAGTCGAGGCTCGTGGGGCTCAAGCAGCGCGTGGCCTACTTCCGGCGGAGCCTCGACGATGTAAAGCGGAGCGTGGATCACCTGCCCGGCGGGTCGTCCGACGGGCTCGCGAAGCCCCTACCCGAAAGGATGCCGGTGCGATGAGCGAGAGGAACTTTTTCTCGAGGATACTCGGGGGAGGCGCAGACGAGGACGAGACCAGGGTTTACTCGGCCGAGGAGATCGGGACGAGGAGGCCCAGGACGAGGGGTGGCAGGGAGGCCGAAGAGGAGCAGACACTGCCAGGCTTCACCGTCGAACGGGCGGCCGAGATCATCGACGATTTGCCGCCGGAGGTCCCGCGGGATAGCGCGGTACAAATCGTGCGCGGGACACTCAAGGCCGCCGGTATCAACGTCGAGGACCTCGAAAAATCCACCAGGGCGCGGAAGTCGAAGTTCAGCTCCGAGATAGAGCTCGCCCAGAACCGGCAAAAGGAGCTTCGGGAGAAGACCGACGAGGTCGTGCGCTCCCTGGAGGAAGAGATCAGGAAGGCCCGGGAGACCTGCGAGGTCGGCATCGCCGAGGAGGAAGGGCTGATCTCCCGTATGTCCAAGAGCCAGGAGAACATAGAACGGGTGCGCGCTTTCTTCGGCTTCCCCGAGGTGGAAGAAGAGCAAGTAGGGGACGAGACGCGGGTCATGGACTCCTTCGACGCGGACAAGACGCAGGTGATGCGACGCCCCGACTCACCCTCCGATACGGGCAGGTCCGCCGACACGACCTCCGAGAATCCCACGTACCGCAACCCCTACGGCCCGTCCGACGAACGGTGAGCCTGGGTCGCCGCCTGGGCCGTCTCGCCCGCGGCTTCGTCTCGAACGTAAACGACGAGCGCCTCAAAGAGACCATCCGCTCCGGTCGCGAGCGCAGCGAGACGCTTAGAGACGCCTTCGAGGCCGCCTGGCGAGGCGCCGCTCAGGAGTGGCGCACGGCCTCCGAAGAGCGCGCCTCCGAAGAGCGCGCCTCCGAAGGGGGGGCTTACGGGGAACGGACCACCACGGGCCACGCTTCAGCCTCCCGAGGGACGACCTCACCGCGCTACATGCCGAAGAAGTATCCTCCCGATGTGCTCGCCGCTTACCACAGGCTGGGGTTAGGCACCGGCAGCACTTTGGAAGAGGTCCGCAGAAAGCGTCGCGAGCTCGTCAAGCGCTACCACCCGGACCGTTTCGCGGAGCCCGAACAGAGAGAGCGCGCCGAGAAGTTGACCGCGCAGATCAACGCCGCGCACGATACCGTCGAGCGCTACCAGCTTCGCAATTAGGCGTCGGGTGTCAGCTTTTTGTCTCGCTGTGTCCTGGCAGCGCACACTCTTAGGTTTCTTTGACGGTTTGGGCTACTTTGCAGATGGATTTTGCGTCTCTGAACTCCGATTGCACCGCTCTTGCTCATACCCGATAGCTACGAAACCAGCTCACCCCGGACCACGAGACGGTTCTCGAAGGTGGGGATAGGGGTGAAGGTCTGCAGGGAGATGGTGGTCTTGCCGTCTACGGGGTAGGTGATCCAGAAATCTTCCGGTTTGACGGTCATGCGGTCGCTCTAGTTGTTCGACCTGTAGAAGACGTAGGGCACCTTCGTGTAGAGGAAGCCTAAATCGTGTCCGACGACGACAGTGTTCGAGCCTTCTTCCCGGGGCACGCCGGTCTCTTCGAGATAGATGATGCCCTCCCGATCCAGGGCGACCTGGATATCAGCCGTCGGCATCGGGATGTTCTCAAGCCCGAGCTTCGGCGCCGAGAGCGTCATCGTCCCGGTACCCGGCATCCCGTCCTGGGCGTTAGCCCGACTACTGGGGTTCGCCCGCTGGCCCGTCGGGCTCTCGCCCAAGAGCTTCCGGGCGTTCTCCACCTCCGCCGAGCGCAATTCCACCGAGGCGGTCTCTACTAGCGGGTAGACCGGGAGTGCTGCCAAAGCCAACAGCGCGGGGCAGACCAATTGCACCGAAACTTTAAGGTTTTTGAACAGCACTCAGATTATATGTTGCTTTCCGGACAAACGGTAGCCAAAAGTATCGTTAAACATAGATCGGCATCCTGGGCCGTCGGTCAGCTCGTCGGCGAGGACAGGACCAACGAACTTCTATGCGGGTAGAATAAGGCGCATGAAGATTTCGGTGCTCATAGACGAGTTCGCCGACCACCTCGCCGACGACCCGAATACCTCCCCCCGAACCGCGGAGTTCTACGAAGCGGACCTCAAGGAGTTCGCCCGCTTCCTCGAAGCGGAGAACGTCGAGCACGTGGAGGACATCAGTGTGGGCACGGTAATGGACTTCCGCAACTACCTCCTCGAAGGCAACCGCAAGCGCTTCACCGTCTACCGCAAGGACGCGGCGGTTCGGCGCTTTTTGGATTGGGTGCGCACCTCGACCGACGCGGGCCTGGATCTCGACCCCATAGAGCCCATGCACCAGCCGCTAGACCAGCAGATAACGTTCCTCGAAGACGAGGAGATCGAGCAGCTCCTCTCCTTCCCGCAGGATAGCTTCGACTCCTTGCGCGACGCCGTCGTGATCCGGCTCATGCTCGACACCGGGGTGACGGTAGGCGAGATAAGAAACATCCTTAAGAGCGATCTCGACCTCGACGCCGCCGCCCAGGTACAGCTCGGCGGCCCCGGCTCGCACCTGGCTCCCCGCGCCCGCCGCCTCTCCGAAGCAACGGTTAAGACCCTGCGACGCTACCTCGAGCGGCGCGAAGACAAAACCCCCGAACTCGTAGTAGGCCGGGCCGCTCGCCCGATGACGACCTCTAAATCTCTCCAGAACGCCCTCTGGAAGCGGTGCGATCAGGTCGGCCTCCCCCGCATCTCCCCGATGGTCTTGCGTCACACCTTCGCTATCAGGCTCCTGAGGCGTGGCATCACCCTGAACGAGCTAAAAGACGCTTTAGGTGTGCGAGACACCACGAACATCGGGGTCTACAAGAAGTTCGTCTAGGCTAGGTTCGGCCGGTTCTGCACGCTCACCGTTGCCGGCGCGGCAAACTCTTTAGCAACCGCTGTAACCGAAGAGCGCCAACCGGAGTCTACGTTAGTGGGAAGGTTTGTACCCTCCCGCGTTGTGGACCATATAATTATACGTACGGAACATATGACTAAACCTAAACCTAAACGTACGGAATATACGTAGCAATCATGGTATAGTGGATATTACTGAAGAATATTACTGAGGAATATTACTGAGGAATATTACTGAGGAATGTTACTGAGAAATGTTACTGAGAAATGTTACTGAGAAATGTTACTGAGAAATGGAGGGCCTGAAAGGTGTCGGACACAGAGGCACAGAGCCAGACCGAAAACGCCCAGGAGCAGGACGAGGCGGGGTCGCAGCAGAACACTCGGCATGAGCAGAACCTAACGGAGCAGGAAATAGCGGACAACTTCCCGGTTCGTAAGAACGATCCGCGTACCTCGGTACAGAAGACCGAGGAGTACAGGTTCGCGAGCAACATACCCTCCGACCAGACGATGGCGGAGAAAGAGTACGCGGACTACGTGCTGGAGTACGACGATGAAGACGCCGCGATGAACGGCAAGATCCCCGATGTGTTGCTCGACGTACCGGTCGTCAAGGTGGACGAAATAAACTTCGAGCTCAACGACCTGCGGGCGAAGGTCAACCTCTTCGCGAAGGTGCTCGATCTGGTGGAGCTGTCGGTCGGGGTCGATGCTTACCTCGGCAGGGTCAAGTTGGTCATACATGGCGTGGAGGCGCAGGCGCTCCTCAAGGTTAGGCTCGACAACGTGACCGCCATACTCGACCGGGTACTTACCACCATAGATCGCAACCCTCAAATCATCGAGAAGCTCGTTGAGGGCGTAAGCTCCGCGGTCGAAGACGTCGGTTCGGGCGCCGGTTCCGCGCTCGAGGACGTAGGCGCAGGCGCAGGCGAGTTGGTGGGCGGAGGGCTCAACTCCGCGGTCGAAGACATCGGTTCGGGCGCCGGTTCAGCGGTCGAGGACATCGGCTCGGGTGCCGGAGACCTCGTAGGAGAAGGACTGAACTCCGCGGTTGAAGACATCGGTTCGGGCGCCGGTTCAGCGGTCGAGGACATCGGCTCGGGTGCCGGAGACCTCGTAGGAGAAGGGCTCAATTCGGCAGTCGAAGACATCGGCTCCGGTGCGGGCTCTGCGGTCGAGGATATCGGCGAGGGCGCAGGCTCCGCCGTTGAGGACGTAGGGCAAGGCGCGGGTCGCGCCGTCGGGGAGATTGGCGAAGGTGCGGGTTCGGCAGTCGAGGACGTCGGCGCCGGCGCGGGCTCAGCTGTGGAAGACGTCGGTTCTGGGGCCGGTTCTGCGGTGCAGGACATCGGCGAAGGTGCGGGTTCGGCAGTCGAAGACGTGGGCCAGGGTGCTGGCTCGGCGGTTCAGGAGGTCGGAGAGGGGGCCGGTCAGGCCGTCGAAAGCACTGGCCAGGCTGTCGAGAGCGTCGGAGAGGGCGCGGGCTCTGCGGTGGAGGACGTTGGCCAAGGCGCGGGTCAAGCTGTCGAAAGCACAGGACAAGCTGTCGAAGACGTTGGCTCAGGCGCGGGTCAAGCTGTCGAGAGCACGGGTCAGGCCGTTGAGGACGTAGGACAGGGTGCAGGCCAGGCTGTTGAGAGCACGGGTCAGGCCGTCGAGGAGGTAGGGCAAGGCACAGGATCCGCTGTAGAGGATGTCGGCGGCGGCGCGGGACAAGCCGCTGGGCAGATCGGCGAAGGTGCGGGACAGGCCGTTGGAGAAGTAGGACAGGGCGTGGGCCAGACGGCTCAGGAAGTTGGTCAGGGCGCCGGACAGGCCGTACAGGAAGCCGGACAAGGCGCAGGTCAGACCTTGCAAGAGGCTGGACAAGCGGTCGGCGAGGTCGGTCAGGGTGCAGGGCAGGCTGCTCAGCAGACCGGCCAGGCGGCACAACAAGTCGGCCAAGGAGCGGGACAGGCCGCCGGAGACGTAGGCGAGGTCGCGGGCCAGGCCACCGAACAGGTGGGCCAGGTTGCTCAGGGAGCCACGGACGTGGCGGGACAGTCAGCCCAGGGAGTGACCGGCGCCGTGCAGGAGGCGTCAGGGCAGGTGGCGGGTCAGGCCGGTCAGGTCGCAGAGCAGGCCGGTGGACCGGCGGAACAGACGGTGGACCAGACCGAACAGCTCCTCCAGAGCGTGGAGGATGCTGCGGGACAGCTCGTGCAACGCACGGTGGACGACGCCGGGAACATCCTCGAAACGACTTACAACGACAACGGTGAGGTGGTAGGCGAGGATCTGGTCGGCGCCGTCGCCGACCTGCCGGTGGAGGAGGAGTACGTGGACGAAGAGGGACAGGTCGTGAGCCGGGTGAGGGACGATTCGGGGAACATCTTCGAGCAGGTACTCGACGACGAGTGGAACGTGGTCGAAGTGAGGGCTGTTTGAGGAAGGCCGCGGTGCGCGTCGGAGGACGGGGCCGACGTGGCTGTTGGGATCGAGAGGTCTTAGAGAGGAGAAGCGATGGCCGAGGCTCGGGCGAACGAGGCGTTGGAGAAGCTAAGCCGGGGTATCCAGGAGTCCAAGCAGAGGGTCCAGCATCAGACGATGCAACTCGCTCAGGAGTATTTCGGCGACTCCGTCGAGACAATAAAGCAACAGATAAACGACAACCGGGCTACGCTGAGGGACCTGCCAGAGCAGATCCCGGGGGGACAAGAGGAATCCTTCCAGATGTTGTTCCATGAACTGATGGACAACTACGGGAGGATAGAAGAGGCGCTCAAAGAGACGCAGAAGAACGTCGCCAACCTAGACACGGACCAACTCATAAAGCAGGGGGAGATCGAGGCCACGGACGCCGCCAGGCGCGAGGCGAGGGAGCGTGGTGTAGACCTCACCGAGGTGGAAGGCACGGGCTCCGAGGGGCGTATCACGATTGATGACGTAAAGGCCTTCGCTGAGAAGAAAGAGGCGGAGGAAGAACCTAAGGCATCCGACGCCGCCAAGCGCAAGGCAGAAGAGTTCGGCGTAGACCTCAAGCAGGTAACGGGCTCGGGCTATGGAGGACTCATTACCGCCAAAGACGTGGAAAACGTGGCCTCAGAGAGGGAAGATGATGCCTCTGGCCTCGCCGAACAAGCCGCGGAAAGGCCCGATGATGTAGCGAGTCGAGCGGGCGACACGGCCAAGCAGGTTGTGGAAGGGGGCGTTGGCGCGGTAAGCCAAGCAACGGACCAAGTCGAGCAGACTACCGGGAGGGATGGATCCGAGGAGCCGAAGGCCACGAACGCCGCCAGGCGCAAGGCGGAGGAGCTGGGCATAGACCTCTCGAAAGTAAAGGGTTCGGGGGCTGGTGGGCTCATAACCATCAGGGACATAGCGCCGTTGGGGACGTAGCGAGGCCTTAAAACCGTGAAAAGGAAACGGCTAGTCGCTCCGGAGAACCCCGACATCAAGCTCACCGCTACCGTGAAAGCTCGCGAGTTGCGCTTCGATGAGGTCCCGGGCACGGAGGTGCGCTTCTGGGGACACCCCGATCATAACTCCGTATCGGAGACCGAACGTGAGAACCTGCCGGAGAATGTTCAACAGGGCGTTACGTACCGTGATGCCGTCGTCAGGTTACGGATCGCCAGCGAGTTGCTCGATGACAAGCTCGATCTTTGGGAAGGACGAAAGGAGGAGCAGGAATGAACACGTAGGCACGACTCGTGTGCGACGTGAAAGCAGCTGAAGAGCAGAGGATCGAGAGGAAGGAGACGAAGTGACTGAAGCACAGAACTTAAGCCAGCGAATCCAGCAGCAGACCGTAAGGAGCGCCCAAGATTTCTACGGCGAGTCGGTCGGGCAGCTCAAGGGTAGGCTGCAGAGTGACCGCACCGAGCTGGAGAGCCTGGTGGAGCAGCTCCCGGAATCCCAGGAGGAAGCGCGGGCGCAGATCCAAGAGCTGGTCGATTCCTACGAGGAGATCGAGAATGCGCTAGACCAGGCGGCCCAGGGCCAGGGAGTGGAGGACATCGTAAGCGATACGGCCCAGCAGGCGCAGGAGGCCGTGAGTCAAGCTGCGCAGGCGGCGCAAGAGACCGTAGACGGGGCGGTCGAGCAAGCGCAAGACGCCGTGGGAGGAGTAGCCCAGCAGGCGCAGGATACTGCCGGGCAGGCAGCGGACCAGGCTAGCCAGACGGCGGAGAGTCTTACTCCGGGCAGCGTGCTCAGCGAGACCACCAACGATGCGGGCCAGACCATGCAGCGCACCGTGGACGAGGCCGGGAACATTATCGAGTCCACCTACGACGAAGCCGGCAACCTGCTAGATGAGGATCTGGCGGGCAGCCTCGCCGACCTACCGGCGGAGGAAGAGTACACCAACGAAGAGGGGCAGACGGTACGTACCGTGAGGGAGGAGTCCTCCGGCTCCCTCATCCAACTGCAGCTCGGCGAGGACGGGAGCATCCTCGACCTGCAGATTCCTCCCGATGTCGGAGAGGTTACCGAGCAGGTCGAAGAGAGCGCGCAGCAGCTCACCGGTGGAATTACCGGTGGAGGAGCGCAGGACGCTGCGGGGCAGGTAACCGACCAGGCGCAGGGCGCCTTGGGACAGGTGACCGAGCAAGCCGGACAGGCGGCGCAGGGGGTGCAAGACACCGCGGGACAGGCTGCTCAGCAGGCGCAAGACACTGCCCAAGGAGCTGCCCAGCAGGCGCAGGACGCTGCGGGCCAGGCCCCTCAGCAGGCACAAGATGCCGCGGGTCAGGCTGCCCAGCAGACCGACGAAGGCTCGGCGGACGCGCAAGAGCCGGTGGCTACAGATGCCGCCAAGCAGAAGGCCCAGGAGTTGGGCGTGGACCTCAACCAGGTGACGGGATCGGGCGCCGAAGGGCGCATAACCGTCAAGGACGTGGTGAACGCCGCGAACTCGTAGGGGCGGCAATACGGAGGGCAACCTCTTCTCGAGGAACGGCCGGACTAGCTGACCGGTATCGACCCCACTGCTCCCGTTCGGCGCTGGAGTAGGCGCCGAACGGGAGATCTTTCGGGGGAACAAAGAAAAGGTATCGTGTACTGCGACATCAGCTTCCTCCCCCTGAAAGGAGCAGGTGGTCGACGACGTGAAGAGTGAAGAGACCAGATTGCGCGAGCACAAAGAACACCTCGTAAAGACGGCTCGCATGTATGCAATGTGTCAGAAAGCCGGGGTCGCCGAGGCTCTAGACGTCACGGGGTTGGCGTTGGCCGCTTTCGAAGACATGCCCCTCAGACAAGCCCTCGTGTTCATCCGAACCAACCAGCAAAACGTAGAGGACCTGGCCTGGGCGTTCAACAACTCGAACTCTTCAGAGGAGTTCGAGCAGAGGGTCAAAGAGATAAAGGGGCTCTCGAGAGAGTAGGGGAGGGACCGGCGAAAGAGAGCTAGAGCGTAGAGCGACCGTTAGACAATATCAAGAGCACTTCGGCTTCCACGGAAGGGATTCGAAGCTCAAGCGCTCGACAGCTAATTGGCGGGAGGTGAGGCGAAGGAGGATATTCCATGGCCGACGAAAACAAGGCTCTGGTCCGCCGGTGGTTCGATGAGGTTCTTACTCAGGGTAACCTCCAACGGGTAGACAAGTTCTTAACTCCCAACTACGTCCTCCACGACTCCAACATCCCCCAAGAGGTGCGCGGTCGTGAGGACATCAAACGGCACGTGACAGCGTACCGTACTGCTTATCCTGACGCCAGCTTCGCAGTCGAGGATCAAATTACCGAAGGGGATATGGTGGTAACCCGATGGTCGGCCCATGGTACCCACCAGGGGGAGTTCTTGGGCATTCCTCCCACCGGCTCTTGGGTCACGATGACCGGCATCGAGTTCGATCGTGTCGTCGGCGGCAGGATCGACGAGGGGTGGGTCAGCTATCATCTCTTCACCGATAGCGTACTCGACCTGGAGCGGGCTGAACAAGCGTTCGCCACGATGTACTACGCTTTCCCTGACCTCCGCATGGCCCAGGCAGATAGCGTAACCGAGGCCGACAAGATAGCTTTCCGCTGGATGATGAGCGGTACCCACGAGGGTGAGTTCATGGGCGTCGCCCCGACCGGGAAGCTGGTCACAGTGATGGGGATGGACATCGTCCGCGTCTTGGATGGCGAGATACTCGAATACTGGGGCGAGTTCGATGTGATGAACATGCTGCGGCAGCTAGGGGTTACTCCTTGATCGTGGCGAGCCGAGAACATACAAAAGCGCGTTTCTTGCAAAGGTCATCGGCCCTTCCTTCGATCCTCTGCATTTGCGCCTGGTGGCTTGGTGCACGGCCTTTTAGGCCTGATAGTCGGCTGTTGGCTGCTCTGCTTCGGTCTTCTCGCTCCTTCGGAACCTTGTGCTAGGATTCCTTCTCTTTCTCCTCCTGCTTGGTAATCGCCGAGCAGTGCTAAGGTCACCGAATCCCTTTCGCCTGTTTTTGCACCCTGGCCTTCGACGCTGCTCTGTGCCGGACAAACCCGCCGGATACCGGCTGGGTGAAGATGCCCTGCGAAGCGGCGAAGGCAGTATCCGGAGGCAGGACCAGATTCACCCTTCTAGATGTTGTGGTTATCCGGTAACGGACTTTACAACACTTCTCGACCGAGCATAGAATTACGAGAAAGAAAGCAGGAGGTCTTTTTCGTGGCTGAGGCAAAGAGCGCTGACAGGCTCGCACTCCTCGAAGACCAGCACATGTGGCGTCTACTCTTGGCGCGGCTGCATCCGGACATTGGGGGAGACCACGAGCTGTTTCTGTTTGCCTGCGCCGCGAAGGAGGAGGCATGTGGCGGGGGATATGCCGGAAAAAAGCCTGCCCTCAACGGTAGCGAGCGGAGAGCGAAGCGCACTACGGAGCCTTTCCTCCAAACGTGGCAAGAGGCAATGGATTATTGGGCTATGCGCAACCGCGAAGCCTTGAAAATCTTATAGCCATAGCTCATAGGCTTGGCGCCGGTTGGGCGCCAAGCCTAGCCTTTTTACTCTGTCGCTGCCCAGTGCCTCAGAGACCTGCCGGGCTGCTACGCTCTGGCCTTTGGCGAGTACTATCCTCCATTCCTACTACGGCTGCGCGTCTCTCTTCCTTTGGCTGCCCGTTCAAGATGATCTCCGGTACCTCTCGGTTCGGTACCTCTCGGTTCTACTGACCAGGCAGGGTGTCCTTGACGTTGCCCAACAACCCCTTGTCCTTTCGCCTCTGCCGGTCCAGATCCTTCTCCGTCTGCCTGGCTTCCTTCTCCGCTTGCTTGGCCTTCTCCTTCTTAGTCATCTCTTCTTCGGCGGCGCCTTTTCTCTGTTGCGCCTGACCTTCGGTCCTTTTGTCCTCGTCGTTAGTCAGGGCGCCAGCAGTTTCCTTCATCTTGCCCTTGGCCTTGTCCACAATCGCTCCTTTAGTTGTTGCCCATCGCTGCTCCTCGAACCGGCTGCAGTATAAGCAGGACTCGCAGGCTCGTCACCAGATTCGAAGTCCCGCCCCTATGTTTCTGCCTCTCCTAGCTCACCCCCTATCTCGTGTTTTGCCGTTAGCATATAATTAGACGCACAGAGGTCCAAATCTGTTACGCTTTAGCCCTTGTCGGAAACTAACCTTTATCCTGCTTTAAAGTGGTGCAAGGGAATTTTAGTCGTCCGCACCCGCAAGGTGACTGCTTGAGCGCGCTGCTGCGGACATAGCCATTTTTCGCAGAGCCGCCCGTTACCGCCCCTTACGGAGGGGCTTTGGAGCCCACGCTTCCGTCGTTACCGCGGCCCGGTCTTCGGAGCATCTGGACGAAGACCACGAGCCCTTGAGGCTCTTACTGGCCTTGCTGCTGTTGCGTGCTCTGGATCACTTGCCACACTAGATCCCCTGCTTGCCGCTGCATGCTTATAGCGTCGCTCTGCTGCGGATAGTTGAGCTCTAGCATATGCTGCACCCTCCTAATATGGGCTAGAGCATTCGTCAGGCTTTGTGCGGGGCTTTGTTGTTGTTGTTG
>Ga0126312_10000065_pt1 | contig 41757 bp, 47 predicted proteins | sample Plot104A_FD_92537 | JGI IMG/M metagenome (GOLD analysis project Ga0126312, IMG submission 92537) | Serpentine soil microbial communities from UC McLaughlin Reserve, CA, USA - Plot104A | ecosystem: Environmental > Terrestrial > Soil > Grasslands | place: USA: UC McLaughlin Reserve, Lake County... | reverse complement strand
GCGTCCTGCACCAGGCCCTCGACCTTCTCGCGCGAGGGCTGGTCGATCAGCGGGCCGACCTTGACGCCCTCGTCGGTCCCGCGGCCGACCTTGAGCTCGCCCATCGCCCCCGCCAGCCGCTCGGCGAACTCGGCGGCCACGGGCTCCGCCACGTGGAAGCGATTCGCGGCGGTGCAAGCCTCGCCGATGTTGCGCATCTTCGCCAGCAGCGCGCCCTCGACCGCGACGTCCAGGTCGGCGTCCTCGAAGATCAGGAACGGCGCGTTTCCGCCCAGTTCCATCGAGGTCTTGAGGATGTTCTCCGCCGCCTGCTCTAGCAGCTTGCGCCCCACCTCGGTGGAGCCGGTGAAGGAGAGCTTGCGCAGCCGCGGGTCGGCGATCAGCGGGCTCGTGGTCTTGCTCGACGATGAGGTGGTGACGATGTTGAAGACGCCTCCGGGGAGCCCGCACTCCTCGAGGATCTGGCCCAGCGCGAGCATCGACAGTGGCGTCTGCTGCGCCGGCTTCATGACGACGGTGCAGCCCGCCGCGAGCGCCGGCCCCACCTTGCGGGTGCCCATCGCCATGGGGAAGTTCCAGGGGGTGATCATCAGGCTCGGGCCTACCGGCTGGCGCATTACGAGCACGCGGCTTGCCGCGTTGCCGGCCACGCGGTAGTCCCCGCGGGTCCGCAGCGCCTCGCCGGAGAACCAGCGGAAGAACTCGGCCGCGTACACGATCTCCGCCTCCGACTCCGCGATCGGCTTGCCCATCTCGAGCGTCATCAGGAGCGCGAGCTCGTCCTTGCGCTCGCCCAGTCGCTCGAACGCCTTCCAGAGGATCTCGCTGCGCTCGTTGGGCGAGCTGGCGGCCCACTCGTGGCGCTTCTCGACCGCGACGTCGAGGGCCTCCTCGGCGTCTTCCTCGGTGCCGTCGGCCACCTCGCAAAGCGGCTCGCCGGTGGCGGGGTCCTCGACCTCGAGGGTGCCGCCGCCGGACGCGTCGCGCCACTCCCCGCCGATGTAGAGGCGCTTCTCGACCTTGTCTATGACTTCCTGTTCTCGCGTCGCGATGCTCATGCCGTCACCTCCGGGTAACGCTCTCCTTCGAGCCTACCCGGAGGACGACGGCGGCAAGCGGCTACGCGGCGGGAGCCGGCGTGGGGGTCGGCTCGACCGGCGCCTCACCGCCGGGCGGGACGGCGGCGCCGCGCGGTGCGTCCCATTCCTCGTCGGACATCCTCAGCGCGGCCAGGCCGAGGGAGCCGAAGCCGACGATCAGGATCGCGAAGTCGACGATGTTCACCGCCTTGCTCTCGCCTCCGGCGAATCCCAGGACCCCGGCCACGATCAGGGCTATCCCCGCCCAGACCGGCACCACGCGGCTCCGCCAGGCGGCGATGCCGAGCAGGATCAGCCCGATCACGATGCCGACGAGGAAGACGAGGAAGAGCGGCAACGCGGTGGTCGAGTCTTGGCCCTTGTCGAGCAGCCGCGCCATTTGCGCGCGGTCGAGGCCGGAGACGTTGACCATCTCGTACTCGATCGTCGTGAAGGCGTAGAACCCCGTGGAGGCCGCGGCGCCGAGCGCCACCAGGGCGCCGGCGACCTGGCCGAGCGTCAGGCGCCGACCGCGGAACAGGTGGACGAGACCGAAGCCGGCCACGACCAGCACGAGTCCGGCGACCATGAAGATCAGGCCTCCGGCCAGGTAGCTGCCCTTGTGGGCGGCCACGTTGGCGAGCTCCTTCACCTTGTTGTCGTCGTCCACGTCCGGGGAGACGACCTGTGCGATCAGGAGCAGGATGGGAGCGGCTATAAGGCAGAGGCCGGTGAGCGTCCGGCCGAAGTTCCGGCCGTCCGAGAATCTGAGCATCGAGTGATCCTTCCGCGAGTCGGTTGGAAACGGGAGCGATTCGAAACTAGGGGCGGTCGTCGTCGCCGTCAAGCGATCCCGGGGGCTCTCAGGTCGCGACCGTCTCCGCTCCCAACTCCTCGCTGATGGCCACGTCGAGCGAGTAGTCGATCGGCAGCACGATCAACGAGGGCACGTCGAGCCCCAGGGCCTGCTTCAGCCGCTCGCCGAACTCCTCCGCCGACCCGCAGCGCCAGGCGGGCATGTGGTAGCTCTCGGCCATCTTCACGAAGTCGGGGTTGGCGAAGTCGACGCCGAAGTGCTGGCCGAACTTCTTGTCCTGCTTCCAGACGATCGAGCCGTACTGGAGGTTCTCCCAGACCACGTTCACGATCGGCGTCTTCAGCCGCACGGCGGTCTCGAGCTCCTGGGCGTTCATGAGAAAGCCGCCGTCGCCGTTGACGGTCAGCACGTGACGGTCCGGGTGGACGAGCTTGGCCGCGATCGCCGCCGGCACCGCGAAGCCCATGCCCGCCAGCCCGTTGGCGATCAGGACCGTGTTGGGCTCGTAGGCGGGGAACATGCGTCCGATCCACAGCTTGTGCATGCCGACGTCCGAGATCAGGATGTCCTCCCGCCCGAGCGCCTTGCGGATCTCGTAGAGCGCCCGGGGCGGCTGCATCGGGAAGTTGTCGTTGTCCTTGGCGGCCGCGAAATGGCTCTGGACGACATCCCGGAGGCGGGGCGATCCCCCCTGGTGGGGCACGTGGCGGCACTCCTCGCTCAGCCGGGTGAGGATGTGGTAGAGGTCCCCGACCAGCTCGACCTCGGGCATGAAGTACTCGTCGATCTCGGCCGGGACCGAGTCGATGCAGATGATCTTCTTGTGGCGACCGGGGTTCCAGTGCTCGGGCGAGTGCTCGACGAGGTCGTAGCCGATCGCCAGCACCACGTCGGCCTCGTCGAAGCCGGCCATGCTGTAGTCGCCCGCCTGGAGTCCCACTGAGCCGAGCGCCTTGGGGTCGTCCGGATCGACGATCCCCTTGCCCATGAACGTCTCGGCGACCGGGATGCCCGTGGCGCGGACGAACTCGCGCAGGGCCGGTGTGGCCCCTCCGCGGATCACGCCGTTCCCGGCGAGCGCGACCGGGTTGAGCGCGCCGCGAATCAGGTCGGCTGCCTTGAGCAGCTCACGCGCGGCGGGCTCGGGGCGGACCAGCCGACGTCGCGGCAGCGGCTCGGCGTCGATCTCCGACTCCATGACGTCCTCGGGCAACTCGATGTGGGTCGCCCCCGGCTTCTCACCCTCCGCGACCTTGAACGCCTTGCGGACGACCTCGGGGATGATCGCCCCGTCCGAGAGGCGGGCGTTCCACTTGCTGATCGGTCTCATCACGCGCAGCAGGTCGATGTACTGGTGCGACTCCTTGTGCATGCGCTCGAGGTCGCCCTGGCCGGTGAGGGCCACGAGAGGGGCGCGGTCCAGGTAAGCGTCGGCCACTGCAGTCACCAGGTTCAGGGCGCCGGGGCCGAGCGTGCCCAGACAAACGCCCGCGTGGCCTGTGAGCCGGCCCCAGACGTCGGCCATGTAGGCGCCGCCCTGCTCGTGGCGAACCGGCACGAACTGGATCGACGAGCTGGCGAGCGACTCGTTCAGGTCGAGCGTCTCCTCGCCCGGGATTCCGAAGACGTGCTTGACGCCCTCGGCCTCCAGGCACTCGACGAACAGGTCGGACGCTTTGCGCTTGGAAGCCACGGAACCGCGGACTGTAATGCTTTGCGCGATGGCTCCGGTGGCGCGTTACGCGAAGAGCGGCGACGTCCACATCGCTTACGTCGTGGAGGGGGACGGAGCGCTCGACATGGTCTGGGTACCGACCTGGATCTCGCAATGCGAGCACCTCTTCACCGAGCCCTCGCTCGCCGCGATCGGGAAGCGGTTGGGGCGCTTCGCGCGGGTGATCGGCTTCGACCGCCGCGGGGCGGGCCTGTCCGATCCGATGATCGGGGCGCCGACGCTCGAGGAGCAGATGGACGACGTGCTGGCGGTGATGGACGCGGCCGGCTCGGAGCGGGCCGCGATCTTCGGCACCCTGGAGGGGGGCCCGCTCGCCGCCCTGTTCGCCGCCACCTACCCGGAGCGCGTGACGAGCCTGCTGCTGTACGCGACCTTCGCGCGCGCCTCCTGGGCGCCCGACTACGACTGGACCTGGAAGAAGCGGGAGCGCGACGAGCGGATGGACCAGGCTGCAGAGCGCTGGGGCGAGGGCCTGATCGCCGCCGGCGTCGCGCCCAGCCGTGCGAACGACCCCGACTTCGTCGAATGGGCCGCCCGCATGGAGCGCCTGGCCGCCAGCCCGTCCACCATCCGGCGGATCTTCCATCTGATCGGCGAGTTCGACGTCCGCCACGTGCTGCCGTCGATCCGGGTGCCGACCCTGGTGCTGCATCGCCGCGACGACACCTCCATCGACGTTCGCCACGGCCGCTACCTGGCCTCCCACATCCCCGAGGCCCGCTACGTCGAGCTCGAGGGGTCGGACAACCTATTCTCCGTGGGGGACGTCGACTCGTTCCTGGGCGAGGTCGAGGAGTTCCTCACGGGCAGCCGCTACGAGGGCGAGCCGGATCGCATGCTCGCGACAGTGCTGTTCACCGACATCTGCGACTCGACCAGGCGCGCAGCCGACCTCGGCGACTCCGCCTGGCGCCAGCTCCTCGAGCGGCACGACGGGGTAGTCCGCCACGCACTCGAGCGTCACCGGGGCCGCGAGGTCAAGCGCACCGGCGACGGCTTCCTCGCCACCTTCGACGGTCCCGCCCGCGGCCTGCGCTGCGCGGCCTCGATAGCGGACGGCGTGCGCTCGCTCGGGATCGAGGTTCGGGCCGGCCTGCACACGGGCGAGGTCGAGGTGATGAACGGCGACATCGGCGGGCTGGCCGTGCACATCGGAGCGCGGGTGATGGGCGCGGCGGCGCCGGGCGAGGTGCTGGTATCGAGCACGGTCAAGGACCTCGTGGTCGGATCGGGCATCGACTTCGTCGAGCGTGGCAGCCACGAGCTCAAGGGCGTGCCCGGCGAGTGGCGGCTATTCGCGGTTGCCGGCTCCGCTCCTCGCTGACCGCTACCTTCGTCGCCAGAGAGGGTTTCTGACCTCGGCCGATGCGACGCCTCCTGGCCACCGCCGTGCTGTTCCTGCTGCTCGCTCCCGCGGCCGACGGGGCGACCCGTCACGTCGTGCGCGGCCGCGGCTTCGGTCACGGGGTGGGGATGAGCCAGTACGGCGCCTACGGGTATGCGCAGCACGCCTGGCGCTACGGGGACATCCTGCGCCACTACTACACGGGAACGAGCATCCGGACGACCGGCGTCCAGCGAGTCCGGGTGCTCCTCCAGGCAGGCCGGAGCTCGGTGCGCTTCCGCGGCGCCTCCCGCCTCGCCGGGGTCAGGGCGCTCGACAAGACCGCGACCTACACGGTGCGACCTTCCCGGGGCCGGCTCGGGCTCTTCAGGAAAGGGAAGCTCCGCGGGCGCTACCGGATGCTGCGCGTCTACCGTGCCGGCGGTACGGCGCGGCTGCTCGGCACCGCCATCAACGGCATCCACGACGGGCGCTATCACGGCTCGCTGGATCTCCGCCCGGGCACGTCCGGCGGCGTGAGCGCGATCAACCGGATCAAGCTCGACCAGTACGTGCTCGGCGTGGTGGCCGGCGAGATGCCCTCCTCCTGGGGCACCGAGGCGCTGAAGGCGCAGGCGGTGGCAGCGCGGACCTACGCCGTGGCGACCCGAAAGCGCGGCGCGACGTTCGACCTTTACCCGGACACCCGCTCGCAGGTCTACAAGGGCGTCGCCGGGGAGACCTTCGCGACCAACGCCGCCGTGCGCGCGACCGCGGGCCGGGTGGTGACCGCCGAGGGTTCCCCGATCGTCGCCTACTACTTCTCCACGTCGGGGGGCGAGACCGAGAACGTCGAGAACAGCTTCCTCGGCGCCGCTCCGCTGTCGTGGCTCAGGGGCGTCGACGACCCCTACGACGATATCTCCCCCCACCACACGTGGCGTCTCGGTTTCAGCACCCGGCAGATGGACTCCCGCCTCGGCCGCTACTCGCCTGGCACGTTCCAGAAGATCAAGGTGCTGCAGCGCGGGGTCTCCCCCCGGGTGGTCCGCGCCAATGTGTACGCGACGGGCGGCACCCGCACGATCACCGGTCCGACGCTGCGCTCCAGGCTCACCCTCTATGACACCTGGGCCTCCTTCACCACCGTCTCGACGTCGCAGGTCCGCGGCGCCACTTCGCTGACCGCGGCCTGGTACCCGCACCGGCTGCTCGCGCTGCGGGGCACCTTCACGCCGGCGCCCAGCGGCCGCCGGCTGGCGGTCGAGCGCCGTTCGGGCGGGCGCTGGCGGCGGGTCGCCAGCGCGCGCACCAGCCGGGGGGGCGGCTACTACCTGCGCGTGAAGCGGCGCGGCGTATATCGGGTGCGGGGAGGCTCCGTGGCCGGTCCCGCCGTCCGGGTGTCCTAGCCGCTCGCGCGTGTGGCGGGCCACCCCGCGGCCCCCACGCGGTGGCTACGTCTGGCGAACGGCCGCCTCGAGGACGTTCTGCACCAGCTGGACGGTCTCCGGCCGGGCCTTTGCGGTCGAGCCGCTGTCGAACGGCGGCTGCGGGTCGTATTCGATCGCGAGCTGGATCGCCTCCGCCACGTCGTCGCCGGCGAGGCGAGCGGCCAGCAGGAGCGCCATGTCTATGCCCGAGGAGACACCGGCGGCGGTGATCACCTTCCCCTGCTCTACCACCCGGCGCGACGCGGGCCGCGCTCCGAAGCGCTCCAGCGTCTCGAGCTCCGTCCAGTGGGTCGTGGCCTCGAGGCCGTCCAGCACGCCGGCCGCGCCGAGCAGCAGGGCGCCCGTGCAGACCGAGGTCGTGAACTCGGAGCTCTCGTGGGCGCGGCGGATCCAGCCGACCATCCGCTCGTCTTCGAGCAGCGCCCGGGTTCCGAAGCCGCCGGGCACGACCACGACCTCGGGCTGCGGTAGCTCCTCGAGCGCCCGATCGGCCACCAACGCCAGCATGCCGTTCTCGGTCCGCTTGGGTCCGGGCTCGGCGGCGAGGAAGCTGACGGTCGCGCCCGGGAGGCGAGAGAGCACGTCGTACGGGCCGACGGCGTCGAGCGCGGTGAAGCGCTCGTAGACGGGAATGGCGATGTCCATCAGGCTGCCTCCTTGACGTTGAAGCTGTTGCGGTAGTCGCCCGGGCTCACCCCGAGCCGCCGGCGGAAGGCGCGGCGCATGGTCTCGACCGTGCCGAAGCCTGTGTGCCGGGCGACGAGCTCGACCGGATCGCTGCCGCCCTCGAGCGCGATTCGGGCGCGCTCGACCCGTGTCGCCTCGACGTAGGCGGCCGGCGTCATGCCGACCTCGCGCCGGAAGGCGCGGGCGAAGTTTCGCTCGCTCATCGCCGCGCGGCGCGCCAGTGCGGGTACGGACAGGTCGGAGTCGAGGTTGTCGTCGATCCAGCCCTGGAGCTCGCGGAGCGGCTCGCGCTCGGCCGCTTGGGCCGCCAACTGGGCGCTGAACTGCGCCTGTCCGCCGGGGCGGCGCAGGAACAGCACGAGCCAGCGTGCGGCCTCGAGGGTCACGTCGCGACCAAGGTCCTCGTCCACCAGCGCCAGGGCCAGGTCCATCCCCGCGGTGACGCCGGCGGAGGTGTAGACGCTGCCGTCGCGCACGAAGATCGGGTCCGGCTCCACCGTGACCTCGGGATGCCGGTGCGCCAGCGCGGCGCAGGCCGACCAGTGCGTCGTGGCGCGCCGCCCGTCCAGCAGGCCCGCCCGCGCCAGCAGAAAAGCCCCCGTGCAGACCGAGGCGACCCGCCGCGAGCGGGCGGCGGCGGAGCGCACCCAGCTCACCAGGCGCTCGTCCCGAGTGGCGTCGCGAACGCCCGTGCCGCCCGCGCAGATGAGGGTGTCGATCGGGCCGCGGCAGGTGGCAATGGCGCGGTCAGGGGCGAGGCTAACGCTCGAGGCCCGCAACGGCTGCGCGCTCGGGGCCACGACCTCGATCTCGTACCCGGGTGGCCGCAACCGCGAGGCGGTCGAGAAGACCTCCGATGGGCCCACCACATCGAGAGGCTGCACGCCCTCGAAAGCGACGATCACGACCCTTCGTGCGCTCATGCCGGCGATCATCCCCGCTACGGCCCTTTGGCAGCAAGGACATCGACCGGACGATTTCTGCCAGCCACTCCGGGGGTGCCGTACGTTATGGCCCATAGTGGGCCACAAGTCGCGGGGCCCCTAGGGGCTGAAGCGGAAGTTCAGCAGCTCGCCGTCCCGCACCTCGTAGTCGCGACCCTCGACGCGCAATAGCGCACGCTCGCGGGCGGCGGCGTAGCCGCCGGCCCCCACGAGCTCGTCCCAGGCGATCGCCTCGACGGCAACGAACCCGCGAGCCATGTCCGTGTGCACGACACCCGCCGCCTGCGCCGCGCGGGTGCCGCGGCGAATGGCGCGCGCGCGCGCCTCCTTTCCGCGGTCCGCCGTGAAGAAGGTGATCAGGTCGAGCAGGGCGAACGCCTCACGGATCACCCTGGCCAGGCCCGACTCGGGGACGCCCAGCTCCTCGCGCATCGCCTCCGCCTCGTCCGGTTCGAGCTCCGCGAGCTCCGCCTCGAGGCGGGCGCTCACAGCGGTGGCGCGGGCGCCGCGCGCGTCGGCGTACTCCCGTAGGGCGGGCGGCGGTTCGAGGGCGGCATCCTCCGCCACGTTCGCCACGTAGAGCACGGGCTTGGCGGTGAGAGCGTGGAGCCGGACCGGCGCCTGGGGCGCATCGGCGGGCTGGGCGACCGAGCGGACGGAGCGACCGCTGCCGACTGCGTCGATCACTTCGTGCAGCCAGCGCTCTTCGGCGACGAACTCCCGCACGCCGGATCTCGCCTGCCTCACCACCCGCTCGAGCCGGCGCTCCGCCTGCTCGAGGTCGGCATAGAGCAGCTCGGCGTCGACCGCCTCCGCGTCCGCGATCGGGTCCACGCGGCCCTCGGGATGCACCACCTGCGCGTCCCCGTGGGTCCGCACCACGTGCACGACCGCGTCGGTCTCGCGGATGTTCCCGAGGAAGCGGTTGCCGAGCCCCTCGCCTCGGTGCGACCCGCGCACGAGGCCCGCGATGTCGTGGAACTCCATGGTCTCGTGTACGACCGGGGCGGCCCCGACCGTCTCCGCCACGGGCTCGAGGCGCTCGTCCGGCACCCCGACCACGGCCACGTTCGGCTCCACCGTCGTGAACGGATAGTTGGCGGCCTCGGCTCCGGCGCGGGTCAACGCGTTGAAGAGGGACGACTTGCCCGCGTTGGGCAGGCCGACGATGCCGACTTTCACGGCACGAGCCTGGCCACCGCCTCGCCGAGGGCGGCTCCCGCCAGCGAGTCGGACGGGTAGTGGACTCCGAGGTAGAGCCTCGACAGCGCCATCGCCGCGGCGATCGGATAAACGGCGGCGGCGGGCAGCACCGGCGACAGCGAGCGGGCGGCGGCGAACGACGTCGCCGCGTGGGCCGATGGGTATGACAGCTCGGTGACCGTGTCCGACAGCGGCGGGAGGTCCGGCAGCCGCGGGCGCCGCCGGCGCACTGCGAGCTTGATCGCCTGGTTGGCGGCGAACGCCGTCAGCGTCGCCCGGAGGGCCCGCAGGTAGGTCGAGCGTCGCGACGAGTCGAGGGCGGCGCCGGCCGTGGCGAGGACGTACCAGCCGACCCCATGCTCCCCCAGCCGCGAGAAGCGACCGACAGCGGCCTCCGCCCCCGGCCCGTGCCCGCGGCTGCGGGCGAAGCGCAGCAGCGCGAGCTCAGAAGCCGACCCGGTGCTCCTCGGTGTCGAGCCGCACGTAGACGATCTTGGAGAGGTCCAGCGCCACGTCCGAGTCCTGCGTCTTGAGCTCGTGCCAGTGTTCCGAATTGGAGTCGGAGAGCGCCCTGCGGAGGCCCTCGAAGCTCTCCCTGGTCACGCGCACGGGAAGTACCTGTCCGCCCGTGAAGCCTATGTCGATGCGGGCGAACTCCTCGGCCATCACGGACCCTCCGATGGTTGGACCAGCTCGGTAAGGACGCCGTCGGTGTCCTTCGGGTGGACGAACGCCACCCGGCTGCCCCGGATGCCGTTTCGCGGCTCCTCGTCTATCAGTCGCAGCCCGGCCTTGCGGACCTGCTCCAGGGCGGCCTCGATGTCGTCGATCCGGTAGGCGACATGGTGCATCCCGGGACCGTGCCGCTCGAGGAAGCGCCCCACCGCCGTGTCAGGGGCGAGTGGCGAGAGCAGCTCTACGTGCCCGTCGCCGATCTCGAGCAGGACGGCGTCGACCCCCTGCTCCTCGACCATCTCGCGGTGCTGCTCGGCCATGCCCAGCTTGTCCCGGTAGAGGTGCACGGCCTCGTCGAGGTCCTCGACGGCCACGCCAATGTGGTCGATTGCCCCCAGCACCGGGGGGCAGCCTACTAGGACGCTTCAGGCGGCTCGGACGCCGCGACCCAGGGTTCGCCGGCGCGCTCGGAGGAGTCCCGGCTTACTTCGCCGGCGGGCTCGCGGTAGCCCTCGAGCAGTCGCTCGATGTCCTCCCGCTCCAGGACCTCCTTGTCCAGCAGCGTGTAGGCGAAGCCCTCCAGGAGCGTGCGGTTCTCGGCCAGCAGCGTCGTGGCCCGCCGGTGGGCGAGGTCGGTGATGTACAGCTGCTCCTCGTCGATGGTCCGCCGCGTGGCGTCGGACATCGAGTAGTCGTCCGCGGGCAGCTCCTTCGATTGCAGCTCCGTTCCCATGCCGTATTGGGTGACCATGGAGCGGCTGATCTCGTGCACCTTCTTGAGGTCGTCGGCGGCGCCGGTCGTGATCTGTCCGAACACGAGCTGCTCGGTGACCCGACCTCCGAGCAGCACGCACAGGTAGTCGAGCAGTTCCTCCCGGGTCTTCAGGTACCGGTCCTCGTCGGGCAGGTTGAGTGTGTAGCCGAGCGCCTTACCGCGCGGGATGATCGAGATCCGGTGGACCTTCTCCACCGAGGGCAGCAGCTCGGAGCAGAGCGCGTGCCCGGCCTCGTGGTAGGCGACCACCCGCTTCTCGTGGTCGCTGATCACCCGCCGCGACTGCATGCCCGCGATGACCCGCTCCAGCGCCGCCTGGAAGTGTCGGGTGCTGATCGAGTCGAGTCGCTCGCGGCCGGCGAAGATCGCCGCCTCGTTGCAGATGTTCGCCAGGTCGGCGCCCGTCAGGCCGGCTGTCTGGCGCGCCACGAGCTCGAGGTCGGCCTTCTCGTCCACGGGCTTGCCCCGCGTATGGACGTCGATGATCTCCCGCCTGCCCCTCAGGTCGGGCGGGGTCACGAAGATCTGGCGGTCGAAGCGACCCGGGCGAAGTAGCGCCGGGTCGAGCTTCTCGAGCAGGTTGGAGGCGGCGACCACGACGACCTCGTCGCGGTCGGAGAAGCCGTCCAGCTCGACCAGCAGCTGGTTCAGGGTCTGGTCCTTCTCACCGGAGATGTCGTGCCCCCGGGTGGCGCCGACGGCATCCAGCTCGTCGATGAAGACGATCGCCGGGGCCGCCTTGCGGGCGGCGCCGAAGAGGCGCCTGATGCGCGCGGCGCCCAGGCCGGCGAACATCTCGACGAACGACGACGCCGACTGGGCGAAGAACTCGGCCTTCGACTCGTTCGCGACCGCCTTCGCGAGCAGGGTCTTGCCGGTTCCGGGCGGCCCGTGCAGCAGGATCCCCTTGGGGACCCGCGCGCCGAGAGCCCGGAAGCGCTTGGGCTCGCGCAGGAACTCGACCACCTCGCGCAGCTCGTGCTTGGCCTCCTCGACCCCGGCCACGTCATCCCACTGCACCGAGCCCGAGGACGAAGGCTTGATCTGCTGCGGCTTGGTGCGCGGCATGTAGCGGAGCAGCCACAGCACCGTCACGGCGATCAGGCCCATGAAGATGATGGGGAGCCAGGTGACGGCCCAGTTCTGGAATTCCAGGAAGGAGAAGCCGACGACCGTCATTCCCGGTTCTCATCGGCGTCCATGCCGCGGGACATGAGCGTCAATCAACCCGCTCCAGACGGGGATTCGGGTTGTACCTCCGTCCGGCCTTGGCCACAGGGCGGCCTTCCACGCGCACCACGTCCGCGGTGAAGTCGTTCTGGCCCCGGAGCAGGGACGAGCCGACGCCGTAGGAGTCGACGGGCGATCCGATCTCCTCGAAGTGATGGATCTTCTCGGCGTCGAATCCGCCGGAAACGACGAGCTTGACGCGCTCGTGCCCGGCGGCGTCGAGGGCCGACCTGACCCGCTCGACGAGCTCCGGCGTGACGCCGGTGGGCTTGAACTCGCCCATGTCGTGCCACAGCGAGCGGTCGACGATCCGGTCCGAGGTGTCCAGGCGGACGCCCCAGAGCTTGTCGCCCAGCGCGTCGGCCACCTCGAGCGAGGTGCGCACGGAGTCGTTCTCGAAGTCCACGAGCACCACCACGTTCATCTCGTCCGCGAAGCGGTCGGCGAACGCCCGGGCGGCGGCGACCGTGTCGCCGTCGAACGCCGCGATCAGGCCGTGCGGCACCGTCCCCACCCCCCGGCCGCCCCACCAGGAGGCCTGAGCGTCAGTGGAGACCCCGATCGCGCCGGCCACGTGCGCCGCCCAGCCGTCGCCGGTCTGCACCAGCCAGTGGTCGTGGCGCGCGGGGAAGAACAGGATCGGCTTGCCGCCGGCGGCGTCCACCACCTCCCGCACGTTGGTCATGACGAGCGTGCGCCGCGCCATGCAGCCCAGGTAGACGGTCTCCAGGTGGGCGAACAGCGAGTAGTCGCCCTCGATCGTGAGCACGCTCTCCCAGGGGGAGATCTCGTCCCCTTCGTGGAGCGCGTAGACCTCGAGCTCGGGCCAGCCGGGATCCCAGCCCTCCTTCGTGCGCCGCCCGGAGCACTCCTTCAGGAGCGCGATCGCCTCGTCGATGCCGCCCAGAACCGAGCGCTGCTTCTGGAAGACCTGCATCGTGACCTGCGCGTGGCGCTCGAGCTCCTCCAGCAGCTGCTTGGTGAAGTTGAAGTAGGCGTCGGTGTAGTAGCCCGCACGGATACGGTCGACGGGAAGCCGGAAGACGGAGGGATCGAGCCGAGCGCGCGTGGCGTCGGTCGCCATCAGACCGCTCGCTCGACGCGGAGGATCTCGGCAAGCGCCGCCCGCCCCACCTCGAGCTGGTCGCCGGTGGGCTCGCGCGTACCGATGGCGCGCTGGATCTCGAACCCGGGTCGCCGCAGCAGGCGCGCCAGGGCCGTGGCGGGATGGCGCTCCGACCAGGCGAACACCTCGACCGCGACAGCCGCGCTGCCGAGGCCCACGGCAGCCTCGGCGGCGGGACCGCGCAGCCCCGCCCTGCGAGCGGCGACGTTGCCGACCGTGGCCGCGGCGAGCATCGGCGCCACGAGGTGCGAGCCGCAGCGTTCGTGCTCCTTGTCGACGTCCGCCGCGTCGGCGTCCTCCTCGTAGCCGGCGATCGCCTTGTGCTCCACCCCGTGGTAGGCAGCGAGGTCGCCGCCGCGCAGCGCGAGCAGCGCCGGGGCGAGGCTGAGAAGCGCGACGGCCGCCTCGCGGCCCAGGGTGCGGGCGCCCGACGAGCGGATAGCGTGACCGCCGGCCGCGGCGGCGCCCATGGCACCCAGCGTGCGGACGTCCTGCATCGGCAGCTTCGCCTCCGGCAGCGCCCGCTTGACGAGTGGTAAGACCGTCACCGCCTCGGCGAGCTTCAGCACGCCGCGCAGCGCCGGCACGCCCTCGGAGGCGCGCCCGCCGAGGTCCGGCTTGCGCCCGGAGGCCACTTTCAGCTCGCCTTCCCGGGCCCGGACCGCCGCGGCCCAGTGCGTCGGCCCGTGCACCAGCAGGCCGTTGCGCAGCGCCATGCCGCCCAGGCGCAGCTTGTCCTCGGGTGTCGTCATCTCAGGAGCTCCTGGGCAAGCCTGGCGTAGCAGCGGGCCGCCATGCCCAGGTCCGCGACCGGAATTCGCTCGTCCGCTCCGTGGATCAGCGGGGCGGCCTCGAACAGGTCCATCGAGCTCTGAGGGAAGAAGCCGTAGGCAACGCAGTCGGGGAAGGCGTCCCTGAACCAGCGCGAGTCGGAGAAGCCGGGGAGCATCACCGCAGTGACCTCCGAGCCGGGATCCTCGGCCTCGACGAACTCCCGGATCGCGTCCATCAGCGGGGTGTCGATGGACGAGCGGTTGCCGACCACGCTTTCGTCGAAGTGGAGCTCGTAGCCGTCGGCGCCGAGCAGCTCCTGCACGCGGGCGCGGGCACGCTCCTCGCCGCCGCCCGGGAGCACGCGGCAGTCGACCCTGAGCTCCGCGCGCGCGGGGATCACGTTGATCTTCTCCGAGGCGCTGATCATCGTCGGGGTAAGGGTCACTCCGAGCATCGGCTCGAGAAGCACGCCGACCCGCGGGTCTCGCGACTCGACCTCGCGCAGGGCGCCGCCCAGATCCTGCGGATCGAGTCCCAGCGCGGCGATGAACGCCTCGGCCTCGGGGGCCGGCTCGAGCGCGGGTGGGCTTTGACTCAGGGCCTCCAGCACGGGCGCCATCTTCGTCAGGGCGTTGTCCCCGATGCGCGGAATCGAGGCATGGCCGGCGACGCCGCGGGTTGCGAGCGTGAAGCGGAAGATGCCCTTCTCCGCGACACAGACCCCGTAGCAGCGGCGCCCGTCGAAGGACAGCACCTCGCCGGCGCCCTCGTTGACGACCAGGTCGCAGCGGACCTTGTCGGCGTGCTGCTCGCAGAGCCACTTGGCGCCGTACTCGGCGCCCGCCTCCTCGTCAGCGGTCAAGACCAGCATCAGCTCGCCCGCCTCCGGCCGCCAGCCCTCCTCGGCGAGCAGCGTCGCCGCCGCGACCTCGGCCGCTACCTGGCTCTTCATGTCGAGTGCGCCGCGTCCCCAGACGCAGCCGTCGCGCAGCTCGCCCGACCAGGGGTCGACGCTCCAGTCACCCGGGTCCGCGAGCACCGTGTCGACGTGGCCGAGCAGGCACAGTCGTGGCCCGTCGGAGCCCCCGCGCAGGCGAGCGATCTGGTTGGGCCGGCCGTCCACCGCCGCCAGCAGCTCGCACTCGAAGCCTGCCGTCTCGAGCGTGTCGTGCAGGAAATGCTGCGCCTCCTCCTCGTCGCCGGGCGGGTTGACGGTCTTCAGGCGGATCAGCCGCTGCAGCAGCTCGGTCGTTCGGCGCTCGAGCGCCTCGGCTTCTGGCACGGAGGCGAGGCTACCGGGCGCGATACCGTGGCGCTGGTGACCAAGCTCGCCTACAGGGAGGCGGGTCCCGCCGACGGCCCCGTGGCGCTGCTCCTGCACGGCTACCCGGAGTCGTCCCACATGTGGCGGCACGTCATGCCCGTGCTCGCAAGCAGGGGCTGGCGCTCGCTGGCGCCCGACCTGCTCGGGTTCGGGGACTCCGGCAGCGATCCGCCGCACACCTGGGAGCGTCACGTCGCCTCGTTGGAGGGTTTCCGGTCGAGCCTCGGCCTCGAGCGGGTGGCGCTCGTCATGCACGACTGGGGTGGCCTGATCGGCTGCCGGTGGGCGTGCGAGCACTCCGACGCGATCGGCACGCTGGTGCTGAGCGCCACCGGCTTCTTCCCCGACGGGCGCTGGCACGGTGTCGCGGAGGCGGCGCGTACTCCAGGCACGGGCGAGGAGATGGTGGACGGCATGACCCGGGAGGGCCTGGCGGCCATCCTGCGCCAGAACGGCACAGGCTTCGACGAGGAGGCCATCGACGAATACTGGAAGTGCTTCGGCGACGAGCAGCGCCGGCGGGGCCAGCTCGAGTTCTGGCGCTCGGCGGACTTCGAGAAGCTCGAGCCATACGACGGCCAGCTGGCCGAGCTGGGCGTGCCGACCCTGATCCTCTGGGGCGAGAGCGACCCGTTCGCGTTCGTCCAAAGCGCGCATCGCTTCCACAAGGAGATTCCGGGCTCGAAGCTCGTGATCGTGGACGGCGCCGCCCACTTCGTCTTCGATGACGCTCCGGAGCGCACCACGAGCGAACTGGCCGAGTTCCTCGGGTCGGCCTGAGCCGCTGCGAGAATTCGGGCATGGAGAGGCTGTTCGAGATCGAGGACGGACCGCGCGGGCGCACCGGGGTGCCGGTGCCAGACCAGCCGCTCGCGGCCCGTATGCGCCCGCGCTCGCTCGGCGAGTTCGTCGGGCAGGAGCACCTGCTCGAGCGCGGCTCGGCGCTGAGAACCGCGATCGAGGAGGGCCACCCCCACTCGATGATCCTCTACGGGCCGCCCGGGAGCGGCAAGACGACGCTCGCACGGGTGCTCGCCACCAACGCCCGCGCCGCCTTCGAGGAGGACTCGGCGGTCAGCGCCGGGCGTCAAGAGGTGCGAGACGTGCTCGAGCGCGCCGCGCACCGCCGGACGACCAGCGGCGAGCCCACGATCTTCTTCCTCGACGAGATCCATCGCTTCAACAAGGCCCAGCAGGACACGCTGCTGCCGGCGGTCGAGGAAGGGCTCGTCGTGCTGGTCGGCGCCACGACCGAGAACCCCTTCTTCGAGGTCAACTCCGCCCTGCTCTCGCGCTGCCGCATCTACGAGCTGCGGCCGCTCTCGGACGAGCAGGTCCTGGCCCTGCTGCGCCGCTCGCTCGGGGACGAGCGCGGGGTGCCCGATGCCCCACGCGTGGAGGACGACGCTCTCGAGTTCCTCGCGGCGCGGGCGGGCGGCGACGCGCGCATCGCGCTTGCGGCGCTCGAGCTCGCCTGCTCGACCGTCGGCGACGGGATCGTGACTCTGCGCGTGGCCGAGGACGCCCTCCAGCGCAAGGCCGTGCTCTACGACAAGGGCGGCGACCTCCACTACGACACGATCTCGGCCTGGATCAAGGCGACCCGGGGCTCCGACCCGGACGCCTCGCTGCTGTACCTGGCGGCGATGCTGGAGGGAGGCGAGGATCCGCGCTTCATCGCCCGGCGCATGGTCATCCTGGCCAGCGAGGACATCGGCAACGCCGACCCGCGCGCGCTGGAGGTCGCCGTCGCCGCGGCCTATGCCGTCGAGCACGTGGGCATGCCCGAGTGCGCTCTCAACCTCTCACAGGCCTCGATCTACCTCGCCCTCGCGCCGAAGTCGAACGCCTCGATCAAGGCGATCGGCCGCGCCCGGGGCTGGATACGGGAGCACGGGACACCGGACATCCCGGCCTACCTGCGCGACGCTCACTATCCGGGCGCCAAGGCGCTCGGTCGTGGGCAGGGCTACGACTACCCACACGACCGGCCGGAAGGCGTCTCGGGTCAGGAGCTGATGCCCTCGGAGGCCGCCGGCGAGCGCTTCCTGGAGCTCTCGGACCACGGGGCCGAGCGCGAGCTGGGGGAACGGCTGCGGCGCATCCGCGAGGGGCGCTAGCCGGGAGCCCGGCAAAATCGCGCCTGTCATCCTTGATGGTGTGGAGGCGCGACTGACTGATCCCGGGGCTCTGCTTGCCACCACCCACGAGGCGGGCGGGCTGCGCGTACGCCTGCGCCTGGCGCGGCCGAGCGACGCGCCGCGCGTCCACGACTTCCTTCGCAACCTCTCGCCCGAGACCTACCGGCGGCGCTTCGACGCGGCCGATCCGAAGTCGCTGGTGCGCCACTTCACCTTCTACGACCCGCGCCGGCGCCTGGTCGTCGCGGCGAGCGCTCCGCTCGGTGGGCGCGACCACGTCGTGGGCCTGGCGGACGTGGGGTTCGCGGGCACCGGGCTCGCAGAGCTCGGGGTGGTCGTCGACGATCGCACCCAGAACCGCGGCATCGGCAAGCTGCTGACCGAGGCCGTCGCCTCGCTGGCGATACAGCAGGGCGCCAGCCACCTGAGGGGAGAGCTGCCGGGGGCGGACGGACCGATATTGCGGCTCATGGAGCGCCTGGGCGGCACCGCCCGGACGGTGGAGGAGGGAAGGCAGGTCGTCTACACGACCCTGCCGGCACGGCGTTCCCGCGCCGCCTGACCCCCCACGAACAGCACCCTCAGCTCAGCGGCCGGGGCCGCCGCGGCCCCCCGCGAAGCGCGCCGCTCCGCTGAGAGAATGCGTGAGGTTGAATCAGGAGGCGACATGAAGCCGGTACCGGACGCTGCGGCCGCCGCCGGGCTCCTGGAGTCCTACAGCCCGCTCGACGGGCAGCGGGTGGACGCGGTGGCCATCATGCCGCCGGCGAGAGTGCAGGCACTGGTCGACGACGTGGCGGAGGTGCAGCCCTTCTGGGCCGGCCTGCCGCTGGCGGACCGCGGCCGCTACATGCGCAAGACGGCCCAGGTGATCATCGACAACCTCGACCAGCTGAGCGAGCTGCTCACCCGGGAGCAAGGCAAGCCGCGCAGCGAGGCGATCTCAATGGAGCTGGGCCCGACCGTCGACTCGCTGCGCTGGATCGCGGAGGCCGGTCAGAAGCTGCTCGCGCGCGAGAAGGTCTCGCTTCCGCTGTTCATGCGCCAGAAGAGCGCGCGCATGGTCTACGAGCCCCATGGTGTGGTCGGGATCATCGCTCCGTGGAACTACCCCTGGTCGATCCCCTTCGGCGAGGTGGCGATGGCTCTGATGGCAGGGAACGGCGTAGTCCTCAAACCGTCCGAGCTGACGCCGCTGATCGGGGAGCGCATCGGCTGGGTCTTCGAGCGGGCCGGCCTGCCCGAGGGCATCGTCCGGGTCGCCCAGGGCGGCGGTGAAGTCGGTCGCGCGCTGGTCGAGTCGAGCGCCGCCAAGATCTTCTTCACCGGATCGGCCGACATAGGACGCCAGGTGGGCGTCGCATGCGCGCAGCGGATGAAGCGCTCGGTGCTCGAGCTCGGCGGGAAGGACCCGATGATCGTGTGCGCGGACGCGAACCTCCAGAACGCGATCTCCGGCTGCCTCTGGGGGGGCTTCGCCAACGCGGGCCAGACCTGCTCCGGCATCGAGCGGGTCTACGTGCTCCGGGATGTCGCCGACCGCTTCGTCGAGGGCGTCGTCCGTGGCGCAGAGGCGCTCCGAGTGGGCGATCCGATGGAGTGGACGACCGACGTGGGCCCGATGGTGTCGCAGGAGCAGCTCGAGATAGTCAAGGAGCTTGTCGACGACGCGGTCTCGAACGGCGCGACTCTCCACTGCGGCGGTCCCGACGAGCCCTTCTACCGCCCCGCCGTGCTGACCGGCGTGACCCACGAGATGCGGATCATGCGTGAGGAGATCTTCGGGCCGGTCCTGCCGATCGTGACCGTGGAATCGGAGGAGGAGGCGATCGCACTGGCCAACGACTCCGAGTACGGCCTCGGGGCGTCCGTCTGGACGCGCGACCGCAGCCGCGGCGAGCTGATGGCAGCCCGCATCCGCTCCGGCATGGTGTGGATCAACGACCACATGTACTCGCACGGCGCCTGCTCCTGCGCCTGGGGCGGAGTCAAGGACTCGGGTCTCGGCCGTGCACATTCCAAGTTCGGCTTCTACGAGTGCGTGAACGTCAAGCTCGTGACCTGGGACCCGTCGTCCGCCCGCGACTTCTGGTGGTTCCCGTACGACGAAGCGCTGGGGAAGGGACTGCACGCCGGGCTGCAACTGCTTTATGGAAGGGACGCCGACAGGGCGCGGGCGCTGAGACGCGGCGCGGTGCCGCTGCTGCGGTTGGCCAGGAAGTCGCTACGCGGCGTCATCGACCGGTAGCGACCTCGCGACGCCGTCGCGCGGGGATCGCCCGTCCCTAGACTGAGAGCCATGCCAGCCCAGGCCTTCGCCGGGAAGCCGTGCGTCTGCCAACTCCGCAAGGGGATCTGCGACCAGAGCTGCGTGCAGGGCATGCTCGACACGCCCTTCTACATCGCCTGCCTGCGGCTCTCGGGGCGTCGCTGCGTCGTGGTTGGCGGCGGCGACGTGGGGCTCGAGAAGGTCGAGGGCCTGCTCGCCTGCGACGGCGAGGTGACGCTCGTCTCGCCCGAGGCGGTCGAGCCGCTCGAGGAGATGGCCGAGGAGGGCTCGATCCGCTGGGAGCGCCGCGAGTACCGCCGGGAGGACCTGGAGGGGACTTTCATAGTGATCGCTGCCACGGGCGATACCGACGTGAACATCCGCGTCTTCGAAGACGCCGAGCGGCGCGCGATGCTCGTCAACGTCGTCGACGTCCCACCGCTCTGCAACTTCATCCTGCCGGCGATCATCCGCAGCGGCCCGCTGGCCATCGCGATCTCCACGGCCGGGGCCAGCCCGGCCCTCGCCAAGCGCATCCGCGACGAGATCGCAGAGGAGTACGGCGAGCCCTACGCGCGCCTGGCCGTGCTCCTGAACGAGGTACGCGGGTGGGCCAAGTCCACGCTTCCCACCTACCAGGACCGCAAGGAGTTCTTCGAGGGCATCGTGAACGGCGAGCCCGACCCCGTGGAGCTGCTGCGGCGGGGTGACGAGCACGCCGTCCGCGACCTGATCGCGGCCGCCCGGCGCTCGCACGCGCCAGCATGAGCGAGGAGAGCAGGCCGGTCGCTGGCCGGCCGAGCACCGCAGCTTCCTCATCCGAGGGCCCGCCCGAGCTCTCCCACCTTGACGACTCCGGCCGCGCGCGGATGGTGGATGTGGGCGGCAAGGAGGTCAGCGACCGCAAGGCCGTCGCCCGTTCCGTGGTCAGGATGTCGCCCGAGACCGCCGCCGCGATCGCCCGCGGCGACTCCCCGAAGGGTGACGTGCTCGGCACGGCGCGAATCGCGGGCATCCAGGCTGCCAAGCGCACGGCCGACCTGATTCCGCTCTGCCACCCGCTGCCGCTCTCGTTCGTGGACGTGGGCGCCGAGCTGGCGGAGGATCGCGTGATCCTCACCGCCGAGGCCCGCACGAGCGCCCGGACCGGTGTGGAGATGGAGGCGCTGACGGCGGCCGCCGTCGCGGCCCTGACCGTCTACGACATGGTCAAGGGACTCGAGCGGGGGGTGGAGATCGCCGAGGTCGTGCTGCTCGAGAAGTCAGGCGGCAAGCGGGAATGGACTCACCCGGACGCCGCCGCCGACAGCGAGCGCGCGTAGTCCACCCGAGCGGCATAGTCGGTCACCTCGTACGGGCTGTAGACGGGGAGCTGCACCGTGTGGGCGAGCCCCGGCGCCTGCGCCGTCACCTGGACCCAGCCCCGGGTCTTGTCCTCCTTCGCCAGGAGGAAGAGCAGGCCGAGCAGGCAGAAGACCGCGAAGGCGATCGCGCAGACGACCGCCCAGGTGGGGATCGTGCGCCAGGTGTGCGACATGTTGGCGAACGTCCAGGTGACCTCGCCGATCGGCCTCGTACCCGACGGAGTGATCACCTGGGCCTGGGTGCAGTGGATGTCGCCGATCGTCACCAGCGGCGGCGCCTGGAGCGGCTGGCGCACTCTAGAGGCGCCGGACGCTTCGGACGCGGAGGTAGCCTGGCGGGCATGAGGGCTGCCGTTCTGACCGTCTCCACCACGCGGGCCGGCGGAGAGGGGGAGGACATCTCCGGCAGGAGGCTCGTCGAGCTCTGCGAGGAGGCGGGACTCGACGTGGCCCACGAGACCGTCGCCGACAACCGCGAGGCAATCGCCCAGGCCCTCAAGCGGCTGGCCGACGGCGAGCACGTCCGCTTCGTCTTCACCACCGGCGGCACCGGGATGACGGCCGACGACGTGACGCCCGAGGCGACGCGCGACGTGATCGACCGCGAGGCGCCCGGCTACGCCGAGACAATCAGGGCGGAGTCGCGCTCGCACACGCCCCTCGGCATCCTCACCCGCGGCGTCTCCGGGATCAGGGGCCGCACCCTGATCGTCAATTTCCCCGGCAATCCAAAGGCGATCGGGCAGTCCTGGCCCGTCGTCGAACCCACCCTCGAGCACGCCGCCGCCACCCTCGAGCGTGATTGATCTCGACGGCCTGCGGCGCCACTACGGGGAGCGGGTGGCGCTGGAGGGGATCACCGTGCGGGTCGAGGAGGGCGCCACGCTCGCCGTGCTCGGCCCGAACGGCGCCGGCAAGAGCACGCTCCTGCGTGTGCTGGCGGGCCTGCTGCGGCCGCACGGCGGCTCGGCCACCGTGATGGGCGCGAGCCTGCCGGACGAGCGCTGGCGGCTGCACGCTCATGTGGGCTACCTCGGCCACGAGCCGCTGCTTTATCGCGAGCTGAGCGGACGCGAGAACCTCGACTACCACGCGAGGCTGCACGGCCTGGACGGAGAGCGGGTGGAGGAGCTGCTCGCGGCAGTCGGCATGGAGGGTCGCGCCGACGAGCCCCTGCGCGACCTCTCCCGCGGGATGGTCCAGCGGCTGGCCGTGGCCCGCGCGGTCCTCCACGATCCCCCGCTACTCCTCCTCGACGAGCCCCGTTCGCACCTCGACCCGGGCGCGGGCGAGGCACTGGAGCCGCTCATAGGCCGCGCCTCCGGCCGCACCCGGGTGCTGGCCAGTCACGACGTCGACGGCGCGCTCGACGAGGCCGACCTGGCGCTCGGCCTGCGTGACGGCCGCCAGGCGTTCGCGCGTCGCGCGACGCCGCGGGAGGCACGGGAGCTCTACCGGTGATCCGCGCCGCGCGGGCAATCCTGGCCAAGGACCTGCGCCTCGAGCTGCGCACGAAGGAGTCGGTGCCGGCGATGACGCTGTTCACGCTCACCGTCTACGTCCTCTTCCACTTCGGGCTCGACCGGAACTCACTCGACGGCTCGCTCGCCGCCGGTGTCCTCTGGGTCACGCTGCTCCTGGCCGCGGTCGTGGGCGTGGCCCGGCTGTTCGCCGCCGAGCGCGAGCAGGGCGGTATCGAGGGACTGCTGCTCGCGCCCGTCGACCTCACCGCCCTCTTCGTCGCCAAGGCCGCCGCACTGTTCCTCTTCCTATGCGCGGTGGAGCTGGTCGCCCTGCCGGCGTTCGCCCTGCTCCTGCTCGGCCCCGACCTCCTCGATCCGCTGCCAGAGCTGCTCCCGGTCCTCCTTCTGGCCAATCTCGGCGTGGCGGCCGTGGGGGCGCTTGTAGCCGCCCTCGCCACGGCTACCCGAGCTCCGGAGCTGATCGTCACGCTCCTGCTACTGCCGCTGCTCGTGCCGGTGCTGATCGCGTCCGCCCAGGCCACCGAGCCGCTCGTCCGCAGCGACCCCTCGGCCGATGAGTTGGGTCGCTGGCTGGGAGTGCTCACGCTCTACGATGTTGTGTTCGTGCTTCTCTCCGTAGCGGTCTTCGACTTCCTGCTCGAGGACTGATGTATTCGAAGGGCTTCAAGCCGCTATCTGTCGCGACGGTGGTGGCGGTCGCGACGGCGTTGGCGCTGATCTTCTTCTACGCGCCGCTCGACGCGGATCAGGGCTTCGTGCAGAAGATCTTCTACGTGCACGTGCCGATGGCGATGGTCTCCCTCGGCGGGTTCGTGGCCGGCGGGCTGATGGCGATCAGGCACCTTCGCAGCGGCGATCCCTCCTGGGACGTCCGCTCGTATGTCGCTATCCACCTATCGATCATCCTCGGCGTGGGGGTGCTCGTGACCGGATCGATCTGGGCGCGGGCCTCCTGGGGCCACTGGTGGGTGTGGGACGAGCCCGTGCTCGTGAGCTTCCTGATCGTCTTCCTGCTCTACTGCGTCTACTACCCGCTGCGCTTCTCGATCGAGGATCCCGAGCGGCAGGCGCGCTACTCGTCGGTGTTCGCGATCACGGCGGGCGCCTTCGTGCCGCTCAACTTCCTGGCGGTGCGGCTGGCGCAGGCCTACACGCATCCCCGTGTCCTCTCGCAGACGGGCGGCAACCTGCCGGGCGAGATGCGGCCGACCTTCCTGGTCTCGCTCGTGGCGATGACCCTCCTGTTCGTGACCCTCTGGAAGCTCGAGCTGACCTCCAAGCACGCGTCGGCGCAGCTCAAGTCACTGCGACGCAAGCTCGCGGCGCGCGAGCCGGCGGCGGTGTGATGCCCGCGCTACCTCTCGACGAAGCCGGCAAGTACGTGGTGGGGGCGTATGTGGTCTTCTTCACCCTCGTGGTGGTCTACGTGGCGATCCTCGGCTCGAAGATCGCCCGCATCGACCGCGAGCTTGAAGAGCTGAACGAGCTCGTCGAGGAGGACCGATGAGCGAGCTGCTCGCACTCGGCGCCTCACACAAGACGGCCCCGCTGGCGCTGCGCGAGAAGCTGGCCCTGCCGGAGGGACGCGCCGCCTCGGCGTTGCGCGAGCTGACCGCGCACGACTCCGTGCAGGAGGCGGTGGCCATCTCGACCTGCAACCGCACCGAGCTCTACCTGTTGGCCGTCAACCCGGTCGAGGCGGAGAACGAGGCCCTGGCGGTCCTCTCGCGGCAAGCGGAGATCCGGCCCACGGAGCTTGTCGGCTCGATGTACTCGCTACGCGGAGCCGACGCGGTCCGTCATCTCTTCTCGGTCGCCGCCGGCCTCGACTCGATGATCGTCGGGGAGGCGGAAGTGCAGGGTCAGGTGAAGCGCGCATACGAGCTCGCGCTCGTGGAGGGCGCCACCGGTCCGATCTCGAACAGGCTGTTCCGCGACGCGCTGAGCGCCGGCAAGCGCGTTCGTACGGAGACCGAGATTGGGCGCTCGCACGTGTCGATCGCGACGGTGGCGGTGGAGCTGGCGGCGAGATCGCTCGGCGACCTCTCGACGCGCCGGGTGCTCGTCATCGGCGCCGGCGAGAACGGCGAGCTCACAGCGCAGGCGCTCGGTGAGCGCGGCGTGCACACGGTCTTCGTCGCCAACCGCCGCTACGACCGCGCGATCGGTCTGGCCGAGCGCTTCGGCGGCACGGCGGTGCGCTTCGACGACCTGCCCTCGGAGCTCGCGCGGGCCGACATCGTGGTTAGCTGCACTTCGTCTCCGCATCAGATCTTCGGCCGCGAGGAGCTCGAGGTCGTCGTCGAGGAGCGCGGCCGCCGTCCGCTCGTCCTGATCGACATCGCCGTGCCACGTGACATCGAGCCCTCCGTCCGCGACCTCTGCAGCGGCGTCACCCTCTTCGATATGGACGACCTCCAGCGTGAGGTGACGCGGAACATGTCGGTACGCGAGGCGGAGGCGACCAAGGCGCACGTCCTGATCGACGAGGAGACCGAGCGCTTCGATCGCTGGCTCGGAACGCTCGACGTAGTGCCGACGATCGCGGCGCTGCGCGAGCGGGCGGAGAGCATCGTGGAGCAGGCGCTGCGCGAGAACGAGCCCCGTTGGGAGCGGCTGTCCGACGCCGATCGCGAGCGCGTGGGCGTGATGGCGCGCGCGATCGTAGGCAGGCTCCTCCACGAGCCGACGATGCGGCTGAAGCGCGGCGAGGACGTCTACGAGCACCTGCACGCGCTGCGGGAGCTGTTCGGCCTCGAGCCGGAGCTCCGCGAGCCGCGGCCGGCCGAGGTCACGGATCTCGAGTCGCGCCGCCGCCGGCGCGGGTGATCCGGCTTGCCACGCGCGGGAGCGCCCTGGCGCTGGCGCAGGCGCGGCTCGTCGCGGGAGCGCTCTCCCAGGAGTGCGAGATCGTCCCGATCACCACGTCGGGCGACCGCGGGCGCGGCGATGACAAGGCCCGCTTCGTAAAGGAGCTCGAGGAGGCCCTCCTAGCGGGCGAGGCCGATCTGGCGGTCCACTCGGCCAAGGACGTGCCGGCGCGGCTGCCTGAGGGCCTGGCGATCGTCGGGGTGCCCGAGCGCGCCGACGCGCGCGATGCCCTCTGCGGTGCGTCCTCGCTCGCCGAGCTGCCAGAGGGCGCGGTCGTCGGCACGAGCAGCCTGCGCCGCCGCGCCCAGCTCCTGGCGCTTCGGTCCGATCTGGAGGTGCGGGACCTGCGCGGGAACGTCGACACCCGGCTGCGGAAGCTCGCCGACGGTGGCTACGACGCGCTCGTCCTGGCGACCGCGGGGCTCGACCGGCTCGACCGGGGGGACGTGGGAACCCCGTTCGCCCCGGACGAGCTGGTGCCCGCGCCTGGACAGGGCTGTCTGGCGCTCGAGGGACGCTCGGGGGACGAGCCCGCCGCCGAGGCTGCGGGCTCGCTTACGGACCGCGACACCCTCATCTGCCTCACCGCCGAGCGCGCCCTGGTGGCGGCCCTCGACGCCAGCTGTCGCACCCCCGTGGGCGCCCACGCCGCGCTTCGCGACGGACGGCTCGCAATGTCCGTCTTTGTGGGCCTGCCCGACGGCAGCGCGTGGGTCCGCGACGTGCTGGAGGGCGACCCCCACGAGCCAGGCTCGCTGGGCCGCGAGATCGCCGAGCGGGTACAGGCCGCCGGCGGCGCAGAGCTCCTGGAGCGGGCTGTGGCGCTTTAGGGCCCTCCCGGCTGTCCAGGTGCCACAGTAGGCCCGTGGCTGGAACGGTGTACCTCGTCGGTGCGGGCCCCGGCGACCCGGGGCTCATGACAAGGCGCTCGCTCGAGCTCATCGCACAGGCCGACGCCATCCTCTACGACCGCCTGATCCCGCCCGGCGCGCTCGAGGCGGCGAGGCCGGACGCGGAGCTCCGCTACGTGGGCAAGCGGCCGGGCGAGACCGCGCTGGCCCAGGAGGAGATCAACGCCCTGCTGGTGAAGCTCGCCCGCGGCGGAAAGACCGTCGTGCGGCTGAAGGGCGGCGACCCGTTCGTGTTCGGCCGCGGGGGCGAGGAGGCGGAGGCGCTCGCGGCCGCGCGGGTGCCGTTCGGGGTCGTGCCCGGCGTCACCGCGGGGGTGGCGGCGAGCGCCTACGCGGGCATCCCCGTGACCCACCGCGACTCGGCCTCGGCGGTGGCCTTCGTGACCGGTCACGAGGACCCCGCGAAGCGAGACGGCACCCTCGACTGGGAGGCGCTCGCGCGCTTTCCCGGGACGCTCGTCCTCTACATGGGCATCAGGAGCCTTGGGTCCATCGCCGAGCGGCTCGTGTCCGCTGGGCGGGACCCGGACGAGCCGGCCGCGGTGGTTGAGCGCGGCACGCTGCCCGGCCAGCGGACCGTGACCGCGCCGCTCGCGCGAATAGCGGAGCGGGCCGCGGAGGCGACCGTCCAGCCCCCGGCCATAACGGTGGTGGGACCCGTGAGCGGGCTCCACGAGACGCTCGCCTGGGTCGAGCGGCGCCCGCTGCACGGCCAGGTGGTGGCGGTCACCCGGGCGCGAGCGCAAGCCAGCGGGCTCGCCGCGCGCCTCGCCGCCCTGGGGGCCGAGGTGGTGGAGACGCCCGCCATCCGGATCCAGCCTCGCCCGCTCGACCCGGGGCTCGCGGAGCGGATCGGCGAGTACTCGCTCGTCTGCCTGACGAGCCCCAACGGCGCCCGGCTGCTGCTCGACGGGCTACGGGACTCCCGCGAGCTGGCCGGGGTCGCCGTGGCGGCGATCGGCCCGGGCACGGCGGCCGAGCTGAAGCGCCGGGGCGTCCGCGCCGACATCGTCCCCGAGCGCTCCGTGGCGGAGGCGCTCGTGGAGGAGCTCGAGGCCGTGCCGGTCGAGGGGCGTCGCGTGCTGCTCGCGCGGGCGGCCGAGGCTCGCGAACTCCTGCCGGACGCGCTGCGGGCGCGCGGCGCCCAGGTCGACGTCGAGGCGCTCTACGACACCGTTGTCGAGCCGCTCTCCGAAGAGCAGCGCGAGGCCCTCGGGCACGCCACCTACGTGACCTTCACCTCCAGCTCCACGGTCCGCTTCCTGCTCGAGGCCGGTGGGACGCCGCCGGAGGCGGCCCGGATCGTCTCGATCGGCCCGATCACGAGCGCGGCCGCACGCGACCGCGGCCTCACCGTGCACGTGGAGGCCAGGCGTCACGACGTGGACGGCCTGGTCGACGCGATCCTGGAGGATGCCGCGCGGTGATAGTCACGCTGCTCACCGACTACGGGCACGACGACGACTTCGTCGGCGTCTGCCATGGCGTGATCCGCTCGATCTGCCCGGAGGCGGAGGTCATCGACATCACCCACGGAGTCGCGCGCTACGGCGTCCGCCAGGGAGCGCTCGTGTTGCGCAACACACTGCCCTACATGCCCGCCGGTGTGCACATGGCGGTCGTCGACCCGCAGGTGGGCACGGAGAGGCGCGGGATCGCGCTCCGCTGCCGAGACGGCCGGTTGCTCGTCGGCCCGGATAACGGCCTGCTGAGCCTCGCCTGGCCTGGCTTCGGCGGTGTGGACGTCGTCGTGGACATCAGCCGCTCGCCGCACAGGCTCGAGCCCGTCTCGGCCACCTTCCACGGCCGTGACGTCTTCGCACCGGTGGCGGCCCGGCTGGCCGCGGGCGCCGAGCTGGCGGACGCCGGTGAACCGCTCGACGCGGCCACGCTCGCCACGGTGGAGCTGCCCGAGCCGCGCCAGGAGGGCGACGCCCTCGTGGCGCACTCGCTCGTGGTCGACCGCTTCGGCAACGCCGGCCTGAACGTCGACCACGATCGCCTGGCGGGCACCGGCATCTCGCTCGGGCACACGATCGAGCTCGAGGTCGGCGGGGAGCGCTATCTCGCCAAGTACGCCCAGACCTTCGCCGATGTGAAGCCGGGCGAGCTGCTCGTCTACGAGGACGCCTACCGCAGCCTCGCGGTGGCGATCAACCGGGGGGACGCGGCCGCCACCCTCGGTCTCCGGCCGGACGGCGAGGTGCGTCTGCGACCCAGATGATCGGCTCGCCACGGGCGCACTTCCGCGTCACCGACTCGACCAACGAACGGGCCAAAGCGCTCGCCGCCGCGGGCGCTCCGCACGGCACGCTCGTCACGGCCGACGAGCAGAGCGCGGGCAGGGGTCGGCAGGGACGAGCCTGGACCGCCCCGGCGCACAGCTCGATCCTCATGTCCCTGGTCGTGCGAGGGCTCGACGAGCGTCACGCGATGCTGCCGCTCACCACGGCGATCGCCGTCTGCGAGGCGCTCGACCCGCTGCCCTGCCGGATCAAGTGGCCGAACGACGTCTGGCTCGGGCGCCGCAAGCTCGCCGGCATCCTGGTCGAGGGACGGCCGCAGGAGGGCTGGGCGGTGCTGGGGATCGGGCTGAACGTGAACCTGCGGCCCGGTGACCTGCCCCCGGAGCTGCGCGAGACCGCCACCTCGATCGCGACCTTCTCGGGGGAGGAACAGGACCCGGAGCAGGTGCTCGAGGCGCTGCTTCGCTCGCTCGAGGCCTGGACGGCGGCGCCGGACCGGGAGGTACTGGCCGCCTGGCGCGAGCGCGACGCCCTACTCGGCGAACGGGTCCGCTGGGCGGGCGGCGAGGGGACCGCCTCCGGCATCGGCGAGGCAGGTGCCCTGCTCGTGGAGACGAATACCGGAATCGTGGAGCTCGACGCCGGCGAGGTTCACCTCTCGACCGAGCCTCGCTAAAGCCGGGCCCCCCAAAATGCCGATGAATGGCGCCAAGGAGGCCCGATGACCCCGATCAAGAGCGACCCAATGGTTTGCACGGTCTGCCGGAAGCAGCTCGGGAACGGCGAGGAGTACCTGGTCCGGCTCCGGAACGGCCGCGCCACCACCGTTCACCGGCACCTGTGCTTCCCGCCCGCCCAGCAGCCAGCGGCGCGCCCGGCGAATCAGACAGCGGCTTAGGCCGCCTCCGGCTCCTCCGTCTCGTTGACCGCCGGCTCGTCCGGACTCTGCTTGCCGTCCTTCTCCTGCGCGGGCCTGGCGCCGTCGCCGTCGCCCCCGCCGCGCCGCCGCCGACGTCGTCCGCCTCGGCGGCGCTTGCCCTTCGGGAAGTCGCGTAGCAGCTCGCGGGCCAGCGCCGACGGCTTGCGCGCCAGCCGCATGCGGGCGCCGTCCAGCACCTGCTGGGCCTCGGGCGTATGGGCGAGCGCGGCCGCCAGCAGCGCGGCCGAGAGGCGGCGATCCTGCTTGCGGGCGGCCTGCACGAGGCGCCTGGCGTTGCGCGCATGCGCGGCACCGGAGGAGTTGACGAGCAGGCCGAGGAGGCGCTTGGTCTCGGGCCAGCGCTGCACCGCGTACTCCTCGTGCACCTCGCGGCTGTACTCGGCCAGATGCCAGAGCCAGCGTGCGGCCTGATCGCGGCGGCCGATCTGCTTCTCGGCCAGCGCCTGCAGCAGCACCTTGACTCCCTCCCGCCGCTCGTCGCGCGACCAGCCACCGACGATCTCCACGGCCTCGTCGAACGCCTCGGCGTCGCGCAGGTTGCCGATCTCGGACAGCGCCCTCAGCCGCAGCTGGGTATTCCGGTTGCGCCGCAGGCAGGTGAGCAGGAACTGGCGCCGCAGCTCGCCGGTCGAGTCGAAGTGCAGCATCGCCTTGGCGCGCCGCCAGTTGTTGGAGGCAACCCGCGCCCCGGCGAGCATCGCCCAGGCCTGCTGCTCGCCCCAGGAGAGATGCTCGACGGCGATCCGCCACAGCTCGCGCTCGAATACCTGGGCCCGCCGGGCCGGGTCTGCGGTCGCCGGCACCACCCGCCGCTCCACGCGCAGCCGCCTGCCGCGGCCGCGGCGCACGGGCCCCACCACGATCGCGCCGCCCCGGTAGACGTCGCGGTCGAGGAGCGAGTGCAGGGTCACGACCGGATCGTCATTGGGCGTGGCCGGGTGCACGAAGTCCACGACGATGCCCGCCTCCTTGCCAGGAGTGCGGCGCGTGACGCGCCCCACCCGCTGCTGGTAGACGCGTTTCGACGCGGTCGGTGCGAGGTGCATGCAGACGGTTGCCCGTGGCGAGTTCCAACCCTCCGCGAGCAGCTGGGCGTTGACCAGCACGTCGATCTCGCCGCGCTCGTAGGCGGCGAGCATGCGGGTCAACTCCCGCTTGGGCGTCTCGCCGGAGACCGCCTTGGCCTTGATGCCGGCCTCGCGGAAGGCCTCCGCCACGTTGTGCGCGTGGCGGACACCCGCCGAGTAGACCACGCCGGGAACCTCCTTGAATCGCGTCTTGTAGAGGTCCGCCACCGCCACGTTGAACGGCGTCTGGTCCAGCAGTGCGGCCAGCTCCTCCTGGTCGAAGTCCTGGTCCACCTCACCGCGGCGGAGCGGCACCTTGGCGATCGAGCGCACGCCCACGCCCGGTGGGATCCGGACGCAGCGGAGCGGGGCGATGACACCGCGGCGGGCCGCCTGGGCGAGGTCGAAGCGCGAGGTCTGGGTGGGGAAGAGGTCCGTCACGTGGCGCGCGATCAGCGCGCCGGTGGCGGTCATGCCGATGAACACGGGCCCGATCCATTGACGGATGGCGGCGCTGGTCTTCTCGCCGAGCGCGGTGTGCGCCTCGTCGCAGATGACGATCGTGTAGGCGTCGGAGACCTTCCCCGCGTTGCGGACGAACCACTGGTAGGTCTCGACGGTGACGGGACCGGTGGCGGGCGGTTCCTGGTCCTTTCCGAGGAACGGCGCTCTGATCCGCTTGCGGTAGCCGCGGTCGCGCAGCTCGCCCAGGAACTGGTCGACGAGGTTGCGACGGTGCGTGAGGATCAGGATGCCGCCAGTGCGCGAGGCCTCGACAAAGCCGAGCGCGGCCACGGTCTTGCCCGCACCAGTGGCGTGCTCGAACCAGAAGCGCCTAGGAGCTCCGGGATCCTCGACCGCGGCGGCAGCTGCCGCATCCTCCTCCTCCGCCTCGGCGGCGTCCCAGTCGAGCGGCTCCTCGTCGGTCTCGATCTCCTCGTCGCCCTCGATCTCGACCTCGCCGAGCGACACCTCCTCCACCCTTGCGCCGTTCCCGTTCTTGCCGCTCCTGCCGTTGCGCGAGGCCTGGACCTCGGCCTCCAGCGCGACCAGCGTCCCCGAGAGCGCGTCGACCTGGTGGGCCGAGAGGACGGCGCCGTCGGCGAGCTGCGGCTCCTCCTCGGAAAGCAGCCGCTCGAGCCCGAGCATCAGCGAGAAGTCCTGTCGCCACTCGGTGGACGGCTCCTCACGCCCCGCTTCGAGCTCCGCGAGTGCAACGTCGAGAGCTTCGCGCCGGGCTGTGCCGGGTGCGAGAGCGGCCTCGGCGTCCTCTCCGTTCAGGACGAACGGCTCGTTTGCGAAACGCTCCGCGCGCTTCAAGTCGGCGCCGGAGACCGGCGACGACGCAACCAGGGAAGTGCTGTCAGCCACGTACGGCTTTCGTTTGGAGAGTCGGGCAGTGACCGCCGGTCGCGGTGGAATCTGGGGCCGTCGCGTCAGCGCCGTCCGCCCGCCTTACGCCGCTCTCAGAGTCCGAGGAGCGGCAGTCGCCGGATCCGCATTGTGGGACCGCAGCGTCGGCACTTATTACAGCACAACGACGCGAAAATTGGACATCGCGGCGTAACCCGTCCGTCTGCCACGCTTTACCCATGCGCCGGATCGGCGTACTCGCCGCCCTCCTGCTCGCGCTGGGCGGCTGCTCCTCGGACCAGCCCACGAGCGCGGGCAAACCCAGCCCAACCGCCCTGAGAGGCGCTCCCGCTCCTCTGGCCGCCGTTCACCGCCAGGCGAACGACTTGCTCGGAGGGGGACCGGACGCCTTCAGGCGCCGCCTGCACGACCTGCGCGGCTACCCGGTAGTGGTGAACAAGTGGGCCTCTTGGTGCGGCCCCTGCCGTGGGGAGTTCCCCTACTTCCAGCGACAGTCCGTGAAGCTCGGCAAGCGGATCGCCTTCCTCGGCGTCGATTCGCAGGACAACCACGGGGACGCGCGCAGCTTCCTGCGTCAGTTCCCGGTCAGCTATCCCAGCTATGAGGACGGCAACCTGGGAATCGCCGCCGTCTTCAATGGCGTGCAGGCCTTCCCCACGACTGCCTTCTACGACCGGCACGGCGCGCTTGCCTTCGTCCACCAGGGGGCCTACGCGAGCGAGCGCAAGCTGGCCCAGGACATCGCACGCTACGCGGGCTGATCCCGCCGCGCGGCCCGGCCAGCCGGCGCTTCTTCGCCACTCGCTCCCTTTCGCCAGGGGGCGGCCTAGAGTTGAGCCGTTGGAGGTCAGGCTAGCCCGCACCCCCGAGGAGGTCGACGCGGCGCTGCGGCTGCGCGAGCGTGTCTTCTTCGAGGAGCAGGGGGTGAGGCGCGAGGCCGATCAGGATGGACGCGATCCCGAGGCCACCCACATCGTCGCCGTCGAGCACGGCCGGGTGGCGGGCACCTGTCGCCTGGTCTTCCAGGGGGATCTCGCCAGGCTGGGTCGGATGGCCGTAGAGCGCGACCTTCGGGGCCGCGGCATGGGCGCCGCGATGCGGCGCGAGGCCGAGCGCGTGTCGCTGGCGGCCGGGGCTCACCGCATCTCGCTGCACGCGCAGCTGCCGGCGCGCTCCCTCTACGAGCGCGACGGCTACCGCCAGTACGGCCGCCAGTTCGTTGAGGAGGGCATCGAGCACGTGGCGATGGAGAAGCTCATTGCCTGACCTGCGAGTGGATCCGCTCTCCGGACTGCGCGTGATCGTCGCGGGGGAGCGCGGCGACCGCCCGGGGGCCTTCCTCCCGGTCGACGAGCGGCCCCCCATCGACGCGGACAGCGATCCGTTCCTCGAGGGGCACGAGGACCGCACGCCGCCCGAGATCTACGCGCTGCGGACCGACGGCGGCCCTCCCGACAGCCCCGGCTGGCGCGTGCGCGTGGTACCGAACCTCTACCCGGCCCTGGCCGGCGGGGCCACGCAGCCGCCGGATCCACTGGCGGCCGGCCGCGGGGAGCCGGAGCTGTTCGCGTCCCGGCCCGCCGCCGGCGCGCACGAGGTGATCGTGAACAGCCCGCGTCCGGTCTCGTCCCTGCTGGAGCTCACGCCGGACGAGCTCGCCGAGGCGGTGGCGGTGTGGCGGGCCCGCATGGCGGCGCACGCGGACGCGGCCTGCGTCCACTTGATCGTCAACGAGGGGCAGGAGGCCGGTGCCTCGCTTCCGCACACCCACGCCCAGCTCTATGCGCTGCCGTTCGTGCCCGCCGCAGTGGCCCGCGAGCGGGAGCGCTTCACGGCCTATTCCGACCGGACGAACGGGCGCAACCTTCTCGAGGACCTCGTCCAGGAGGAGGTCCGTCGCCGCCAGCGCGTCTTCGCCGTGGACGACGAGGCCGTGGCGATCTGCCCGTTCGCCTCCCGGGTGCCGTTCCAGGTCCAGCTCGTGCCCAGGCGCCCGGCGCCGCGCTTCGAGGACGAGGGGCCCACGGGCGCGAGCCTCCTTCGTGACGTGCTCGGCCGGTACGTCGCGGTCCTGGGGGCCCCACCTCCACTCAACATGTGGGTGCGAACTGCGCCGCGGGGCGCCGAGCGCTTCTGCTGGCGGATCGACGTGCTCCCCCGACTGGCCCACCTGGCCGGGCTCGAGGTGGGGACGGGCGTGCATCTGAACGTCCTGACCCCGGAGCGGGCAGCGGAGCGGCTTCGCGAAGCCAGCGGATAGGGTCCGCCAAGCCTTGCCCCCCTCCGAGCGCCCAATCCCGATGTTCGCCGCTGAGCCGCCCCAGGAGCCGCTGCCGTACGGGCGCTGGGGGGAGGCGCTCGCTGAGCGCTTCCTCGACACGGTCGTCAAGGAGACAAGCGAGAAGGATGTCGGCGGGATCACCTGGTTCCCAGACCGCTCCTTCGATGGCCGCACCTACGTGCCCGCCACCGCGTCCGCGGCCGACGGCGAGGTCTGCGGCTATGTCTCCTACCGTCGGGAGCACGAGGGGGCGCAGGTCACCGACGTGGTCGCCGACGCCTACTTCACCGAGGACACCGCCGAGGCCAACCCGGACTGGGCGCTCGACCTCTCCGATCTCGAGATCGGCCACTGGCGCGGCTCCCAGGGTCGGCGCGGAAAGGTCACGCTCGTCTGGGGAGTCGCGCTCGTGCAGAACGGAGCGGTCGCCACCTCCGAGCTCGGGCCCACCACGACCGACCAGTGCGAGCTAGTGGAAGACCGCTTCACGCTGATCTCGCTCGATGACTACACGGGTGACTTCATCGAGGTGCGCCTGTACGGACCCAGGGGCATGGAGCTCGCGAAGGAGTCGCTCTACGAGGAGACGGAGTAGCTAGCGAGCCCTGGTCGGCTTCACGCGGAAGCCCCGGCTGCTGCCCTTGCCGCGCCTGAAGGTCCCGTTCGTGGTGTTCACCGTCCAGGGGCTGGGGAGGCGCCCGTTGGGGTCGTCGAGGAACTGGCTGAAGAGCCTCGAGGCCGAGCGGCACGAGGGCCGGCTCGACAGCGTCGTGATGATGTAACGGCCGGCCGGCAGCTTCAGCCGTCCGATGCGATCCCTGTGCAGGACGCGGAACGTCGACGGGCAACGCTTCTGGCCCTTCGCCGGGTAGCGGTTGCCGCCTCCGCTCGGGTTGGGCGGATTGCCGGTCGGCTTGACCCGGAAGCCGACGTTGCGGCTGCCGCGCATGAAGCTGCCCGTCTCGACGTCGATGATCCACGGCGACGGCAGCCGCCCGTCGAAGTCCTGCAGGAACTGGGCGAAGGAGCGGGCGGCCCTGGAGCAGGAGATCCGGCCCAGCGACAGCAGCGTGATGCGGTACTCGCCGGCCGGCAGCTTCAGCTTGCCGATGTGGTCGTTGTGGAGGACGTGGAAGAAGCTCGGGCAGGCGGTGCCGGTGGCCGGGTGTTGGCCGCCCCCTCCCCCGCCCCCGCCGGACGAGCGCGTGACGGTGAAGCCGGTGGTGCTCCCGCTTCCGCGTGTGAAGGTCCTGGTCGACGCGTTCACGACCCACGGCCGCGCGAGCTTGCCGTTGAAATCCTCCAGGAACTGGCGGAACAGGTCGGACGCCCGGCTGCAGCTCAGCCGACTCGAATCGATCACGTCGATCACGTACGGGCCGGCCGGCAGCGACAGCTTGCCGACGTGGTCGTCGTGCAGCACCTGGAAGGTGCCGGGGCAGCGCGCCGGCGCGCTCTGGGCCGCCGCGGGGAACACGAGCACCACGGCGACCGCCGCGGCGGCGAGCGCCGGGAGCCAGGCGAGACGGAGGCGAGCCGGCATCCGCGCCAACCTAGACGAGTCACGGAGGCCGGCGCAAGGGGGGCTATCGTCTCAGCCGAGCCCCGATAGCTCAGCTGGATAGAGCGACTCCCTCCTAAGGAGTAGGCCGCAGGTTCGAATCCTGCTCGGGGCGCTTACGAGAGTCTGCTTGGCCGGTGGATCTCGGGGTCGGACAGTTGGCGGGCCGCGTTTAGCCGCCGCTCGGCTACTGGACCGAGGCTAGATAGCCGCGTGCGACCAACTGCTGCTGGGACGGGTCGCGCAGCGAAAAGGCGAACAGCCACAGCGCGGCCTTCTGGTCGGCACGTGGCTTGCCACGGCCCGGCATCCGGTTGGTTCCGCTCATCGGAAACCCTCTTTCACAGTCCCACCAGCTGCCGCAACGCGTCAGCGGCGGTCCTCTCGAGAACCGCGAGTATCAAAAGACGACTCGACCCAAAAGCAAGCGCAGGGGCCCCATCCGGGGTCCCGGGTTGCGTGCAAAGTGCGCGGATTCCGGCTCTCCGGGCTGGTGGCCCGGGATCGCCGCCGAGCTTGCCGGCGAGCGCCAACGCGGCGTCGAGCGCTCGGTGTATCGGCGACGGGTTTGGTCGGCTTTCTCCGTCAAGGCGCCCCTGGGGACGCGACGCCACGGCATCCCCTTTCGCTTATGAGAGGATCGGCAGGGCTTGGAGCTCGCCGTCCACCTGCCGCTCATGGAATTGGCAGACGAGGGGCAGTCGCTCGTTCGTCTGACTCGCGCGGTCGACGCCGCCAGGGAGTGCGGCTTCGCCGCCGTGTCCGCCAACGACCACTTCGTGTTTGCAACGCCGTGGCTCGACGGGCCGACGGCGCTCGCAGCGGTGGTCGACCGCTCGGGCCACATGGCGCTCGCGACGACGGTGTCGCTTGTCGGCCTGCGCGGTCCTGTGCCCGTGGCCAAGGCGATCGCCGCGCTGGATCTGCTCTCCGAGGGTCGAGTGATCGCGGGCGTTGGCCCCGGCTCGTCGGAGCGCGACTTCGATGCCGTGGGCATGCCCTTCGAGGAGCGCTGGAAACGGTTCGATGAGGCCACCGCGATCCTCCGCGGCCTGCTGCGAGGCGAGCCGCCGCCAGGTGAGCTTCGCTACTACGCGGTGCCGGACGCGGGGCTGGTCCCCGCTCCGCGCCGGAAGAGCGGCGTCCCGGTCTGGATCGGCAGCTGGGGGTCCGAGGCCGGCCTACGACGCGTCGCGCGACTCGGGGACGGGTGGCTCGCCTCCGCGTACAACACGACCCCCGAGCGGTTCCTCGCCGCGAAGGACTCCCTGTCGGAGGCGCTTCGCGCTCACGGCAGGGACCCGCATCGATTCCCCAACGCGCTGGTGACGATGTGGACCTGGATCACCGAGGATGCCGCCGACGCCGACCGGATGCTGCGAGAAGTCCTGGCGCCGTTGCTGAAGCGCGACCCGGAGACACTGCGCGATCAGGTCTGCATCGGATCGCCAGAGAGGTGCGCGGAGCTCCTCGCCCGCTACGCCCGCGCCGGGTGCCAGCGCGTGTACCTCTGGCCGCTTGGCGACGAATCCCGGCAGATAGAGCTCGCGGCCACGGCCCTGATGCCGGCGATTGCCGGATAGCCGAGCCCGCATAATGGCTCAGGCTTGCGCCGCGACAGCTCTAGTTTGAGGAGGATCTTGGAGCCCAGCACCACGCCGCATATCGTCGTTCGCGCCGCGTCCACCGCGGCGGAGTGGTACGGCGCCGCGGGCGATCGGCAGGGGCAACTGCTCGACCCCTTCGGGCACGAGTGGGGGCTCGCACAGCACATCCGCGACGTGCCGCCGGACGAGATCGCGGCCACCGCCGCGGAGGCACTCGCAAGCTAGCGTGCTCCAGGCGTGCCTCAACGGGAGCCGCACGCTCGGGGAGCACCCGGCCATCCCGAGGACCCCCGACGAGCTCGCCAGCGAGGGGCGAGCGGCGGTGGACGCGGGCGCGGAGGTCCTGCACCTTCACCCCTACGACGCCGCCGGAGCCGAGACGCTGGAGCCCGAGCCCTGCGCCGCGGCGCTCCGGGCGGTGCGGGCGGCCTGTCCGGGGACTCCGATCTCGCTGAGCACGTCGGCGGAAATCGAGCCCGGGCCGGCTCGACGGTTGGAGCTGGTCGCCGGCTGGACGGAGCTACCCGAGCTCGTCACCGCCAACCAGGGCGAGGAGGGCATCGTCGAGCTGTGCGAGCACCTCCTGGCGCGCGGGGTGGGCATCGAGGCGGGCCTGCTCGGCGTCGATGAGGCTCGAGCGTTCGTCTCCGTGGGGATTGCCGACCGTTGCACGCGGGTGCTCGTCGAGCCCTTGGAGGCCGAGCCCGGCGTCGCCGTCGGGCATGCCGCCGCGATGGAGCAGGTGCTCTTCGAGGCGAACGTCGGCCTGGAACAGGTCCATCACGGTGATGGGGTGGCCACCTGGTACGTGATGGAGCGGGCGGTCTCGCGCGGGCACGGCATCCGGGTCGGGCTGGAGGACACCATGGTGCTTCGGGACGGCCGCAGGCCGGAGGGCAACGGCGAGCTGGTCCGAGCGGCCGCGACGATGCTCTCGACGGGTCAAGGCCCGGCGCGGCCCGAGTAACGCGGCAGCCGCGAAGCGCACCCTGCCGCGGCGCGGGACGCACTTCAGTGTCGTGCATGCGTGGTATCCACCGAGTTCCCCGACGAGAGGTACGCCGTGATCATCGACTGCGCCCACTACCGCGACGGGCGCCGGCAGCGAGAGGCGCCGATGAGCCTCGAGGAGGCCGGCGCGATCTGCATGCGAGAGGAGGCCGGGTTCGTGTGGCTCGGCATCTTCGAGCCCTCGGCTGAGGAGCTGAACGATGTGCAGGACCGGTTCGGCCTGCACGACCTGGCCGTTGAGGACGCGCAGAGCTTCCACCTGCGTCCCAAGATCGAGCAGTACGGTGAGCGGGTTCTCTTCGTTGTGCTGCGCACGACCCGCTACGACGACGACAGCGAGGTGGTCAACTTCGGCGAGATCAGCCTCTTCCTGGGGCCGAACTTCGCCATCAGCGTGCGTCAGGGAATCGGCAGCGACCTGCATCCCGCGCGGCTCCGGCTCGAGCAGCGCCCGGAGCTGCTCAGAGAAGGGACCGGGGCGGTGCTGTGGGCGGTGCTGGACCAGGTGGTGGACGACTACGCGCCCGTGGTGGAGGGCCTCGAGCGGGACATCGAGGAGGTCGAGTCGACGGTGTTCGCGGGGGCCGTGGCGCCCACCGAGCGCGTCTACTTCCTCCGTCGGGAGGCGACGGACTTCTACCGCGCCGTGCACCCGCTGCTGGCGCCGGTGGACGCCCTCGAGCGCGGCGGCTACGGGGTCGGCTCGGAGCTGCGTCACTTCTTCCGCGATGTGAACGACCACCTGAAGCTCGTCAACGAGGAGGTGGCCTCCCAGCGCGATCTGCTGACCACCATCCTCGAGGCGAACATGGCCGTGATCACGATGCAGCAGAACCAGGTCGTCGTCGCGCAGAGCGAGGTGGTCCGCAAGATCTCCGGCTGGGCGGCGATCATCGCCGTGCCGACGTGGATCGCCTCCCTCTACGGGATGAACTTCGAGCACATGCCGGAGCTTGGCTGGCGGCTGGGCTATCCGCTGGCGATCGCGGTGATGCTCGCGGTTGCTCTCACGTTGTACACGTACCTGCGACGGGCCCGTTGGCTGTAGTCGACTCAAGGGAGGTATGCTGGATGCGGAATCCTCGCGAGCGCTCACGCGATCGCGGAATCCACCTCTTATTGATGGGACGCCGGCCGGAGCTGCGCGCCGCGCTGCGGACCTGACAGCACTACGTTCTGTCATGAGATTCGCTGCGAACATCCTCGACGTGCGCGAAGGCCGGGAGAACGGCACCCAGGTGCTGGAGCTCGCGGGTGAGCTCGACGCCGCCTCGGCGCCGGCGGTGCGGGAACGGCTGGCCGAGGTCGCCACCCGCGGCGGCGGTTCGTTGGTCATCGATCTCACGTCGCTTATGTTCATCGACTCCACCGGTCTGAGCGTGCTGCTGAACGCCCGGAGGCGGCTCACCCGGCGGGGCCGTGACTTCGGCGTCGTCTGCCCGGCTGGGCACGTCCGCCGGATCCTCGAGGTCACGAAGCTGCTGGAGACCCTCGGTTGCTACGCGACGCGGGAGGAAGCGGTGACCGCAGTGGCGGACGGAGCCGAGAGCTGAGCCCTCTGGGACGGATCGCGCGGCTGGCGGGCCGCGCGCGGCCAGCCGCTCGCGCGCGGGCCGACCGCGGCGGGGGGACGATCTGCCCGCTGTGCGGGGACGGGATCCCCGAGACGCGACACGCGGTTCCCTTCGAGGGGCAGCTCCACCACGCCGCCTGCCTGCTCTACCGAGTCTGGCGTCGGCCGCGAGGCTGACCTACCCTCCGGGCATGCCCGGAGGGACCCGGACATGGCTCGCGCTGACCGCGCTCCTCGCCGCGACCGGTTGTGGCGGAGGCGACCCCGCGAACCCGAACGAGCGCGCCGACAGGCCGGCCGACCCGCCTCCGGGCTGGCGGACTTTCCGGAACGCGGCCGCCGGCTTCACGATCGCCATTCCGCGGAGATGGACGGCCCGCATGAAGAGCACCGGCACGCTGATTCGCTCCAACGACCGGCTCCTCGTCATCACGGTCGGGGTTGATCGCGGCGCCGAGGGCCGCCGCACCCCGCCCGGCGAGTACGCGCACCGAACGCTGGAGGCGCTGCCCGACTTCGAGGGCTCGGTGGCTTCGCGGACGCGGAAGGTGCGAGGCTCGCCTTATCGCTCGGCGCGCGTCGACGGCAGCGGGACCATCCGGACCAGCAAGCGGCCCCAGCGGATCATGGTGGCCGCCTTCCAGCGCCCCGGCCACGTGGAGTACGTGTTGGTGGCGTTCTCCAATCCCAAGGTTCCACGCGGATTATTCGAGCCGAGGATCAGGCGGATCCTGCGCTCCTTTCGGGGACAGCCGCGGCCGAGCTGATCAGCGGTCGGGTCGGTCCGGGTAGACGTCGTCGATCGTGGTGAGCGCCGTGTACGAGGCGCCGTCGGCTGCCGCCCGTATCGCGTCGGCGCCGCCGGCCAGCCGATCGAGGACGGCAGCCACGCCCGCCACCTCGAAGCCCTCGTCGCGCACGCGTTCGATAGCCGCGATCGTGGAGCCACCGGTTGTCACCACGTCCTCGACCACGAGGCAGCGCTCGCCCGGCCCGAGCTCGGGCCCCTCTATCGAGCGCTGCAGCCCGTGACCCTTGCGCTCCTTACGGACGAAGAACGCCTTGATATCCGCGCCCGCTCCGAGCGCCGCGCAGGCGACCGGGTCCGCGCCCATCGTCATTCCGCCGACGGCCGTGGCCCGCACCGCCTCGGCCTCGGCCGCGACGAGCTCGCCCAACGCCCGGAAGCCGTCGACCCGAAGAATCGCCCGCTTTGCGTCTACGTAGTAGTCGGCCTTGTGTCCGCTGGTCAGCGTGACCTCGCCGATCACGAGCGCGTGCTCGCGCAGCGCAGCCACCAGGCGTTCCCGGGCCTCGCCGCTCAATCCGAGGCGCCGTTCGCGTAGAGCCAGGGCGAAGCGATCAGGAATTGCACGGCGGCTGCCGATAGTACGGGAGATGGCCCAGCTGCTTCGCCTCGTCGGGATCGTGGCCTGCACGCTCGTGTTCCTGGGATTCGCCGGGTTCGCGGCCGACCAGCTGCGCTACGGCTCCGAGACCCAGCAGGCCAAGATTGCCCACGATCTCAACGAGCCCGACCTCAGCCCGAATACGGAGCGCAGGCGCGAGCGCGAGCACAACAGCGCTCGGGAGCTGATCGACGACAGCAACGACATCCTGCTCGCCCCCTTCGCGGGGGTGACCGATTCGACGAACGCGTGGGTGACCCGCGGGGTCCCCACCGCGCTCGCTCTGCTCGCCTATGGCCTGCTGCTCCTGCTGATCGCCAACTGGCTGCCCAGGCCGCGGTCGCACAGCGGAGGCGACTGGCGCACGGCCGGGCACTCGAGCTAGGTGTAGGACCCGAGCAGGTTGTTCCGGTTCAGCTCGGTGAGCCGAACCGCCGGGGGTTTGCGGCCGAGGGCTTTGTGTCGCCGGCGATGGTTGTAGGTGAAGAGCCAGCCGTCAAGGGC